>JAEEGF010432948.1_pt1 | contig 74497 bp, 63 predicted proteins | sample 9134171 | NCBI WGS metagenome assembly JAEEGF01 (sample SAMN16246542, study PRJNA631951) | gut metagenome | biome: gut microbiome; feature: rumen; material: AP-attached | host: Bos | place: Iran: Karaj | collected 2018-10 | reverse complement strand
ACTCGCAATCGATAAGACCTCCCTGTGTTGTTGCACATGGACCTGCAAATGGGATATCTGAAATTGATGCTACGATTGCTGAACCGATCATTGCTACAAGCTCTGGACGGCACTCTGGATCTACTGACATAACCATATTCTCGATTGTTACGTCATTTCTGAAATCCTTAGGGAAAAGTGGTCTCATAGGACGGTCAATAACACGTGATGTAAGGATTGCATTTTCTGATGCCTTTCCTTCACGCTTATTGAAGCCACCCGGGAACTTTCCTACTGAATACATCTTCTCGCTATATTCTACTGAAAGAGGGAAGAAATCAACACCCTCCTTTGGTTCCTTGCTTGCTACGATTGTTGTAAGAACTGTTGTGTCACCGTAATGTATGAGAATACCTGCATTTGCCTGTGCTGCAACTCTACCTACCTCTACTGAAAGCTTCTTTCCTGCAAGATCCATTGAAAAGGTCTTGTACTCCTTTTTAAGAAGCTCTGCCCAAACTTCACCTTCCATTTAAAACTCCTTTCGCACCTTCGTGCTATACGTAATATTATTCTAATGGAGCTCCGAAACAACTGAAACAAACAGTAAGTGTGCTATTACTGTGCATTTCAGAAGTCTCGGATATCACACTCCACGAAATACTATTATAGCACACTTACCTATGAAATGTCTATTAACTTTTTATTTTTTTCTAGTAAATTTACTTTTTACTCCATTATAGATGCCTTAATCAAGGCCTTTCTTACACTCATTCCAATAGCTATTGATAATGCTATCTTTATGAGATCTCCCGGGATAAACGGAGTAACGCAAAGTGACATTGAAGCTGCAAGCGTTTTTCCTGTAAGATGAACAAACCACGCTGTTCCAATTACATAGCAGATGGCATCTCCTAACATGAAAGAAAGGAAAGTAGGTATCGTCTTTCTCTTTGCTGCTTCCATTATAAAGCCGGCTACAAGCGCCATGAATATATAGCCGATGATATAACCACCTGTTGCTCCGGTAAGCTTTGCAAGTCCGCCTGCTCCTCCTGAAAATACAGGAAGTCCAACCGCTCCAAGAAGTATGAATATTATTGTACTTATTGTTCCATCAACTGCGCCTAATAAATAAACCGCTGTCCATATCACAAGATTTGCAAGTGATATAGGAATAGGCCCTATTGGTATGCTAAAGGGTGAAGCGACGCATATTACAGCTGCCATTATTGCTATAAAAGCCATTCTTTTTGCACTGATTTTCCCGGCAGGCGTCTCTTTCTCCATATTTTTCTCTGCGCTAATAGCTGCATTCTTTGCACCTTCCATAAATAATCTCCTTTTCTTTTCACAAAAAAGGACCATATTTATAGTCATACTAAAAATATGGTCCTTAGTATTGTAAACTATTTTTCGATACGTAGTTTACAATATATTATTTAATTTGTCAAGAACATTCGTAAACTATTTTTATATTTTAGTTTACAATCTTCTTTACTTTAAGGTATATATTGCTACTGGAGACCAGGCACCGTAGATCTTAACGCCATCTACCTCTTTATAAGCCCTTACCCTATAATAATAGGTCTTATTCTTTACAGGCTTCATTATCGCATAAGCTGATACCTTATATACAACTGCCTTATAATCTACATATGTTCCATTATAAGCTGTTGAACGGATGAACTGATAGCCATCTACATTCTTTACAGTACTGAACTTTACCTTTACTCTTCCGGCAGAATACTTTGTAATTCCGGTTATGTATGGAATTCCTATAGTTGCCGTCTTGAAAACCGGGCTATAAGCGCTATAGGTGGTTTTTCCCGATACAGTATAACCAGCCTTTATCTTAAATTCGTAAGTTCCATTTGTAAGTGAATCAGTTGTATAGGTGGTTTTTGAACTAACAGTTGCAAGCTTCTTAAAAGAAGACCAGGCGCTCTTTTTGTAATAAATAATATACTCAGATGCTCCTGTATTATCCCAGGTAAGCTTAAAAGAGTTACCTGGAGCAGCTACTATGTCAACTGCTGATACTGCAGTCTTTTTTGCTGCAGTCGCTGTAGTTGCAGATGATTTTTCAATTGTAGTTCCTGATGAAGCTGTTAAAGATACTATAACAGATTTATCACCGTCTATCGGATCTGTATAATTATTCGGTGTTGTATAAGTAGTAGATGATGCACTCTTTCTAGTTCCAAATTCCTGAACCCAGTAATGAGTGCCATTATAAACTATATGTGCAACTCCCACTGCATCAAAGGCATCCGTTGAACCATCTGAAAGAACACCTAACATATTACGTCTATGTCCCTGTCCTGAATAATCCTCTTTTTCCTCTTCCCAAGCCGCTACTACAGTACCAATTGATTTATAGCCGCTTGCTATATTTTCACCTCTTACGATGAAATCAGAATCATCTCCTGCTGTAAAGCAGCTCTCGCCGTTTGGTCTTATGTGACTAAATGAAACTGCAATCTCAGCTGCTCTTATCATTGCTATTTTTTCGAGTGCATAATCATATTCTAAGTCTCCAAGACCACTTGCTAAAAGCTTCTTAGTAGTTGAAGAATTCCAATACCATACCCCCGTACTTTTTCTAAATTCATTAATTGAAGCAAGCATTGTCCTTGCTCCTGATTGATCATATGTAACCCTAAGTGTTGTAGTAGATGCAGCCTGCACTGTCTTCCCTCCAGATGAAGCTAGCATCGTAACTATCATTGCCATTGCAAGAATAAGTGATATTTTTCCTGCATATTTCATTTGTTTCCTCCTTCTGATGTGTAATAATCACCTAAAAATAATCCCAAACAAATACATTATACATCAGATGTAACTTAATTCTCTTCCAACCACCTTTATTTCAAGCTTAAAATCAGCAGGATCAAACGTTATCGTTCTTCCGTAGTTTCCCCCTACGTCGCTAGCAACAATCGGAATGCCAAGCTCCTTAAGCTTTTTGCTCACGGCCTCCACATTCTTTTTGCCCACCTGCAGCAATTCATTCTCTGATTTAAAGCTGAACATTTGAGCTCCGCCTGCAATCTTTGCCTTTAAACTGCTCTTTACTGCTCCCTTTGATATAAGCTCTTTTGTAAGCATCTCAATACCTAAATCCGCAAACTTCGCCTTATTCCCATTATTTCTGATTATCCTGCTATCCGGCAGCATTACATGCACCATCCCGCAGATTCTGCTAGATGAATCATATATCACAGCTCCGACACAGGAACCAAGTCCTAGCGTCGTGATTTTATCCTGCGGCATACATATCTTCATCTCAGCCATGCCGACTCTAATTATCTCAGACATAAAAAACCTTTAATTCCTTCATCTAATTAGCTTTCCTTTCGCAATATGAAACAGCTATAACTTCAGTGAATTCAATATTTTCGCATAAGAATCATTAGTTGGTGTCAATATAAAATATCCCTTAAAGAGCTCCTCGGCTCCAAATTCAGCTTCTATTAGAAGTGCCTTATCTCCGGTTTTGCCAAATTCTATCATCGGCTCTGAAAGAATGGCTCCCGCCATGTCTATGGCAAGCTCCGGAACGCTTGGTATTATTGCAAGTCCTGTCATTTTAGATATTGCATTTAAATACGAGCCGGCAATGATATTTCCCATTTCCTGAAGCGCCGCCTTTTCAATTTCTAAAAAATCATTTATTCCAGAAACATTCATTGCATTCACTTCATCTGCACTGCTTCCTAACATTACCTCTGCTATTTTCTTTGCCGAAGCTATATCCATGATAAATTCTATCATGCCCTCTATATCTCCGCCAATTGCCAACATTACACCTGCAACGGGATTTCCTGCGCCTCCAAGAAGATCTGGTACCTTTCCGATATCAAGTAGCTCAACTACAGGAACCTTCATATTTATCCTCATACCCAGCATCTGCGCGAGTGCCGTAGTAACGTTGCCTACCCCAATGTTTCCTATCTCCTGAAGCACATCGAGTTCCATACTGCTTAGATTTTCAAAATTATCTACAGGCATATTATAACCTCCGTGCTACTCAGATTACAACCACAATTTAAAAGTTTTAGTTTTTATCCATTAATATTGTAGAAATATTTAATATCGATACCAATTTATTTTCGTATTTTCCAACCCCTTCCAAAAATATTGCATTGGCATCCTTTATTTTACTCTGCTCATAGTCAATGTCCTTGTCCTCGAGCATTACTACCTCATCTACCTCATCTACCAAAATGCCTACATTTGCCTGGGGCTCTGGCTTAACAATGAGAATCCTGCTTTCCTCGGTTATTACATCATCACCAAGTCCTAGCTTTTTTCTTAAGCTGATTACCGGAATAATCTCACCTCTGATATTCATTACTCCTATGTAATACGGCTGTACCTTCGGAACCCTCGTTATTTTTTGCATTCTGACAATATTATCTACTATTCCTATCTCGATGCCATAATTTTCCGGACCGAGCTTAGTTACAATATACTGTCTGATTTCTTCCATTTTGCCTCCTGATTTTTATCGGCATAAGCTTTAGATTATCATATTCACATCAAGTATAAGCGCTATTTCACCATCGCCTAGTATAGTTGCGCCGCTTATCATCTTAGGACTGTCTATGTACTTTCCTATGGACTTGATTACTATTTCAAGCTGTCCTAACAGCTTATCTATTACAAGTCCGGCAAGATTATCTGCCTTCTTTACTATTACTACCATCAGCCTTTCATTATCAGCCGCCTCCGGGAGGTCGAGAACGCTTCTTAGTCTTATAAGCGGTATTACATTTCCTCTAAGATTTATTACTTCCCTCGACTGTACATACTTAATGTCAGTAACTGGTATATTTTCAATTGTCTGAATTGAGCCAAGAGGTATTGCATATTTTTCTTCCTCTACCTGTACCATGAGTGCCTGAATTATTGCAAGTGTAAGAGGGAGCCTTATTATGAAGGTCGAGCCCTTTCCTTTTTCAGATTTTGTCTCGATTGTTCCGCCAAGAGAATTAATCTTAGTTCTAACAACATCAAGACCTACACCTCTTCCTGATATCTCAGTTACCTTTTCTGCTGTTGAAAAGCTAGGCATAAACAATAAATCTACTATTTCTTTATTGGTCATGGCCTCAGCCTGCTCCGGAGTAATTGTACCTCTAGAGATGGCCTTTTCTCTAACCTTATCAACATCTATTCCTGCACCATCATCTGATACGCTTATAATTACATTATTTCCCTGCTGATATGCATCAAGATGGATCTGTCCAGTCTCTGGCTTTCCTGCTCTTTTTCTTTCTGCTGCTGATTCTATTCCATGGTCTGCTGAATTTCTAAGAAGATGCATGATAGGATCTCCGATTTCATCTATTACCGTTCTATCAAGCTCTGTATCTTCACCGGTAATGTGAAGGTCCATCTTCTTACCAAGACTCTTATTAAGATCTCTTATCATTCTTGGGAATCTTGATACTACACTCTCAATAGGCACCATCCTAGTCTTCATTACTGATTTATGAAGGCTTGTCGTAATTCTTTCAAGATACTCTATCTGCTCAGTAAAACCATTGTTGATTTCGCCTATTTCCTTATTCTTAGCTGCATTAGTCGATACAATTCCATTTTTGGCGATAATAAGCTCACTAACAAGATTCATAAGGTCATCAAGCTTATCTATGTCTACTCTGACAGATCTATTTACTACAGGCTTTTTCTGTGCTTTAGGAGTGCTCTGCCCTCCTGCATTTGCCTGATTCGCTGAGCCTGCCTTATTTGCAGCCGCCTTACCCACGGATGCTTTATTTACAGCCGCTTTATTTGCTTCACTATCCTTTTTATCGCTCTTTACTTCTGCAGATTTTTTAGAAGGCGCATCTGTACTCTTTTGCTCTGCGGCCTTTTCACCACTATCCTTATTATCTGAGGGAGCCTCCCCACTCTGCGCTTCACTTCCTGCCTCTTGCTCTTTACTTTCCCCTTCAGCACCCTCTGCTACAAATTCTTCCACGATAGCATCCTGGATTTCTGCAACCTTCATTGCTACCTTCTTAATTTTTTCTGCATTCGCCTGTGTTGCTATAAGTGCTGAAAACTCAAAGTCAAATTTTTCATCCTCGATATCCTGTGAGGATGGCTCTGTTCTGATGACATAACCATTTTCCTCAAGATTCTTAAGCACTAAATACGCTCTTGCCGACTTGAGGATACAGGTCTCTCTTATTTTTACAGTAACATTAAAGACATTACGTCCATCTGCCTTTGCAGCGACATAAGTCTCCATTTCTGTCTCATTTAATTTTATTTTGCTCTTAGTTTGTTTTGATTCAGCGTTATCTGCTTGTGCATCAGTCTTTCCATCAGGCTTTTCATCTTCTTTTGCAGCATCTTCTGCCGCATCAGTGCCCTTTGCTTCCTCTTTAGCTTCCATAGCCTCCTTTTCAGGCGCTATTTCTTTTTTGACAACGCCCTTACTTAGGCCCTCTGCTAAGATTTTTGCAAGACCGTCTATTATGTCCTGATTGTCATCTTCGCCTTCACTTCCAGTTTCTACTATACTGTCAAGATATCCCTGAAGGGCATCAAGTCCTTTGAACAGAGTATCTACAAGTTCTGAAGTTACTGACATCTTTTCATTTCTTACCTCAGAGAATACATTTTCCATGTCATGAGTCAGCTTTTGCATTCTCTTAAAGCCCATGGTTCCTGCCATTCCCTTTATGGTATGAGCCGCCCTGAATATCTCATTTATAGTATCCTGATTGTCAGGGCTCTCTTCTAGAATGAGGAGCTGTTCATTCAGACTCTGTAAATACTCTCTAGTTTCATCAATAAATATTTCTAAATACTGACTAACATCCATCTGCGCAACAAACTCCTTTCTTTATTATTTTTTTTCTGCAATCTGAATTATTTTTTTCACCATATCCTTAAGGCTTACCACTTCATCGCACAGGCCCGCCTCAGCTACGGCCTTTGGCATTCCATATACAGCGCAGGATTTTTCGTCCTGCCCGATTACCCATAGCTTATACTCACCCTCATTTTTCTTTCTCAAGCTTTCCTTCAGCTTTATTATCCCCGCCTTTCCATCCTTTCCCATTCCTGTCATTACTATGCAGGTAAGGTCAATGTTTTTAAGCTTTGCAAGGGATTCTAGGGTAACATCTGCACAAGGCCTAAGAGTCCTTCCTTCTTTTTCTTCTTCCTCGCATATGTATATTCTGTCAAACTTCTGCTTTAGTGTAAGCTGCTTACCGCCTTCTGCAATATATACATGTCCAGGAAGTGCCTGCATTCCATCTACTGCCTGCTCTACATGCATGCCGCCCTCTGTCTTCAGGCTGTCTGCAAGTGAGGATGTAAAGCCCTTTGGCATATGCTGTATTATCACAATTATGGAATCAAGCGATTTCGGTAACTCTGGTATCACACTTCTAAGTGCCTTAGGTCCGCCAGTTGAACTGGCAATCATTATTATTTTCTGCATATTAAACCGGCAATCATTATTATTTTCTGCATATTAGAATGAATTCTGTCTTCTCTGCCTATCTACTTCAAAAATAAATCTTACGATTTTTTCTCTTACTTTGCCCGATATATTATCGAATTCTATGCGGTTCTCATATACATTGTTCTTTGCTCTAGCAAGCTCCGAATCCACTACCTTCGCCTTGATTTCGCAGATATCCTTCTCATCTTGAGACTGTCCCTCATCCTTTTTATCTGCATGGAAAAGATTTAGTCTTATAACCATTTTGGTACCTACTTCAAGCTTTTTTTCGGTATTGAACCTAAGTCCTCCACCGCTCATGTCGATGACAACACCCTTCTCAAATTCGTCTCTTCCATTTATTTTATATTCAAAATCCATAATACAGTTAAGGCGATAATATTGTCTTCTCTGCAGCTTTTCAAGATCGCTTGTCGCATAGACCTCTGCTACATTATCATCGCCCTGCTTATATTTTTCATTTATTATTACCGTACAGGTATATAGTCCTCTCTTGGTATAGAACCACAGATTATAGGATTCTCCAATGTCAAGAACCACAAGCTTGTCCTCTTCTACAGGCATGGATATTATGAAAGTAGAATCGTCCTTTATGTCAACTAGATGGCTCTTATAATATTTCTGCTCTGCCTCATTCTTACGCAGTACAGAGCTCTTTATAAGTTCAATTTTGTCATTTATTGATAAAATATCTTCGATCATAGTGTCCTTTCTTAACTCAAAGCTTTATTAATTGCCTCAACTACTCTGTCTGCCTGAAATGGCTTTACTATAAAATCCTTAGCTCCTGATTCAAGCGATTCTATTACCATCTGCTGCTGTCCCATAGCCGAACACATAATTACATTCGCATTTTTGTCCATGGCCATAATTCTCTTGAGCGCTTCTATTCCGTCCATGACCGGCATAGTGATATCCATCAGGACCGCTGACGGCTTATTTACTTCATACATTTCTAAAGCCTGCTTACCATCTGCTGCTTCCCCTGCGCATACGAAGCCATTTTTCTTTAGAATATCCTTTAATATCATACGCATAAACGCGTTATCGTCACATATCAGAACTGTTTTTTCCATATTTTCACTCCAGACTATTTTAATGCATCTGTACCACACAAAAACACTGCAATTCCATCTTTTATTTTACACTTTTTTGTTAATTTTGTCTAGTATTATTTCCAAATTCCAGTGGTTTTTTATTTATTTTTTCAGTACTTACACATCCGATATTTCTTCGAATATGGCATCATTTAATACATGAATGTAGGTGCCTCTCATTCCAGAGGATTTCGACTTGATAATGCCTGCACTCTCAAGCTTTCTGAGGGCATTTACTATTACAGATCTTGTAATTTTTGCCTTGTCTGCAATCTTACTTGCTACAAGAAGCCCCTCCTTATTTCCGCCTAATTCCTCAAATATTCTCTTTATGGCCTCTACCTCTGAATATGAAAGCGTCGCCATCGAGGATTTTACTACGCTCTGCTTTCTTCTTTCCTCTGCTATTTCCTTATCTACAGAGCTGAGCATTATTAGACCAATTACAGTTGAGGTATATTCACATAGCACGGTATCATTTATAGAGAAATCTCCCTCATTTTTATATACAAATAAGGTTCCAAGTCTTTCACCTGTGATAAACAAAGGACAGACCTGTGCCTTATAGCCCTTTTCTTCAACGCCTTCAAAACCAAGGCTCTGCACTAGCATGTTCTCTTGGGTAGATAATATGTTCAGGAGTCTTTCATTTAAGGATAAATCAATATACTTCCCCCTGACGTCGCTTATCATCTCATTTAACTTATCTACCTTTTCACTTTCATAAACTCCAAGTACCTTTCCTTTTTGGCTTATGACTCTTATAGATGCATCTATGCTCTCTCCGAGTGCCTTTGCAAGCTCATTAAAGGAAATAACGCTCTGCTGGCCATCACTTTGCGTTCCGTTTTGATTTCCGTACAGTATCCTATTGATTTTCCTGGTACTGTCTAATAGTTTTATGTCACTCATAATCTTCCTCTTTCTCTATGGTTGAAAAACATACATATTCCTCCATACCTAATTATAAGACAGAATTTTCTGAAAATCAAGAAAATTCTAAATATTATATACAATCATTTTCAGTCAAAAAAAGCTTGAAAAATCAAGGATTTCTCAATTTTTCAAGCTTTTAATGTTCTGTTTAAATTTTCAGATTATTCCAAATATTATTTACACATTATTTCTCTTTTCAACATAGCCGCATTCTTTGTCACTGCATACAAGTTTATCACCGTGTACTAAAAGAACCTTGCCGCATTTCGGACATTTTTCATTAGTTGGCATCTGCCATGAAACAAAATCACACTCTGGATAGCCTTCACAGCCGTAAAATTTTCTGCCCTTTTTGGTATGCTTTATTACAATCTGCTTTCCGCACTTTGGACAGGTTACGCCAATTTTCTCAAGATAAGGCTTTGTATTTCTGCAATCCGGAAAGCCCGGGCATGCAAGGAACTTTCCATGAGGTCCATACTTTACAACCATCATCTTTCCGCAAAGCTCACACTGCACATCACTTACTTCATCTGCTACCTTTACAGTTCCAATGGTCTTTTCAGCATTCTGAAGTGCATCGTCAAAGTCCGGGTAGAAATTTCTTATGACATTCTTCCACTTTACCTTTCCTTCTTCAACTCCGTCTAAAAGTGTTTCTAGAGTTGCGGTAAAAGTGGTATCTACTATTATCGGGAAGCCCTTGCGAAGTATTCCATCTACTGCTTCTCCAAGGTCTGTCATATATATGCTCTTTTCTTCTTTTGTTACATAGTGTCTTGCAAGTATTGTTGAAATTGTTGGAGCATAGGTACTAGGTCTTCCGATTCCAAGTTCTTCGAGCGTCTTTACAAGTGCTGCCTCTGTGAAATGAGGTAATGGCTGTGTAAAGTGCTGAACTGGATTTAAGCTTACCTTCTTTAGTTCTGTATCAGTTGTGAAGTTGAAGGTGCCATTTACTACCGGCTCCTCATCCTCGCTCTTTTCTGCCTCTGATGCCTTATATACAAGTGCATAACCATCAAAAATCACTACTGAAGCACTTGCTGTAAATATCTGATTTCCAGCTGATATCTTTACCTGAGAAGTCTTGAACTTTTCCGGCATCATTCTTGAGGACACGAATCTCTTCCATATTAATGTATATAATCTGAGCTGTTCTCTTGTAAGTGAATCTTTAACATCCTCTGGCTTTAGATCTACATAGGTAGGTCTGATTGCTTCATGCGCATCCTGGATTTTCTTTCCTTCGATGCGGTTTACGTCAGTATCTGTCACATATTCTTTTCCATAATTATCCGTAATGAATTCCTTTACAGCCTCATCTGCTTCCTTTGAAATTCTTATGGAGTCTGTACGAAGGTAAGTGATAAGACCGATAGTTCCATGTCCCTTTACATCTACGCCTTCATAAAGCTGCTGCGCTATTCTCATGGTCTTTGAGGTTGCATAGCCAAGTGCTGATGAAGCCTCCTGCTGAAGGGTACTTGTTGTAAATGGAAGAGGCGCTTTTCTCTTTCTTTCGCCTTCCTTTACTGAAACTATCTTGAAATCCTTACCCTCTATATCCGAAAGAATTGAGTCAAGCTGCTCCTTGCTTCCTATTTCTTCCTTCTTGCTACCGCTTCCATAGTAACGTGCTGTAATGTGCTTCTTTACTCCTGCTACTGCAAATTCTGCATCAAGAGTATAATATTCCTTAGGTACAAAGGATTCAATTTCCTTTTCTCTATCTGATATTATTCTAAGGGCTACGCTCTGCACTCTTCCTGCTGATAAACCTCTTTTTACCTTTGACCAAAGGAATGGGCTGATTGAGTAGCCTACTATTCTGTCAAGGCATCTTCTAGCCTGCTGAGCATCAACAAGATTCATGTCTATTTCTCTTGCATTCTTTAAAGATTCCTTAACTGCATTTTTTGTAATTTCATTAAAGGTTATTCTTGAAGTTTTAGCACCATCGAGCTTGAGCGCATAGCCTAAATGCCATGAAATCGCCTCTCCCTCGCGATCGGGGTCAGTTGCAAGATAAACTTTATCTGCTTTTTTAGCTGCACGCTTTAAGGTTGCTATAAGATCACCTTTTCCCCTAATTGTAATGTATTTTGGTTCGTAATCATTTTCTAGATCTATTCCTAATGTGCTCTTTGGAAGATCGCGAACATGTCCCATAGAAGCCATTACCTCATAATTACTTCCAAGGAACTTTTTTATGGTTTTAGCCTTTGCCGGTGATTCAACTATCACGAGATATTTAGCCATCTTTACCTCCACTCTGGATGCACCAGTATTTAAGACGCGTATCAAAACCCGCATTTTGGCCTTGTGTTTCAGCCTTGCATTCAGCCTTGTATTCAGCCTTGTATTTCAGCCTTGTATTTTGCACTCATTTCAGCCGCGCGTTTTGGTCACGTACTTTTTTTAAAAACTATTATACCTTTTATAAAGTTTTTAACTTCGATTTTCAAAACGCTTTTTACATTACAACATTTTCTATTAAAAATCAAGCACTAATTTTTAAAATTTTTCAAAAAGTTAAAATCTGACAGCCTTCAAATAGCAGTTATTATCAGCTTCTATCACTATTTTACGACTTATTAAAGTAAATAAAATTCCATATAAGGCTGTAATGGGAATTTCTGTTTTTTCTGAAATTTCATCAAGATGAACTGCCTTTACCTCATCAAGACACGAAAGTATCTTCTTTTCATCAGGTGAAAAAATATCTTCTATTTCCTTTTGTTTTTGATTAAAATTTAGAATCAGCTGCTTGTACTTTCCCAAAATTTCTGAAATTATGTCATCCGGGTCTATTACAAGCCTTGCACCATCTCTTATCATTAAATTAGTTCCTGTGGAAAGCGTATCGGTTATTCTGCCTGGCAGACAGAAAACATCCTTTCCCTGCCTCAGAGCGCAGTCGACAGTGATTGAAGTGCCGCTATGAAGGCGTGCCTGGATTACAAAGAGTCCATCCGAGATACCTGATATTATTCTGTTTCTTCTTGGAAAATGATACTTTTTGCCAGGGGTTTTAGGAACATATTCACTTATTACGCCGCCCTTTTGGATCAGTTCCTTATAAAGGTCATAATTGGCTGCAGGAAAGCAGTTATCTACGCCCGTTCCAAGCACCGCAAAGCTTCCCCCTACTTCATTTACCGAGGCTCTACCTGCTATGCCATCAATTCCATCTGCCATTCCGCTTATTATCTGGATTCCTGCTTGAGATAGCTTTGCTGCAAAATGCTTAGTCATCTGCGCACCGTATTCATCACATTTCCTCGCGCCTATTATGGACACCGACGGAAGTGCATCATCTGGAAGCTTTCCCTTATAAAATAAATATTTCGGGGCATCTGGTATATTTTTCAGCTTTTTGGGAAATTCTTTTTCCGTACAGGTTATGAATTTTATATCTCTTTGCTCTAATTCATCATAGCATTTCTGGATTTTATATTCATTATCCTTCTCGAATGCAATCCTGCTCGCCTGCTCTTCATTTACTATTCTTCTTTGAAGCATTTCACTTATCTTCATATTGTATAGCTCTTCTGGCGAGATATTTAGATTATTTATTTTAGACACTGAAAGAATACCGCTTGAATCTAGCCATGCGGTATAAAAATAAAAATATTTATTATTCAAATTGCTTTATAATTTTAGAATAAAATACCAATTTTTAAAATTTGCACATATGCAGATTCGAATTTTCAACCTGCAACAGTTTTAGATTATACTATTTAAATCCCCTTTTTTCAAGCTCTTTTTAAAACTTTCATCTAAAAATATTTTCACTAGTCCACACCAAAATAATCTTTTAGCTTACAATTATATTTATAGATTTTTTTTTAATTTTTCTCTTGCATTATTTCGAAATAATTGCTATAATTACTACGTTTGACAAAAATATTTTAGTAAAAATCAGTAATTAATAAGCATTATCTTTATTTTAGGAGGTTTTAATATGATTTGCCCAAGTTGTAATGCAACATTACCAGATGGTTCAGCTTTTTGCCCTAAGTGCGGTTTCAAGATAGCCGATCCGGCTCCTATTCCAGCACCTGGCAATACACCTGCTGTTAATTATGGAGATTCAAATGTAGCTCCTACTCATACTGGAGCCGCTAATCCGATCGCTCCACCATCAACAGACTTCCATTTCAATATCAATGAGTGCTTTGAAATCGTAAAGCCTTTAAAGGCATTATGGGTTACCTCCAATAATTCAATGATCAATATAATCGGTATAGCTGTTTTAGCTTTTATGGTTCTTTTCAGCTTAATTCCTACTTTTTCTCAGACTATTGTTTACTGGGAACTTGAAAAACGTTTCAGCGTTGCTCAGCTTTCATTTGTGCTCATGCTCCTTCCTATAGCTGCAATTGTTTTTTATGCTCTTAAGAAGGATACCTTAGCATATGTATTTAGTGCAATTAATGCTATCGTTCTTTTATCAACATCGATATCAAATGCACATTTCTGTAAGGCATCTGTTGTTTTTGTTTTATATTGGTTCTTTGCAATTTTAAGTGTAACACTTCCTCTTGCTTGGGATTCATTATCTTCAAACATCAAGAAGAATTAATTTCAAAGAATTGTAGTTATTTAGCTAAAATCAAGTAATTAAATTTGAGGGCAGAAATTTCTATATAAAATCAGACATAATTAAAACGCTGTAAGCCATCCGCTTACAGCGTTTTTATTTCTTTACCACTTTTCATTATTTTTACTACTAATACCACTTATTATTTTTTCTCAGTACTATTGCTGCTCGTAATTATTCACTCAGTATTATTACTGCTCTTTCCTTTTCCTTAGTACTATTGCTGCTCATCATTAGACTGAGTACCTTTTCTCTTCTTCATCTTTCTGATTTCGGTTATAAAGGTCTCTACATCATCAAATTCATGATATACGGATGCAAATCTAACATAAGCTACATCATCAGTATCACGCAGCTTATCCATTATAAGCTCGCCTATTTTTGATGATGGAACTTCCTTTTCACCCATTGAAAGAAGCTCTGCTTCAATCTCATCTACCATTTTATCAATAGTCATGGTAGAAACCGGGCGCTTTCTACAGGAATTCATTATTCCTCTCTTGACCTTTTCTTTATTAAAAGGCTCTCTGCCTTTATTCTTTTTAACAATATAAAGAGACATAGGCTCGGCCTTTTCGAAGGTCGTAAACCTCTTGCCACAATTTAAGCACTCTCTTCTTCTACGGATCCCCGAATTAGAATCAAAGGCTCTTGAATCAACTACTGTATTATTATCAGCACCGCAATAAGGACACTTCATATTTCCACCTTCCCATGACCACGAATTTAAATAAAATCGAATTACTTAGACTTTGGATCCTTGCTGCCATGAATCATTTCTTTGCCTATTTTCTTCTCAGTTCCATTTAAAAGCCTCTTTATATTCTCCCTATGCTTGAAAAATGCAAGTGCAGCGAATACGAGCGCCATTATGAGGATAAGCACAAAGTGCTTGCTGTTTCTTTGTGATATGCCGATATATACCACAAAGGAAGTAATAAGCACAAGGCTTGAGAAAGAAACATACTTTGTAATTGCTAGTGTTCCGAAAAAGATAAGAAGGAACACCGGTATCAATATCGGTCTGATTGCTCCGATCATTCCGCCTGTAGTAGAAATACCTTTTCCTCCGTGGAATTTAAGCCAGCAGGTATAATTATGTCCTATTACGCAGCCAAGACCTATTATCATTCCAAATAAGAGTGCTTCATCAGAGTCCTTATAAATTACATGCTGTACAATAAACACCGGAATAAACGACTTGAAGAAATCAATAAGGAAGGTTATAACTCCCGCCTTAAAGCCAAGGGTACGCATGGTATTTGTCGCACCTACATTACCACTACCATAATTTCTGACATCAGTATTCTTAATCTTTCCAATCAGATATCCTGTTGGAATGCTTCCACAAAAATAACCGATTACTAATAATAAAATAATTCTCCAAGCCATAATTTCGCCTCTTGTCGTATTAATATTTTTATTTTATCTATATTATTTAGAAAATGGATTTTCCTTATCACTTCTTTCCCTGATTATAAAATGAAGTGCAGTTCCCTTAAATCCAAAGGTCTCACGTAGCTGATTCTCAATATATCTTGTATATGAGAAATGCATAAGCTGCTTATCATTTACAAATATTACAAATGTAGGCGGCTTAATGGAAACCTGAGTCATATAATAGATCTTTAATCTCTTACCCTTATCAGTTGGTGGCTGCTGCTTTACCATAGCATCATTAAGCACTGTGTTAAGCATACCGGTCTGAATTCTAAGACTTGATGCTGCAAGCACATCATCTACCTCGTCATAGAGCTTTATGAGGCGCTGTCCTGTCTGTGCTGATATGAACATTATCTCAGCATATGGAATGAAGGAAAGAATATCCCTTACCTCATCCTTTACTTTATTTATTGTATATGCATCCTTATCCTCAACAATATCCCATTTATTTACAGCTATTATAATTCCCTTACCTGAATCATGAGCTATTCCGGCTATCTTTGCATCCTGTTCTGATATGCCCTCTTTACCGTCTATTACAAGTACGCATACATCACATCTTTCTACAGCTGCTACCGTTCTGATAATAGAATATCTCTCGATATCCTCCTTTATCTTTGACTTTCTGCGAAGTCCTGCCGTATCTATGAAAATATATTCCTTTCCATGATGCTTAACCCTTGTATCGATGGCATCTCTGGTGGTTCCTGCTATATTTGATACGATAACTCTATTTTCTCCGCAGAGCTTATTGATGATAGAAGACTTTCCTACATTAGGCTTTCCAACAATGGCAATCTTAGGAGTAGTATCCTCTTCCTCTTCGAAGGCATCTCCAGCAAGATTTGCACAGTTCTCGCTGACAGCATCAAGAAGGTCTCCAAAACCGAGCTTTGAAGCTGCTGAAACGCCGATAGGATCTCCTATTCCAAGATTATAGAATTCATAGATGTCATTTTCAAATCTCTGGAAATTATCTACCTTATTTACGCAAAGTACGATAGGCTTTCCTGAACGTCTAAGTATTTCAGCTACATCGCTATCTGAATCTGTAAGTCCTGTTCTTACGTCTACTACAAATACAATTACATCTGCTGTATCTATGGCAATCTGCGCCTGCTCACGCATATAGGTGAGCATCATGTCATTGCTGGTCGGCTCAATTCCGCCTGTATCAATAAGTGTATAGGTGTTATTAAGCCATGTGACCTTTGCATAAATTCTATCACGGGTTACGCCCGGCTTATCGTCAACAATTGAAATCCTTTCTCCTGCAAGCGCATTGAACAAGGTCGACTTACCTACATTCGGTCTACCTACTATTGCTACTACATAATCTCTCATTTTATTACCTATCCTTTTTATTCTCTACTAAATCATTCTCTTTTTTCTAATTACTCTAGTTCTTTCCCTAGTTCTTACCCTAGTTCTTACTCTAATTCTTCCCCTAGTTCTTACTCTTGTTCTTACCCTAGTTCTTCCCCTAGTTCTTACTCTTGTTCTTACCCTAGTTCTTACCCTAGTTCTTACTCTAGCTCTTACCCTAGTTCTTACCCTAGCTCCTTTAAAAGCTCTACCATACTATTTCCATCACTTTCGCATACGTGTACCTTCACATGAATTGCTTCTTCTATGTCATATATGGTAAGATCGTCTAAGAAGGTATCCTTTCCCTCTCTAAGGGAAACACTAGGAACGATGACATCTGTCACCTCATCCTTTGCTACCTCTCCGTACTGCTTTATCAGATCCTCTAAGATCCACTTCGCTCTATCTCCGACTCCTGGCTCATCTCTAAGAAGTCCGTCCACATATATCGGAGTCTCCTCAAGCTCTTCCTGCTTTGCCTGCCAGATACTTGGAAATTCCTTAATTTCTCCTGCTGCTATCTTTCTTTTAAAGATAATCAGCTGATTTATTATATCCTGAGCTGTTATAAGGCCTGTAACATTTATTTTATGACCATAAAAATCATTCAATATAGGAACCAAAGTAACTCTTTGATGCTTTTTGATTTTTCTATAATCTTCTATGAGTTTCAGATTACAAGGGGCTGCAAGAGTTCCTGATAGAACTATAGTCCCTCTTTTAGTCTTTTGCTCTTCTTTTCCCTCTTCTTCTCTCTCTTCTTTCTCTAAATCTTCCTCTAAATCCTTTAAACCATTTTCAAATTCATCATGGAAAGAGGTAACTATGCCTATGCCATTTTCTATCTGGCTATAGCCTTCATAGTAATCGGCTGTCGGCATTGGCATTTCTGCATTTATATAGAATTCATCACTTAAAAATACAAATCTGGTTCCGAACTGCTTTAAAAATCTCTCCTGATATTTTTCTACCTGAGCTATGGTATTTCTTAGCTCCTCTTTTGTAAAGGAGCGCATTCTATAAAGATTCTTTCTAAATCTTGAAAGACCTACCGGCACTATTGATAATGATTGAAAGTTCGGCATGTACTTTTCAAGCTCTGTTATGGTATAATCAAGCTCTTCTTTATCATTTAAATCAGGGCATAGAACTACCTGTCCGTTCATCTTAATGCCCGCATCATTAAATATCTTTATTTTATCTAGAGCATCTCCCGCGAAACGATTATGAAGCATTTTCACTCTGAGCTGCTTATTCATGGTATGGATTGAAATATTTATCGGGGAGAGCTTATAAAATAAAATTCTCCTTACATCCTCATCCGATAAATTGGTCAGCGTTATGTAATTTCCCTGAAGGAAAGAAAGTCTCGCATCATCATCCTTAAAATATAGGGTATCACGCATTCCCGGGGCATTCTGATCTATGAAGCAGAACACGCACGCATTGCTGCAACGCGAATATTTATCCATAAGACCTTCCTTGAAAGTAATTCCAAGGTCATCCTCTGGATACTTTTCTACCTCTAGCTCCCATTCCTCACCATTCTTCTTTTTTACTAAAAGAACTAATTCTTCTTCTTTTATCAGATATCTATAATCGAATATATCCTTGTATTTTTTTCCGTTAATTCTAATAAGCTCGTCGCCCTCTTCAATTTCTAACTGATCTGCTATTGAACCTGGCTCGACATAGCTTATAATATGTCCCTCATTAGCTTTCATATCATCCCTTTATATTTAAACGTAGATTATCCATAAGTACCTAATCGCCTTTAAAGATCAATTAATGCATCTCTTTCATCAAAATAATCTGCTCTTAAACTTCATACTACTAAAACTTCCATTTACTTTAGGACAATTATTCCTGCATTGCTTCCTCTTTGGCCATGAGTTTCACGGTGTGAAAAAAGAAGCGGCTTATTTTCCATTTCAGCAATTTCCAAATGTAATTTAGGGACCTTACTGCAGATGGTGCATATTCCAGATATTGATATATTTTCATCCTTTAAACCGGCTTTTTTAAGAGATAGCCTGTTGGAAGCCCACATATCTACTAAATATTTTCCATTTTCCTTTGGAGAGACTACCTCTTCTCCAAATACCTTTATAAATTCATCTGCAACATTACCGTCCACCTCATAGCATTCCTTACCTGCTGATGGGCCTATTACTGCTATTATGTCTTCAGGATTGCTTCCAAATTCCTTTTGCATTGCCGCTACTGTATTAACAGGAATCTGAGCTACAGTGCCTCTCCAGCCTGCATGAATTCCTGCTACCGCCTTCTTTTTCTGATCATAGAGAAAGATAGGTACGCAGTCTGATGCAAATACTATAATCGGAACATCCTTTTCATTTGTGATCTGTGCATCGATTTCACTGCAGTCTTTGTCACGCATTATTCCTGCACCGCAGTTTTCTTTAGTAACTCTTCTTACATTTGCTTTATGAGTCTGGTCTGGAAATACAAGCTTTTTTTCATCAAAGAAAAGTACCTCTCCAAGGCGCCTATAATTTTCCATTACAAGCTCCCTGTCATCTCCGCGGTTAAAGCCTAAATTAAGGGATTCATATATTCCAGAGCTGACACCGCCAAGTCTGGTCGAAAATCCGCAGCTTATTTCCTTTATCCCATCAAATTTTCTAAATTTGATTACAGGAACCTTAGTTTCATTTTCCAAATATGCTTCACTCGTTAAATTTATCATTCTTTACCCGTTCCATTTACTTTTCTGACTTGTAAAAAGCCTTCATTTACGCACAATACGCTTAACTTAAATATTATATCACAAAGCGCGCCATTTGTAAAGTTTAGTTCGTTTTTAGCCTTTAATTCAAGGCTTTTTCTCTTTACCTTCAACTTTTTTTAGGCTTTTTCGCTTTATCTTCAAATTTTTCAATCTTTTTCACTTTACCTTCATGGTTTTCAAGCTTTTTAACTGACATTTCAAGTCTCACTCATTAATAAAAGGCATTTCTGATAAGGTTTATTTCACTTCCAAGTATTTCCACCACATCAAATCTTACCGGCGTATTATCCGGGTATCCCTTTAAATACAGATACGCTCTTGCACTATATTCTAAATGCTTTATCTTTGCCTTATTTATATTCTGTGCTGGAGTTCCATAATCTTCGTCCGATCTGTACTTTACCTCTACAAATACCAGATATTCTTCTTCCTTTGCAATTATATCTATTTCGCCGTGCCTGGTATAATAGTTTCTTTCAACTATTTCATAGCCCTCCTTTTCAAGATAGGCCGCTGCTACGGTTTCCTTTTGCGTCCCAAGCTGTCTTTTATTCAAAATACATCCCCGCTGCTACTATTTTTTTACTTTATTCTGCTTTTTATTCAACTTTTTTTCTACTTCTTATATTCTTCCCTGTTTTTTATGTTTTTAAGAAAACTCATTCTGTGAATAGGAAGTATGCCATACTTCTCTATGGCTTCAATATGTGCCTTTGTACCATACCCCTTATTTGATATAAAACCAAATTCAGGATAGAGCTTATCATATTCATCCATCATCAAATCTCTTGTGACCTTGGCTATAATAGAGGCTCCTGCAATGGTATAGCATTTTGCATCGCCCTTCGCCATTGATGCCTGCTTTATTGATAGCTCAGGTATTGTAAAACCGTCTGCAAGAAGGAGATCTGGCTTTACATAATCCTTTTCTACCTTTTCAAGAAGTTTAACTATCTCTGGATTACATACCCTGATTACGCTTCCCTTATATTCATAAACTACAGCATCCTTATCCTTTTTAAGAGCGCATTTTTCATCCTTGTCATATAGCATTCTTATGGCTGATTTCATTGCCTCAAAGGTCGCCTCTCTTATATTTATTTCATCTATTCTATCAGGTCCGACAACGCCTATTCCTATTGATAATGCATTCTCTATGAGCTTTGGGTAAAGCTCTGCACGCTTTTTCTCTGAGAGCTTTTTGGAATCATTTACATAAAGAAGCTCGCTTTCCTTTGGAAAAATTGCGGCGCAGGTAACCACAGGGCCTGCGAAAGGTCCTCTTCCTACTTCATCTACTCCAGCTATATTTCCATCTTTTCCTTCTAAGAAGCTTCTTTCATACTCCTTAATTCCCTTTATTCTAGCAATTTCCTCTTCTTTAGTTAAACGTGGCATTATTAACTCCTGTTCTTTCTTTTGATCTTATGCTTTTGAGGCATTATTGTAAGTTCTCTCACCACAGCGCCTTTCCTTGCATCTAAAACAAATTCCACAGCTTTTCCTACATCCTCTGGAAGTAAATAGGTTTCTTCATCTTCGTCGGTCTCAAAGTCTGCATTTCTATAAAAATTTGTCTTTGTCATTTCCGGGTGGAGCACACATACTCCTACCTCATATTTTCTGCATTCTGCAAAAAGACTTTTTGAAAACTGCGCCATTGCAGCCTTGGTCGCTGAATAAGCACAGCCATGAGGCGCTGCTTCTAGCGCACTTTCTGAGGAAATATTAATTATATTTCCTTTATTAGCCTTTAGCACCCTCAAAAGTCTTGCTGTAAGGGCTAAAGGAAGCTCTAGATTTACAATGCACATTTCTCTTATATGCTTTACGCTTATTTCCTCGTGCGGGCCAAAATAGCCTACTCCAGCATTATTTACAAGAAGGCTTATCTCTTTGAAATTTTCTGTTTTTTCTAAAAGAGAAATCGATTTTTCAATATCTAAAAGATCTGTCTCAATTTCAATTATTCTGCTATTTTCCTCGTCTGAATAGCCCTCTAGCTTTTCCTGCTTTATTTTATGTCCAAGTGCATAAACCGTATATCCCCTTTGGAGCAGCACCTTTAATATGCTCTCGCCTATTCCTGAACTTGCTCCTGTCAATACTGCATATTGCATATCCCATCTCCGCTATTTGCTTTTCATACTGCATGCTGCCGATTTGTAAAATAAAAAACAATACCTATTCTATAACATCTAGTGTAAGAAGTCCTAATCTGCCTGCTCTGAAATCATCAGTTACCAGAATAGAAGCCTTTTCCAAATCGAGCTCTCCGCCCTTTAATAGAAGTCTTCTCTTATCTGCAATGCTCTTTATCATTGCAGCTCCGTCTTCACTTTCTTCAATTGCGTATTTCTTTTCTAAAGTTCCTGGATATATCTCATGTATCCTTACTGCAAGCTCTACGCCTAATTCATATCTATCTATTATTTCATCACTTATTGAACCGATTGCTGCACAGAGCATTCCCTGCTCATTATTATCAAATTTAGTGGCAAATATACCTGGAGTATCAAGAAGATCAATTCCCTTATCGATCATAAGCCACTGCTGCTTTACAGTAACGCCCGGCTTATTGCCTACCTTAAGGCTCTTTTTTCCATAAAGACTATTTATAAGAGTCGATTTTCCAACATTTGGAACACCAGCAATAAGAATTGAAATCTTAGGATTAAGCATGCCCTTTTTCTTTAATCTTTCAATCTTTTCTGCACCCTGAGCTCTAACGCTATTAAGGAGCTGTTTGATTTCCTGCTTATTCTTTGTCTTTGAATCCATTGCTACGGCTGGAATTCCCATTTCCTTAAAGTACTTTATAAAGGCCTTGGTCTTTACTGGATCTGCTAAGTCTGCCTTATTTAAAACTATTACGCTCTTCTTATTCTTTAATATTTCATTTAACTCTGGATTTCTGCTCGATAGGGGTATTCTAGCATCTACTAGTTCTACAACAACGTCAATGCTGCTTAATATGCCCTTTATCTGAGTAATTGCTTTCTGCATGTGTCCTGGGAACCACTGATATGCCATTTTTTTCTCCTTTTCGATTATACTGATTATTCGCTTTTTTTATTCAAAGAGCTGACTATGCTGAAATTATTTAATCTAAATAAAGCTTTTCCGATTATGTCATCTCTTACTATATTTCCTACATCCGCACTTCTTGAATCTACACTTTCATTTCTATTATCACCTAATACAAAATACTCATTTTCTTCAAGAAGTATATTAACGGCTGCCGTACCTGGCACCGCTATATATTCGGTATTTATTTCCTCATCTAACACACTTCCATTTATATAGACTTTTCCATCTACTATTTTAACGGTTTCCCCGGGAAGTCCAATAATTCTTTTTACATTAGTAAACTCATGCTCGCCTTTTCCCTGCTTGAATACTATTACATCAAAGCGCTCCGGGTCTGAAATCTTATAGCTGAGTTTTTCTATAAGCAGCTTATCTCCGCTCGATAGAGCAGGATTCATTGAAGAATCATATACGCTAGCCTTTTCTAAGAAGAAGTATACAAAGAAATATCCTGCTGCTATGGCAATAGCTATTACCAAAATCCAGCTGATCACTTTCAGCTCTATCCTTCTTATTTTCTGTCTTTTGGTTCTTTCTTTAAATTCACTTTCAAACTCCATGAAGCCTCCAGAATTAATTAAAAAGCGGACAGATAAGCTAAGCTTATTTGTCCGCTGTGATTTTTAGAAGTTTTAAAATCTAAATTAGATGACTTCCTTAACCTTAGCTGCCTTGCCTCTAAGTGCACGAAGGTAATTAAGTCTAGCACGTCTAACCTTACCTCTTCTTACAACTTCGATCTTCTCTACGTTTGGAGAATGAAGTGGCCATGTCTTTTCAACACCTACACCGCTGCTAAGCTTTCTTACTGTGAAAGTCTCACGGATTCCGCCGTTCTGTCTCTTAGTAACAACGCCTTCAAAAATCTGAACTCTTGACTTCTCGCCTTCCTTGATACGGTTATAAACCTTAACAGTATCACCAACGTTGAATTCACCGATTTCCTTGTTTAACTTTTCGAGCTGAGCATTCTCGACTACCTTTACTAAATCTTCCATGGATTAAATCCTCCTTAAATTCAGATGTTCATTCTACCTGCTTCTATGGTACAGCGGAACATTCTGTGTACTTGTGGCTGCATATATCTTTGCATATGCCCACGAATATTTAATATAACACACCTTTTTCCAAAAATCAAGTGGATTTTAAATTTTTTTCTAATTTTATTTCCAGTCTTTCCAGACCTCAGGCTGATAGCCTGCTGTAGCCTGCTTACCATTTCTGACAACCGGATCCACAAGCAGCTTTGGATTTTCGAGCACCTTCTCGAACTTATCTTCATCTGATAGATATTTTATTAAAGCTAGTGCCTCAGTATCCTTTGAATTTTCATTTATCAGCTTATCAAGTCCCCCAGCAGCATTGGCAACACTCCTAAGTTCTCCCTTGCTAAGCCCCTTTTCCTTTAGGTCAACGAACTGATAAGGAATATTTCTCTCCTTAAAATATCTCATCGCCTTTTTGGTGTCAAAGGATTTATTAGTTCCAAATATCTGTATGTTCATTATTACACCTTCATTTTTTTAAATACTTATTTTCCATTTCCTTATACATTTCCTCTGAAATGTATATTCCGCCCTTTTTATATGAAGAAAGATTGATTACCAGGTCCACCGCATTTATGATTTTGCCCGGCGGCTGTATCATTCCGGTCCACTCGCCGGGATACATATCTCTAAGCCTTTTCATGTCCGTAAAGAGACAGATTGCTTTTCTGCCCTTTTTTCCATTAATAACCGAAAGCTTTATTCTAGAGCGGTAAATTACCCTAAGATTTCCTCCGTCATTTCTAATGGTAACTCCCTTTTGATCGTCATCTTCCTTATTATTTTCCATATTCTTACTAGCGCCAATTCTATAATTCTTCCTATTTGAAACCTTACTGGAACGTCCCTTTGATGCTTCAACTAAAGCTTTAGGCTTCTTTTCCGGTTGCTGAACCGGCATTAGGAGCTTTGCTTCTATAACGCTCTTTTCCATCATGTCATAATAGAAGTCATATTCAGCCATTTCCAAATGACTCTTTATTTCTCCCATCTGACCTATCAGCAGCAACCATTTTACAAGCTTTGGGTTTAATATTTCACCAGCAAGTTCTTTAGGTCTATCTACAATATCTTCACCCATAACTACAAAGTCATATGAATTGAATAATACTATCTCTGCTCCGTTTGAATAAACTGCCTTTATTAGCAATTCTTCTATTGCATTATTACAATTTCCGTCTTCTTTTAAATTTCCGATTTCTCGAAGCTCAATCTCCTCCACATTTTTCAGTGATTTTTCTGCCTCTTCCTTATACTCCCTGGTATATAATACTATTCCAGGTGATGAACACTCAAATTCACCTTTTTCTGAATTTATGCGCTTTAAGGTTTTCATAAAAGGCTCACCCGTCTTCTTGCTATAAACACAATATACAGATTTTTCTTTTAACAGCTTTAACTGTATTAAGCTCATAAATAAATCAAAATCAGCAACATTTACTTCAAAAGGCTTCTTAGATATGGATTTATAGTAACTTATATATACAGCGTATAATTCAATCAGCTCTGTAAGTGAAAGATCAAAAATTACTCCCAGTTCAACCCTGAATTTAAACGGCTTTAAGTATTTATTCAGCAATACATCCTTAATGCCTATTGTTTTTTCCCTGAAGGAAGCATTCTCTGAATGAATAGTCTTAAGAGATTTTTCATCTAATTCAACATTATCAATGATAACTCCTGCCATGCAGTTCTCTGCTTCTTTTACAGGAAGCTCATTATTATTCGCGTCAAAGAAGGCAATGATTTCAACTTCTACACATTTTCCATTTTCTTTATGTTCCTCGGATATTATTGCTTTATCGCCTGCAACAGCCTTTCCATGCAATCTTCCTAAAAGCACCAGATATTTTCCTTTTCTGAGTGTAACCATTTGTTCAATTCCCATGCTAAAGGATCTTTTTTTATCGTTCTTTTTATCCTTGCTGCCGCTTTCTTCAGGCCCTTTCCCTGCATCATCACTCTCTGCTGCTTCAGCCGGCTCAGCTACAACCTGGTCCTTCCCGGTCTTGTAATTGATATTAAGAGAATTAATATTCTTTAAGTCACTATCACTAGCTTTATTACCTTTGAAAAAATCTAAAACCCCCATGCTCCCTCCTTTCCTAAAGCATTATATAAGCTGCCTTGTAGCTTACTTAAAATACTCCAAAAGTACTTTTTTAGCTATAGGAACTGCATATTTACTTCCAGCGCCGGCTGATTCTACAACTACAGCAACAGCAATCTGCTTGCCGCTTGCGTATTCAGCTGTATCTCCATCCCACGCAAAGCCCATGAACCAGGCATGTGCATCCTTATCTGTATTATAGGTCGCCGTTCCTGTTTTTCCTGCCACATTAAAGCCTAGACCTTTAAGCTTCGCCCCCGTTCCGCTATTTACTACATAGGTCATATATTCTGTCAAAATAGCTGCATCCTCTTTATTGCAGAGCTCTCCATATTCCTTTGAAGAATAATTTCTAAGCACCCTGCCATTCGCATTCTGTACGCTTTGTACCAAAAAAGGCTGCATGAGTTTTCCCTGATTTGCTATTGCTGCTGCAATCATTGCCTCATGAAGCGGTGATACCGTATCACTCGATAAACCGATCACGCTCTGAGCTATAGTAGTTTTTTCACTTTCACTTGTAAGACTAAAGTTACTTACTGCAGTAGTTAAATTTGTCGGCAGCTTTTTGTTAAATAAAAAGCTCTCCGCTAAAGCATGCAGACTATCAAGGTCTAAGCTTACTCCGATATTTGCAAAGCTTGTATTACAGGAATTTCCAAAAGATTCCTTAAGATTCTCTTTTTTATGGATTATTCCTAGCGGACAGTGGATTGTAACTCCTTCAAATCTGCCGCTTCCAGTACATTCATATTCATATTCCTCATAGTTTTCAGGATTTTCATGAATATATTCAAGAAGCGTTAATATTTTAAAGGTACTTCCTGGAGGATAAGTTCCCTGAGCTGCTCTATTAAGGAGCTTTGAGTTCTTTTCATCTCCAACTATCTTTTCCCATTCTTCGTTTATGGTATTTGGATTATAAGCAGGCTTTGATACCATTGCAAGTATCTTACCGGTTGATGGCTCTATTGCAACCACCGCTCCCTTATAATCACCTAAGGCCTCATAGGCCGCCTTCTGAAGTTTTGAATCTAAGGTCACTACTACATCATTTCCTGGAAGCTTCTTTCCCTGAAGCTGCCTCATGATTATTTCTACAGGATTTATATTACTTGTAAGAAGCGTAAAATTCTGAGAAAGCTCAATTCCTGTCATGCTATTACTTACTCTTCCTACCGTATGGGCATACATACCGTTATATGGGTAGGTTCTTCTTGCAGTAGTTCCAACGTCATTGCCTTCACTTAAAGTATCACTGCTTCCATCAGTATAATCTACTATAGTCAGTTTTCCGTTCTTTACTGTATAATAAGCACTTCCTATTAGACTTTCTATATCCTTATAATCAAATTCCTCATCAGTTTCAACTCTTTCGCCTTCTGAATAAGCAAGCACAACTCCGTCTGAGGATATGATATTTCCTCTTTTAACTGTCTTTTCAAGAAGAGTCGTTCTCTTATTATAAGGACTGTTTATAAATGTGCTAGCCTTAAAAGCCATAAAATAAATCTGATAAATACCGCAGCTGTAAAGAAGCGCTGCCATGACAAAGCTTATTATGGTTATGTGCTTATTTATTATTTTAGCTCTAGTATCTTTTTCAGCTTCATCCTCAAGGCTCATGCTGTAAAGACTGTTCTGCTCTATTATCTCTCTTTTTATCTTTTCAGCCTCATCCTCATGCCTTACATTCATTCCTTCTATTATGCCGAACATCATCATGCTCGCTATGACAGAAGATCCGCCCGCCGATATGAGTGGCAGCGTGATTCCTGTTATTGGAACCACCTTAACGCAACCGCCGACATTGAGGAATACCTGTATCATGTATATTACGCTTATTCCAAGAGATACAAGCTTGTAATAAGGATTGAATAGTTTTAAGGATATAGATACCATCATCATCATGGTATCTATTATCACTATCAAAAGCAGGATGGCAAATAATGCTCCGTATTCCTCTGAGATAGCCGCATAGATAAAATCAGCATCTGCTACCGGAATGCTCTCTGGAAGCCCTCTTGTAAGACCCATTCCGAGCCATCCGCCTGTTCCTATTGCAAATAATGACTGACATATCTGATAACCGCTTGATTCAATAGTCTCTACAGGATTCAGGAAAGCTGCTACACGCACTCTTACATGTGAAAAAATAAAATATGCAGCAACTGCACCTATTACTCCGCACACACAGAGCATAATTGCATATCTTCCTCCGTGCATGGTACCTGTTTTTTCAAGCTTTACCTCAGGTCCGTCATCTCCAATTACCTTTACCCTCCTATACATATTATAGTTTGCGCATGATGCATAAAGAAGAACTACATAGGTAAGGTATAAAACTGCTGCCGTTCCAAGATCCTTTTCTAGTATCAAAAGGGCCGGGAACACCACTGCTATAAGTGTTATTTTTACTAAATCAATTCTTGTTCTTGCTTTATAAAGAAATGCTGATATGCCAAAAACAAAAAGTATCTTACAAAACTCCGATGGCTGGATAGAAAAACCTGCAATTATTATCCAGTTCTTTGCACCGTATAGCTCTTTTCCAAATACAAGTGTTGCAAGGAGCAGTGCTATACCGACAATTATATATACATGCTTATATTTTTCCCACAGCTTGAATTTTTTTATCAGATAAGGTATCAGCAGCATTAATATCAGCATGAACGAAACAAACAGCATCTGCTTTACGCCTAATTCTGAATCTATTCTCATTATCATGATATAGCCTAGTATTATGAACAGCCTCATATTTGCTGCTACAACACCGGACTTCTTTTTATAAAAGCTGTTATAGAGTATTTCAGCTAGCAGCATTATTATAAACTGTGCTGCGTACATCATTATGTATTTTACATCAAAAGAATTTGCAACAAAAAGAACAAGATAGCCTGCGAAATGGATTATATAGGTGCAGCAATCCATTCCAATTAATAGTCTTCCTCTTCTTTTCTTGTTTTTAGCTATCGAAGCCACAATAGCTGAATAAGTATAAATAATCATCATGACTATTGATACATATTTTGCGACTTCAACAATTACGTTTATCATATTCCTCCTAATTCAAAAGAACCTCATTTTACCGGTGTATAGAAATGCCCTGAAAACTTCTTTCCGTTTCCTACTGCTGCATTTCCATTAAAAAACCTGTTTAAAACATCTCTTACCTCTTTTGCATTTTCATCGGTAAAATCGAATCTTATGCCGGCACACCCGGTGCCTTTTACATCTGCATAATTTCCTGAAAGATCCTTAAGCCTTGCATCATATATCGTATTAGCGCACACAGCTCCCTTTTTCTTCAAATTACAATGAGGCTTTATTTTAAAGCAAATCCCTTCATTATATTTTATGAACTGAGCCTTTTCATTTTCCTGTGCAACCGGCAGGAGGGATGCAAGGTCACACTCTCTGCCGATTTTATTTGTTTTATCAGATAAAAGACAACCTTCATAGTTCTTATAAACACAGCCCGCCGTCTGCATTAATGGGAGTCTCCCATAAACCGTAAGATATCCTTCATCATTATAGCCCTTTAGCATTATTTCCTCTGCGCTAAGTTCCTCACATACAGTATGAAAACCATAGCCTAGTCTGTGATAATAATCAACTGCAAAGCTATTAGCTGTATAGAGATCTCTGCCGAGAATAAGCTTTTTTTCTGCATAAGGCACTAGTGCCATTATTTCCTTAAGAAGAGTCACCTCTTCATTACTACATACTATAAAGCCATCAATATACGAAAAGAGATTCTTTACCTCCTTTTCAATAAATGCATAGGTCAAAGCCTTGCATATTGCAGGAAGCTGAACTAAAAATGTCTTTCCCTTTTCATGAGTCTTAAGAGCTAGCTCTTTTATTTCATCTTCATCTAAATCTGTCATATCTATGCCGCACTCATTTATTCCAGGGCTCTCAAGAGCCGCAAGGAACTGCTCCTTTGTAAGCGCAACAAATAAACGCATTTTAAAGGAATTAAAGCTTCTTTTAAAGGATGTAATCCTTTTAGCTGATGAATCACCGCCGCTTTCACACTCTAAAAGCTCTCTTTTAAGGCACTCATTGACCTCATCATGCCTTGCCCTCTCTTCTTTAAGCTGCATTATTCTCTCGGAAATCTTATCTGAAAGCTCCTCATCCTTTTTCTGACTGCTTATCAAAGAAACAAGCTCCTCATGACTTAAACCACTGTCAATCAGCTTTTTATCATCAAGCCTTGCATCGGCATTTGCTAAAACTTCATACAATTCATCAAGAAGTTTTCTTCTTAAATCATTGAGAACTGACATTGGAAGAAAGGCATCGCTAGATGCTTTTACCTTTATATCTTCTTTTTCCTGAACGAAAAAACAGGTATCGCCCGTCTTTGACAGGGCCTGCCTTATTCTATCCTCGGAAACAGCCTGCTTTGAGGCCTTTTCAACAATATCCCCCTCCACCTTTGCATAGAGAAGATCCTTTTTATCATCATTTTTTCTACAGGCCTTTATTTCAAGCCTTTCACCAGTCACCGCTTTAGCCTCAAGCAATATGGCTGTCGATATTTTATCCTTCACAAAGCTATCATTGATAACTTTAAGGAAGTTTTCATTTCTGGTACGATATACCTCCATGCCTATCTCTGCATGGGTTCCGCGGAGCACATTTGCACGCACCTCGCTGCCTTTTTTTATTTCATCCTTAAGGGTATATTCATATTCGCTCACGCCTCTTTTATTTCTTATTTCTACAACGTCATGAGCGCCCATATCCATCTCGTATTTAATTATTACAAAGCCCTTACCAATTCCTGTAACTCTTCCAGCTAAAACACCGTAATGATTCGGTCTTTTTGTAAAGGTTTCTGCAATCCCCTTATAGTAGCCGGTTCCAAAGCCTCCTCTATTATAAAGATCTGCAAGCTTTCTCTCTTTATCTCTTATCTCTTCCCTGCTTAAAGGTCTTCCCTTTTCAAGAATGCTATCTATTGCCTCGCGGTACATTCTTGCAACGCCTCCTGCATAAGAAGGCCCCTTCATTCTGCCTTCAAGCTTTAGAGAATTGATACCTGCCTCCATAAGCTCTGGAAGCAATGATATGGTAGACATATCCTTTAAGCTAAGTAAATAACCATCGGCTATGCTCTTTCCATTATCGACCATTTCATAGCGCAGTCTGCACGAGCCGGCGCACATTCCCCTATTTCCAGACCTTCCTCCGAACAGACTCGAGAACATGCATCTTCCTGAATAGCTGTAACAGAGGGCTCCATGAGCAAAGCATTCTATTTCCTTATCAGTGCTTTTCCTCAGGGTCTTTATCTCATCAAGTGAAAGCTCTCTTGATGGAACGATTCTAGTAACAGGCATGAAGCTTACCGCCTCTGCCATATTTATGCTCATCTGAGTGCTTGCATGCAGTTCTAGACCAGGGAAAACCTCATTTAAAAATTTCAGCACTCCCATATCCTGCACTAAGACCGCATCAAGACCAGCCTCATAATATGGTCTTATGTATGAAGCCAGCTCATTTTCTATTTCGTTTTGCTTTAATAGAGTATTTACCGTAAGATAGAGCTTTTTACCGGCAGCATGGACCATTTTTATTGCCTTTATCATGGTCTTTTCATCAAAATTCTCGGCAAAGGCTCTTGCTCCAAATTTTTCACCACCGGCATAAACCGCATCTGCTCCCGCATTAATGGCTGCAATAAGCGACTCCATCGAGCCTGCAGGTGCAAGCAGTTCTATTTTATTATTTTCTATTGCCATTGTTATTATTCTTCTTTGCACGTTCATCCAGCTCTGTCTCAAGCTTGATGATTTCCTTTTCGTTACTTATTTTATCTTCTCTGAGCTTTTGGTTTTCAGACTCAAGCTCTGCTAATTTGCTCTTTAATTCGATGATTTCATGCTTTAGAGAGAAAATCTCATCATTCTTTAATGACTTCTCCTCTTCTAAATCCTCTATCTGTGTCTTTAAGGAAATTACATCATCGGCAAGATTGAGCTCAACAATAGTGTCTGCGTTCTCTTTGGAAATCGAACGATAGAACTGCTGGCTCTTGACCTGCTTTATCTTTCCATTAAGATATACTGCAATCTTGTTTAAATGCTCTATGTTCTTTTCTGAACTGAGCATAAGTCTCTTTCCATCAACAATTACTTCGCAGGTAGTAGTAGTATTTTCCATAAACACCTCGCTTTATTTTTATTTTTTCTTACCCTTTGCCTCTATCTTCATCCTACAGCATTTTTATGCATAGCCATATAAAGGCGTGACAGTACATATTTAAGGCTGATTTCAACTTATAAAAGCCTCTACAATCCAAGATGCTGATATGCAAGCTCTGTAACCATTCTTCCTTGCGGAGTTCTCTTTATATATCCACTTTGAACTAAAAACGGCTCGTACACATCCTCTAGCGTGCCTGCATCCTCGCCTATGCTTGAGGCTACCGCCTTTAATCCTACCGGACCTCCTCCATAGGTATTTATCATCGCCTTCAGGAACTCTCTGTCTACTCTGTCAAGGCCTGCAGCATCTACATCCATAAGACCTAGTGCTTTTTTTGCGACCTCTTCATTAATTTTTCCATCAAACTGTATCTGAGCAAAATCCCTTACTCTTTTTAAGAATCTATTGGCTATTCTTGGAGTTCCTCTCGATCTGCTCGCTAACTCCTTTGCTCCCTCATCATCTATATCGACTCCAAGTTTCTTTGCCGATGCTTCAATTATGGTCATAAGCTGAGGCACTGAATAGTATTCTAGCTTATCTACAACACCAAATCTATCTCTTAAAGGAGCTGATATCATTCCTGCCCTGGTCGTTGCTGCAACTAATGTAAATTTAGGAAGCTTTAATCTTACAGATTTAGCAGTTGCTCCCTTTCCAATTACTATATCAAGTGCAAAATCCTCCATTGCCGGATATAATATTTCTTCTATCTGTCTATTAAGTCTATGTATCTCGTCTATAAACAATACATCATTAGGCGATAGAGAATTCAGTATTGCTGCTAGATCTCCCGGCTTTTCTATCGCTGGTCCTGAGGTGATTTTAAGCTTACTTCCCATTTCATTTGCTATTATTCCCGCTAAGGTAGTTTTTCCAAGTCCTGGCGGTCCGAACAAAAGCACATGATCTAGTGCCTCACCTCTTTGCTTTGCGGCTTCTATATAAACCTTCAGCTTCTTTTTTACCTTATCCTGTCCGATATACTCATTTAAAAATTGAGGTCTTAGGCTAAGTTCAAACTTTGCATCCTCATCAGTAAAATCGGCAGTTATAGTTCTTTTTTCCAAAGCATCCTCCTGCTTTTTTATTACTTATTTTTATTTCTATTTTTTCTGCAAGCTATTATGCTTTACGTATTATTACTTTTTTACGCTTGTGCTTTATACACTTTTGCTTTATACGCTTTTTCTTACAAGCTTTTGCTTTATACGCTTTTGCTTACAAGCTTTTGCTTTATACGCTTTTGCTTACAAGCTTTTGCTTCATACGCTTTTGCTTACAAGCTTTTGCTTCATACGCTTTTGCTTACAAGCTTTTGCTCTACGCAATTATATACAAATTTAGCTTATATCGTATAATATGACTAGTCCGCAAGATTCTTAAGGGCACAGCTCAGAATTTCTCCTGAATCCATTCCCTCCTTATATTCAACTGCATTCACTGCCTTTAGGGCATCTGTAGAGGTATATCCAAGAGCTGCAAGTGCTTCTACAGCCTCCTCCTTCACCTTTCTTTCAGCTGAATTTTCATTCTTTGAACCTTTCTTATTGCTTCCTAGGGCTGCACTAGTAAAAACAGAGATATTTTCATCAGCAGCCATTTTTTCTACCTTTGAACCAATTTCGATAATTATCTTTTCTGAAGTCTTCTTACCAACGCCTGGTACCTTGGAAAGTGTAGCAGTATCTCTAGCAAGAATAGCGAATTTAAGCGCATCCTCATCCAAAACTGACATAATCGATATGGCACTCTTTGGTCCAACGCTTGGTACATTAAGAAGAAGGTTAAAAAGACTTACCTCGCTCTTTTCTAAAAAGCCATACAGCTCCTCTGAGCCCTCCTTCATCTGATGACTTGTAAAAATTAGTACTTCTTTTCCAGAATCAGGAAGTTCACCTAATTCCCTAACCGGCATATATACCTCATAGCCTACTCCTGCACATTCTATAATAGCAGAGTCCTGTGTCGTATAGGCTAATTTTCCATGTAAATATACTATCATATTACCTCTTTTCCCTTTTGCTCTTTTTTCTTTGCTTTTTACCTTTGCACTTTACCTTTACGCTTTACCTTTGCGCTTTACCTTTGCGCTTTACCTTTGCGCTTTGCCTTTGCGCTTTGCCTTTGCGCTTTGCCTTTGCGCTTTACCTTTACTCTTTACCTTTGCTCTTTACCTTTGCTCTTTTCACCTTTATTATTACATTAGCGGTGAAAATAACATTAATATCGGCTGAATCAACTTATTCTTTAATGGCCTCTTTTGCCACTCCTCATAGGTTATCTGCTTACATTTACCAAGTGTTGTAAGGATGTCCTCCTTTATTGTAAGCATTACCTTAGGATCAATGATAAAAGCGCCGCACTCATAATGCAGATAAAAACTTCTATAATCCATATTTATGGTTCCAACTATTCCGCAGCTTTCAGTTATGATGCATTTAGCATGAATAAAGCCCGGATTATATTCATAGATTTTAACTCCAAGCCTTAAAAGCGGTCCGTAATTATACTCAGTCAGAAGCTTAACTGCCTTTTTATCTGGAATTCTCGGAGTAACTATTCTTACATCTATTCCGCCCTCTGCTGCAACAACTAGCGCCTTCATCATGTCATCATCTATCAGAAGGTATGGCGTAGTAATATAGACATATTTTTTTGCAGAATTAATTATTTGAGAATACATGCTCTCTATAGGATTTCTAGGATTATTGGCCGGACCATCAGTTATTATCTGACAGAAGGTATCATTCTTCTCAAATTTCCTTGGTGTCTTAAATGCATTATAATCTATACATTCCTTATCCTTACTTACCTCCCACATCTGAAGGAAGGCAACAGTAAGTCCCCATGCACCTTCACCCTCGATTCTGATACCAGTATCCTTCCAGGTACCGAAGCGATTTACCAGATTTACATATTCATCTGCTAAATTAAAGCCTCCGGTATATCCAATTTCTCCATCAATTACCAATATTTTCTGATGACTTCTATAATTCATATATAGTCTACTAATATATCTGTTTATTGGATTAAACACAGCGACTTCTATTCCTTCTGCTTCAAGCATCTGCTTAAAATTCTTTGGAACCCTCCAAAGCGAGCCGAAATCATCATATAAAAACTTTATCTTTACGCCTTCCTTTACCTTTTCTAGAAGAAGTTCATGAAGCTTATCCCATAATGCTCCTTCACCTACGATAAAGAAATTAATAAGTATATATTTTTTTGCATTTCTAACATCTTCAAAAAATGCCTCAAAGGCCTTGTCTGCCATATCATAATAAGTCACCTTATTATTAGCGCTAACTGTCATGTCAAAGTTCTGCAGGTATTTTACCATTCTAGATTTCGCAGGAAATCTATTTTCAACAGCTTCAAGAACCTTATCATCTTTTTTAATATAATTATTTCCTCTTCTTATGAAATAAAGTACCTTATCATCAAGACTCTTATTTACTCCGTGTCTTCCCCAGAGTATATAAATAATATGCCCTGTTAGTGGGAGAAGCGCAATTATGGCTATCCACGCCATTTTATAAGATGGGCTCTTGCTGCCATTCACAAGTGATACAATTATAAGGAATGAAATAATTTCAATTATAGCATATACATATGCTGAATGAATAAATCTATAGCTCAGCACATAAATAAATAGAAATTGTAAAATTACCAGGCCTGCAACAATAGCAGCCTCTACAAAGCCGCTCATAAAGGTCTTTATGCGACCTTTTCCCTTATAAATGTCTGTCGGTCTTGCAGGAGGCTTTTTTTCGCCCTTGAGTGGTTTCGCCTCGGGCTTCAGGCTAAGTCTTTCGTTAGTCTCCTTGTGGACACTTTCCTCATACTTTTTGACCTGACTTTTCTCATACTCGGTATAATTTTTTAAATTATCCTTCATTGAATCCTTTCTGCCCCATTTAATACATTTGTGAATCTTGAATATCCTATCTTCTATTAAGCTTAGCTTTTATGGCTTTTTTTCTTGCCGCTACTCTTATTATTACTGTTATTATTTTTCCCTACGCTATTATCCCTGTCTTCAGCTATCTTACCTTTATTTCCTTCGCTAGCATTCCTGCCTTCAGCTATCTTACCTTTATTTCCTTCGCTAGCATTCCTGCCTTCAGCTATCTTACCTTTATTTCCTTCGCTAGCATTCCCGCCTTCAGCTATCTTACCTTTATTTTCTTCGCTAGCATTCCTGCCTTCAGCTATCTTACCTTTATTTCCTTCGCTAGCATTCCCGCCTTCAGCTATCTTACCTTTATTTCCTTCACTAGCATTCCCGCCTTCAGCTTCCATACTAATATTTTCTATATTACTATCTTTACTTTTTTCCTCACTATTTGTCCCACAATTATGGACCTTGCTATCACTTGATTTTCTTATATCTGCATGTCTTTTATTTTTCTCTGCTTCATCTAAAGAAATCTTTTCCTTCAGATCCTTAAGAGCACCTTCTCTTCCTTCTACCTTCATCTGAGGGAAGGCTCTTATAATTCTCTTAATTTCGAGCTTTCTGATATTAGGAATCCTTGGAAAATGATGCTCCGCTGCAAATTCATTATAAGATATAACTCCATTTTTTATATACTCAACACCGCTATGCGCTTTATCCTTTACTGCCTCAGTTCCAGCTCCTATCATTTCCATGACATTCCCCATGGATTCATTGATTTTGCCCTTAGCACCGCTCAGGTATTTATGGATACTTTCACTATAATCTGCAAAGCGGCTTTCTTCATACTTAGCAACAATTTCATCCTTTGCTTCACTGAATTTCTGCATTGTTGCAGACTCGAAAAAGCTTCTGCGGACCATCTGAATGTTATTAAGCAGCTTATCAAAAGATACTGTAGCAATAATTGTCATTATAAGATCTGTACAGAAAATAGCCCAAAGTACATAAGCTACATATTCAAAAGCAGGTCTTTCAAAGCTATTAATGAGCTTTTGAACCCCCGGCAAAAGAATCCATGCAGCCAAAACCGCCACAACTCCCCAGAATACAGATGCGATAAGACATATTCTTCCCTGAAAATTACATGGCCAGGTAGTATAATCCCACCAGCGGGCATGGAAAATCTTTTCCATAAGTATAGATGTAAAATACTCAAGTATTGTACAAAAAATAAGACCCGCAAAATAAATAGCCACTCCATTTAAAAAGGTGTGCTCTGTAGTAAATCTTTTCGTATAATCGTTAAACAAAAGTATATATACAGCCATTCCGCCAAGACCGTATATTGGTATAATAGGCCCATTTAAAAAGCCTCTATTTAATACTTTCTTTTCAAGAATTGATTGGAATATGCTCTCGTATACCCATCCACCTATTGCAAAAATAAAGAAGGTGTAATATACGTTAAAAAATGTTATTCCCATCAATTTTGCATTCCATAATGCTTCCATTTTAATAATCTCCCATATTTAAAAAAATGCCCTTTTTTTGACAACTCCTAAAATAGCAACACTTCCCATAATCCTATCAATTATACCATATTTTGCACTTAATTTCAATATATAAAAAAAGCAGAAAAAACTAGGTCTTTTCTGCTTTTGTATTGCTTTATGTTATTGCTTTATTTTATCAATCTTTGAAATTCTCATTAAGATAGTTTACAAGTCCTCCTGCTGCAATTATCTTCTGCATGAATGGAGGGAAAGACTGTCCCTGGAACTTCTCTCCTGTTGTAACGTCTGTAATGATACCTGAATCAAAGTCAACATCTACCTCATCACCATTTTTAATAGCGATTGAAGCTTCCTTACATTCAATGATAGGAAGTCCGATATTGATTGCATTTCTATAGAAAATTCTTGCAAAGGTCTCAGCGATAACTACACTTACGCCTGATGCCTTAATTGCTATAGGTGCATGTTCTCTTGATGAACCGCAGCCGAAATTCTTTTCAGCTACCATGATTTCTCCAGGCTTTACTGTGCTAGCGAAATCCTTATCGATATCCTCCATGCAGTGCTTAGCGAGATCTGCTGGATCTGTCATATTAAGATATCTTGCTGGAATGATAACGTCTGTATCTACATTATTTCCGAATTTATGTACAATTCCATGTGCTTTCATTGGTTTTCTCCTTATTCTATTCTTTGTTTTTTTCTAATAAGCTTTTCTGATCTATTATAAACCAATATCTGAAGGCTGGCTTATTCTGCCTGTTACTGCACTTGCTGCTGCTACTGCAGGACTTGCAAGATAAACTTCAGATTCTACATGGCCCATACGTCCTACAAAGTTTCTGTTTGTAGTAGATATTGCTCTCTCTCCCTTTGCAAGGATACCCATATGTCCACCAAGACAAGGTCCACAAGTAGGTGCACTTACAACACAGCCTGCTTCAACGAAGGTTGTAATAAGGCCTTCCTTGATAGCCTGAAGATAAACAGACTGAGTAGCTGGAAGAACGATACATCTAAGTCCCTTCTTAACATGCTTTCCCTTAAGAACCTGTGCTGCAATTCTAAGATCGCTGATACGTCCGTTTGTACATGAACCGATAACTGACTGATCAAGCTCAACATCACCTGAATCCTTAACTAATCTTGTATTCTCTGGAAGATGTGGGAAAGAAACTGTTGGCTCAAGCTTATCAAGCTCCATAACAACAGTGCTCTCATATTCTGCATCCTCATCAGCCTCAAATACCTGATAAGGCTTCTTTGAATGCTCCTTGATATAATCTATTGTCTTTTCATCAACTGGGAAGATACCATTCTTTGCGCCTGCTTCGATAGCCATGTTCGCAATGGTAAATCTGTCATCCATAGAGAGGTCAGCAACGCCATCACCAACAAATTCAAGTGACTTATAAAGAGCTCCGTCTACACCGATTCTTCCGATGAGGTCAAGGATGATATCCTTACCTGAAACCCACTTATTAAGCTTTCCCTTAAGAACAACCTTTATTGCTGGTGGAACCTTGAACCATGCCTGACCTGTGATCATGCCGCAGCCCATGTCTGTTGAACCAACACCAGTTGAAAAAGCACCAAGTGCTCCATAAGTACAGGTATGTGAATCTGCACCGATAACAACATCACCTGCAACTACGAGTCCTTTTTCAGGAAGAAGGGCATGTTCGATACCTACTTCACCAACTTCAAAATAATTTGTAACATTCTGCTTATGAGCATACTCTCTCATAATGAGACAGTTCTCAGCAGACTTAATATCCTTATTAGGAGTAAAATGATCCGGTACAAGAGAAACCTTGTCCTTATCAAATACTGTCTTCTTATTTAATTTCTCAACAGCCTTTATGGCAACTGGTCCTGTAATATCATTAGCAAGAACCATATCAAGCTTTGCCATTATAAGATCTCCTGCTTTTACACTGTCAAGACCGGCATGTGCTGCAAGAATCTTCTGTGTCATTGTCATTCCCATAGAAACATCCTCCAATTATATTTTTGCTTTAGGTATTCCTTATTATATAAGACGCATTCAATGCGCTAGTAAATGCAGATTAAATATTTGCTGCTACTGCATCACCCATTTCCTTTGTTCCGACCTTCTTGAACTTAGAAGCATCCTCTGATGCAAGGATGATATCACCTGTTCTATAGCCATCGTCAAGTACCTTATTAACAGCATCTTCGATAGCCTTAGCTTCCTTTTCAAGATTGAAGGAATACTTTAGCATCATTGCTGCTGAAAGAATTGTAGCAAGCGGATTTGCAAGATTCTTACCTGCAATATCAGGTGCTGAACCATGGCTTGGCTCATAAAGACCAAGCTGCTTGTCACCGTGATATGTTGAACCAAGACTTGCTGATGAAAGCATTCCGATTGAACCTGTAACCTCACTAGCCTCATCTGTAAGGATATCACCGAACATATTCTCTGTAACGATTACATCGAACTGAAGAGGATTCTTTACAAGCTGCATTGCGCAATTATCTACAAGCACATTTTCTACAGTTACCTCTGGATAATCTGCAGCAACCTCTGAAACAATCTGTCTCCAGAGTCTTGAAGTATCAAGAACATTTGCCTTATCTACGCTTGCAAGCTTCTTGCCGCGCTTCATGGCAATTTCAAATGCACTCTTTACAATTCTCTTTATTTCATTTTCATCATATGGCATTGTATCTGTTGCCTTGCGGATTCCATCAACAACCTCTGTTTTTCTAGGTCCGAAATAAACACCGCCTGTAAGCTCTCTAACTACAACAAAATCAAAGCCCTTATCTCCAATGATTGATTCCTTTAAAGGACAAGCCTGTCTTAACTGTGGAAAAAGCTTAGCTGGACGAAGGTTACAGAAAAGTCCCATTCCCTTTCTTATTGCAAGAAGCCCTGCCTCAGGTCTAAGGTTTGCTGGAAGCTCATACCATTTAGATTCTCCTACCTTGCCGCCAACTGCGCCAAGAAGAACTGCATCGCTTGCATTTGCAATAGCAAGTGCTTCATCTGTAAGAGGAACGCCGTACTTGTCAATAGAACATCCGCCCATAAGGATATCTGTATAATTGAACTCATGGCCATACTTCTTTCCTACCGCATTTAGAACCTTTTCTGCTTCTGTTACAATTTCAGGACCGATTCCATCGCCCTTAATAACTGCAATGTTAAAACTGCTCATCTTTTTACTTCTCCAATCTATGATTTTTCTTCATATAATATTATATAAGTAGCGTTTAAAACTCACGCATTATATTATAACATTGAAAGTGTTTTTTGCAACCCTAAATTTTTAATGTATTTTTTGATGTATTTTACTATAGTGTAGCTAAAAGCCACTAGCTTGCCGACATATTCACTAAAAAAGGACTGTCACAAACTGTGACAGCCCTTCCATTATTATTATTTTTAATACAAATAAGATTATGTTCTCATTACGAACTGAGAAAGGTCTGTATCCTTATTGAAAGGAACCTGATCTGGAATGATACCTGCAACATCAATGAAGTTATTGATGTAATCGCTGATACCATATAATGCACCCGGATCAATGGTAATTCTTGCATAATTGTTCTGCTTGTAGAGAACTGAAAGAATACTACCAAGTGCTCCCTGTCCGACCATACCTGTGCATGGAAGTCCATCAAGAAGGAATTCCTCATGAATAGCAAACCACTCTGTTGCTGCATCCTTGTCTGTGAAAAGAATGATTCCTGGAAGAGGTGTATTTCCTACATTCTGCTGCTCGATATAGATTTCATTCTTACCAGCTGCAACTGAATTTGGAACAAGTACTGTAAACCAGTCTGTCTTCATGAACATATCTTCGCACATATGCTTATATGCAGTCTCCTTAACCTTGCCATTTGCTACCTGATAAAGCTTCATCATAGCCTGGAATCTGTTCTGAGAACTGAATACTCCAGTAATTCCGCCCATATCTGTGCAAAGAGCATATGGAAGAGATATTGCATAATTTGTAGGGTCATAAACAAGACCATCAAGACCATAAGCATTCTGGACGCACTCATCAAATGAAAGCTTTGCAACTCTCATTGTTGGGAAAAGCTGCTTACAGCTCTCCACTGATGTAAACAATGGGAAGTACTTTCCACCATTAGGATTGTTGAGATACTGATAAAGCTTCTGCTTTGTATCTGCCTCAGCTGCCTCACCTGTTTCAAGATCGATAACGCTATCAATTCTAATAGCTTCCTCTGAATAATGAACTTCCATATCAGCACCGGATACATCTCCTGGCTGCTCATCTGCATAGTTCATTGGGATAAAGTATGAATAATTCTTCTTTATCTTCTTTGTCTGCATCTGTACTGTAAGAGTTGTATTACCAATGATAGAAACAAGTTCAAGGTAACATACCTCGCTTACTCTTTCCTTGAATAATGCCTGATCATTGTCGTTAAGGCCTATGAACCAGTTGAGCATGTTATAATTAAGCATGTAGCGCTCAAGTCTTGTATCACATCCAAATAAGAAGTTTCCGCTTGGATCCTTTGTCATTGGAAGATTCTGCATAATAGCATTCATAATTACTGATGTAATCTGAGCATTCTGATCCATTGGCTGGTTGCCATAGCCGCCCATACCCATAGCTGAATAACCGCTCTGCATTCCCGGCATAGCTGCATAACCACTCTGCATTCCTGGCATTGCATATCCGCTCTGCATTCCTGGTACAACTGAATAACCACTCTGCATTCCCGGTACTGCTGAATAACCGCTCTGCATTCCCGGTACTGCTGAATAGCCGCTCTGCATTCCCGGCATCGCATATCCGCTCTGCATTCCCGGCATTGCATATCCGCTCTGCATTCCCGGCTGCATTCCTGGCATTGCATAACCACTCTGCATTCCCGGCATTGCATATCCGCTCTGCATTCCTGGCTGCATTCCCGGCATTGCGTATCCGCTCTGCATTCCCGGCTGCATTCCAGGCATTCCGTATCCGCTCTGCATTCCTGGCTGCATTCCCTGCTGCATGCCCGGCTGTGAGTAACCCTGATTAACATTATTTCCATAATTATTCTGAGGCTGGCTCTGCTGAGGATTATTTCCTCCATATGAAGAACCACTGCCATATTCTTGCTGTGCCGGCTTTGGTACACTGCTTCCGTAAGTTTCTTCTTTCTTTGCTGGTGCTGGAGCTGGTGTAGCTGGTGCTGGAGCCGGTGTACTTGCTGCAGGTGCTGGAGCTGGTGTTGATGCTGCTGGTGTTGATGCACTAGTGCTCGTGCTCACAGTCGACTCTGCCGCATGTGAAGCAATCTTTGAATCACTATCCGGAAGTGTTGATGTAGTAGGATTATTCTGAATTGTTGAAGCTAAATCAGGAGTCTTGCTTGAAGATGAGTGACTTGGTGTATACATTCCGTAAATACTATTGTCCTGATCTTCATACTGGAACACCTGCTGCTTCTTCTTTTTTAATCCTAAGTTTTCCATAAATCCCATAATTAGTTACCTCTTTCGTATAATATTATACTCAAGAACATATTGCCACAAATACAGCAATACTTCTATAATTCATTTCATATTCATCCGAACCGATTGGTACCGGCATATCATAGAACCAGTAATCATCGCTGTCGGCTGTATTTATCGCCAAAGCCCATCTATAGCCTCCCGGCAACGGCGGTAATTTAATCTTATTATACTCCCAATGAACGTTTATTGCAAGAAAAACAATGTCTTCTTCACCATCTTTTTTTCTTCCAGCATACATTACTCCGCATACTCTGTCATCAGAAGTAACCTCTGTTCTAGCCGGATCAGCTGCATGAGTCGAAATATAAGGATAATTCGTCGCTGAAGGCTCTAAATTCCTGCTTATCGAAGGATGCTTCTTCCTAAAAGAAATCACATTTCGCCAGAAATTAAATAGCTCTTCATTCTCTTCAACTAGATTCCAGTTCATCCAGGATATTTCATTATCCTGACAGAAGGTATTATTATTACCTTTTTTAGTTCTGCCTATTTCATCCCCCATGAGGATCATCGGGATTCCGCGGCTAAGCATGAGCGTCACCACAGAATTTCTTATAAGGCGCATTCTAAGGTCAATTACTTTCTTATCATCTGTCTCCCCCTCTACACCACAGTTCCAGCTATGATTATCGTCTATTCCATCCTTATTATCATAGCCATTTGCTTCATTGTGCTTTGTATTGTAAGAAAACAGATCCATAAGTGTAAAGCCATCGTGGCAGGTAATGAAATTAACCGTCGATAAAGCTTCTGCATTTTTACTTCCGAAGATATCCCTGCTTCCAGTTATTCTCTGAAGTGCTTCCGGCGCACGCCAGAAATCACCCTTCATATAATCCCTGATGCAGTCGCGGTATTTATCATTCCACTCCGACCACCTGTTGCTTGCATTAAAGCTTCCCACCTGGTACATTCCACCTGCATCCCAGGCCTCGGCTATAAGCTTGCATTCCTTTAGGATCGGGTCATTTGCAAGACGCTCAATTAGCGGCGGATGAGTCATTGGAGAACCATCCTCGCTTCTACCAAGTATACTTGCTAAATCAAACCTAAAGCCATTTACTCTATAATTAATTGCCCAATATCTTAAACAATCAACTATCAATTGTTGAACCACCGGATGATTACAATTTATAGTATTTCCACATCCGCTGAAATTATAATACTTTCCATCTGGAGTAAGCATATAATAAATATTATTATCAAAGCCCTTGAATGAAAGGAACGGCCCTTTCTCATTTCCTTCTGCAGTATGATTAAATACAACATCGAGATAAACCTCGATACCAGACTGATTAAGAATTCTTATCATGTCCTTAAGCTCTGTTCCTTCACGGTTATACTCAACCTGATAGGTATATCCCGTATTAGGAGCAAAGAAACTTATCGTATTATATCCCCAATAATCCAGTAGCTTTTTTCCATCAACCACCCTATTTTCCATATTCTCATCGAATTCAAAAACAGGAAGCAGTTCAACGGCTGTTACTCCAAGCGCTCTTAGATAATAGGCCTTTTCTATTACTCCACCAAAGGTACCCTTTTTAACGGCACCAGAGGTCTCTGATTTTGTAAAACCTCTGACATGCATTTCATAGATTATTACATCTTCAATAGGTGTATGCGGCTGAAGTGAACTTCCCCAATCATAATCATTTCTTACCACTCTTGCCTTGGTATTTCCCTTTGATATGTTACCTTGTCCCCATTTGCTCTGACCTGTAACGGCTCTCGCATATGGGTCTAAAAGATAATTTGTTTCATCAAACAAAAGACCTTTTTGCGGCTCCCACGGACCTGTAAGACTATACGCATATTCAAATTCTTCTATATTTAATCCAAATATTATGATTGAATATACATCACCTATCCTGTATTTTTCAGGAATTCTTATCTTAGCATAGGGCTCCGTACTGCCTCTGTCAAATAATAAAAGAGAAACGCTAGTTGCTCCACTTGAATAACAGGTGAAATTTACACCATCATTAAGGAGCGTTGCACCATTGAGATCGTAAATACCATGCCGAACATCAAAACGGGTTGTAATTTCATGCCCATCTCTTACTCCACTGGCAAATATAACATCCGTTGGGAATATGTACTGGAGATTATTTCCTCCTCCATTTTTTTCATTCATACAACATATTCTCCTCACGTTTATACATTATATCACATAATTGTCAAAAAATAAACCACTAAAACATATTTATTTTATTTTTTTTCTAAAAATTATTTAAAAAGCGCTTTACTTTAAGGCACTAAAGTGTTAAAATACCGATATAAAAAACAATTGCCAGACCATTAAGAATTTTATTATTTTTTATATACTGTTCAGGCTAGAAAGGAAATCAATATGTCAGAAAAAAATATAAAGCATCCATCAGTAGATTATTTATTTGAAGCAATCCTTTCACTTAAGGATAAGCAGAGTGCTCAGGAATTCTTTTCAGACATCTGCACCGTTAATGAGATTCTTTCGATTTCTCAAAGACTTGCCGTTGCATCAATGCTCCGCGAAGAGGAAACCTACAACGAAATATCAAAACAGACCGGTGCTTCTACTGCTACAATCAGCCGTGTAAGCCGCGCCTTAAATTATGGCGAGGGAAGCTTTGATAAGGTAATAAAAGATATCGGAACCTTCCCAGATTTCATAAAAAAGAATTCAGATACTAGGGAAGAATAATTTATTTCTTCTTTTTAGCATCATTCTTTTTATTTTTACCAGCTTCTTTCACGCTCATAGAGGAATCATCTAAGATTGCTTCTATGAGCTGTTTTTTTTCATAAACATCAAAGCAAAGGGCTGAAATCAGATAAAATCTCTTTAACAGATCTCTTTCTTCCTTATCTTCAATATTTTTAGTTTTATTTTCTGCAGCAGTGAATCTCTCAAGTACATCTCTTACCATTTCGACGCTGTACTCATGCTGCATGTCAAAAACATCCTTATAAATATCCTCTAAGGTCCTATCTCCTTTTCCACCGAAGTATTTCTCGGTAAGCGGCTTTAGCATTGTCTGTATGTCGTTTATCGATAAGAAATTCTTCATGTAATAAATATATATCAAAAGGAATAAATGATCCTTGGTATATTTCTTCTTTTCTGGAGAAGGAAGAAGATCATTTTTAGTATAATTATTGATCATGGTTTTAGTTAATAGCTTGTCACTACTAAAACGCCTTGTTGTCTCAAGGTGTCTGTCCATAAAAGTAATGACCTGATCCATATAAAGATCTATATTTGGCAGATCTTCAGGCCTTATATAGTCGGTTTTTCTGAATTCATCGACTATCTTTTTCATGTCAGAATTATAAGACATCCGTTTTCCTCCCCTTAAAATACTAAAAAAATATTAAGTCAGTACCTATTAGTATAACCTAAAACCCTTAAAAAATCAAGGTGTCAATTGAATTTATTGAGAATTTTCTGATGTATTATCTTATAATTTTAGCTTTATTTTTTATCTATCTCTCTAGTCATTTACAAAATTATCCTCCGCAAATTTTTTTGCAAATTTTTTTACTGATTTTTTAAAAAAACTCTTGACAAAACAATTCAAATCGTATATACTAATCAAGTCGCTTGAAGAAATACATTCAAGCAAAATCAATGCACGAGTGGCTCAGTGGTGGAGCGTCGCCTTGCCAAGGCGAAGGCCGCGGGTCCGAATCCCGTCTCGTGCTCTTCATTAGACTGTTTTTTCACATCGAGAAAACAGTCTTTTTTGTTAATTACAATTTTATCAAGAAAAACTTGTATTTTTAGGCTAAGGAGGTTTTTTATGGAAGATAATTCAAACAATTTTAATAATACAGGCGATACCAATAATATAAACGATATCAATAATACAGGCGATACCAATAATATAAACGATATCAATAATACAAATGATATCACAATCGGAACAAACTATATCAAACATTTATTTTCAAAAATAGGTTTTTGCTATGTTGCCTATTTTGGAATAACTATTGCAGCGCAATTATTAATTTCTTTTATTCTAGCAAATAAATTTATTGAATCATTAATGCAAAATATCAAAAACATTCTTCTTATTACATTTTTTATCAGTGAAATAACAATGTATGCAATTGCGTTTCCTATATTCTTACTTATGATGAAAAAAATACCTAGAGTGAGCCTACCAAAGAATAAGCTTACTGCTAAAAATCTACTAACAATTCTCGTTATGGCTTTTGGAATAATGATGGCCGGAAATCTCATTTCTATAGCCATCGAATCATTGGTCGGCAGGATTAATAATACTGAGGTCTCAAATTCATTAGAAGGTATTCTAAAAGAAATCCCCCTATCATTTACCATCCTGATGACAGCAGTATTAGCGCCAATATTCGAAGAACTGTTATTTAGAAAAATTCTTATAGATCGTTGCGTTCAGTTCGGCGAATTAAATGCTATAATTTTGTCAGGTATCATATTCGGACTTTTCCATATGAATATAAGTCAGTTCTTCTATGCCACTGCTCTTGGAATGATTTTTGCATGGGTATACATAAGAACAGGCAATATTCTATATACTATGTTCCTTCACTTTTGTATAAATACGGTCGGTGGAGTAATTCCAAGCATATTTATGCGTCTCGGTTCTACTGATTCTACTGATTTTTCCACAATGTCACCTATTGATATCGTAAGCTCAGTATATACAATCTTGCAAGTTGTTATTGCAGTTATCGGCGTTATCCTCTTTATTGCCAAAAGAAAGAATATGCTTGTAGATCCTACTACTCCTGTCATCGACAAGAAAAACATGAAGCTTACCTATTCAAATGCCGGAATTATTACTTATATTGTTATGTGCATTATAATAATGATAATCGATCTTTTATCTCGTTCAGGTTTTATTTCTCTTGGTTTATAACAAGCTTTAATACTTTTAATAAAAAAACGCTTTAAGCTGCTGCTTAAAGCGTTTTTTCTATAATTACTTTCCAGATTTATGTAAAAGATATATGAAGTATGGCGCTCCGAAAACCGCCGTAATAACTCCAACCGGCACCTCCGAAGGTGCTATTATTGTTCTGCTTATGGAATCACAAAAAATCATAAACATAGCTCCAAGTACCATTGATGCAGGTAAAAGCCTTCTATGCGAAGCTCCAAAAAGCATCCTTACGCAGTGAGGCACTATAAGGCCCACAAAACCAATAATTCCGCTGACACTTACCGCCGACGCAACAAGCATGGTAGATACAAGAATTATCACACTCTTAACCTTACCAGTTGCCACTCCCAGCGTCACAGCAGTATCACTTCCAACTGCTATTATGTCAAGTTCTCTTGCAAAGAGCAGAACTACTACTGAACATATAGATGAAAACAGTACTATAAATTTCACCTTGCTCCAATTTGATGCCGAAAAGCTTCCAAGTGTCCACAGGTATATTCTTTCAAGATTATCCTTATCAAGAGACATTACAAGCGAGATAAACGCAGACAGCGCTGAGCTCATAGCTGTTCCTGTAAGTAAAAGCCTTATATCAGAGGTTTTTCCCTTTCTCAGAGATAAAAAGAAAACAAGTGCCACCGTAATAAGCGCTCCTATGAAAGCGCAGACGCTCGTAAAGGAAAGGCCTAGCATTCCAGAGGAGGTTCCAAACACTATAGCTATGGTCGCTCCTGCTGCTGCTCCCGATGAGACGCCAAGTATATTAGGATCTGCAAGAGGATTCCCCAAAATGCCCTGATAGGCCCCGCCCACAAGAGCTAAAGCCATACCAACACAGCCCGATACTATAATTCTAGGAAATCTTATATTATTAACAATCGTGATGTACTTATTCGGCACATCCTCAAGTGAAACTAAATCCTTTAAAAAAGGAATGTCACTTGCTATTATTTTCCCTGCAGTTAAATAAGGAATATTTGCCGAACCGACGCAGGCCGCCGCTATCACAGTAGCAAGCAGCGCTATTATCAGAACAGGCATTATAACAGTCATTTTTACTTTTTTCATTTTATTCTATTCTAATAAAGGCGTCAAAGTCGCAATTACTTGTCTCCCTGACGCCTGACACAAAAAAATTATCAATAAATCATTCAGTAAAAAGCTCTGGATGAATGATCTCTGCAAGCGCCTTGATGCCCTCTGAATTACGTGGGCCCTGGAGCTCAAGAAGGTCATTATCTATTTCATAAACCTTTCCTTCCTTAACTGCTGTAAGATCCTTGTAATTTTCCTGAGTAACAAAATCATCCTTCATTCCAGTTCCGATAACAATTATCTCTGGATCTGCTGCTACAAGGCTCTCAAGGTCATAAGACCAGCCTGAAACTTCCTTTGCGATATTTTCGCCGCCAGCAACCTCAATAAGTCCGCCGATAAAGGTATCTCCACCTGCTGTATAATCGCCGTACTCACCATAGCCTACTACATAATAAACAGTTGGCTTTGTCTCTGCTTTAGCTAAGATATCTATTACTTCTGATACATCCTCCTTCATTGAAGCAACTACTTCTGCTGCTTCTGCATTCTTATTAACAATCTGACCTACCTTTGTAATAATGTCATAAACTCCTGTATATTCTGACTCATCATAAAGAGCTGCTGTAACAATTCCCTGCTCCTTGATATTAGATTCTACTTCTGCATCGAAATGTGTTGATCCAAGAACAACGTCTGGCTCAAGGCTAACGATCTTCTCGATATCCGGTGTATACATTGTACCAATTGACTCTACTGATGAAACCTCTTCTGGATAACTGCAATAATCTGTTCTTCCAACTAGCTTATCTCCTGCGCCAAGTGCATAAAGAATTTCAGTAACATTTGGTCCCATTGAAACAATCTTTTCTGGCTCTGATTCGATTACTACCTCTGTACCATCAAGCTCTGTAAATGTGAATGGATAAACAGTTTCAGTAATTTCAGCTGCACCTTCTGTAGCCTCTGTTGTTGCCTCTTCTGTAGCCTCTGTTGTTGCTTCTTCTGTAGCCTCTGTTGTTGCTTCTTCTGTAGCCTCTGTTGTTGCTTCTTCAGTTGCTTCTGTAGCTTCAGTTGTTGCTTCTTCAGTAGCCTCTACTGATGAAGTAGTTGTGGTTGTTGTAGCTTCCTCTTTGCTTTCTCCACAGCCTACAAACATTGTTGCACTGAGTGCTGCAATAGTAAGTGCTGCGTAAAACTTATTCTTTCTCATTACTTTCTCCTCTAGCTAATTTCCGGTCCCCGGGAAATTGCATGTAAATAGCTCATATGGCAGGTTTCCTGCCTAAAGGTAATTATCTATTTAATACTTAATGGATTAACCAATTCAATTATTAAATAATATAATTGCGGTTCCTTCTCATATTATTCTATATAAAACTCTTAAGATATCTTAAGATACATCAAGGTATCTTAAGATACCTCAATGTATCTTCTGATATACTCTGATACATCATGCTCTTCCATTTTCAATCTGCACTGCAGCGATTCTTAATGGATAGATAAATATATTAATAATAGTAATAATACAATGGAAATATTCCGCTTTTCCTTCTTCTACAGTAGCGGGGGCTGGCGCAGATTTGCACTGCGTTCCCTTTTACCCTCTTTTACAAGGCACCATACGGCAAAGGCATTATAACAAAGATTTTATTAAAATTCAACCTTAAAAATCCACAAATAATCATTAACATAATCTAAATAAACGTATCATTTCAACAAAAAACGGCATAAAAAAAGCCCCCTAAAAAGAGGAGAAGCCCGATAGTATGGGGGAGGTTGACCATCGGGCTTATTTATGAAAAAATCTATGGAATAATCTAAATCAAAAAGGTTTCTAACTTCTTTTAACTTATGAGCTTATTATAATATGTAATTGTGTATTTGGTTTAGCCATCCTGTTAACACTTTGTGAACATTTTAAGTTATTTTTCGTTCAAATTTGTTCACATTTGTCAACTTAGTGTCAATACTGTGTTAACAGTGCCTTATTTTAATTTCTGCAACTGTACTTTTAACATAATGGTCTGGTGCGTCAGCCAAAGGTGTCATGACCTAAATATCGTAGGTAGAATTTCTTCTGTCTCAGTCTAGTGAACCATTTAGCGGGAGCCCACTGCCTTTAGGCGGTGGGTAGTTCACCTGTAAGTGCGGTATTACGGCCACCTTATCAAAGCTTCTGCATCAGTTTTGAGCTTCCTCTTTTCACCTCAAACCTTCCATAAACTCCATTAACAACAGACATTCTTGGCGGATAATGACTTATATCTGCATTAAAGAATACGGGTATTTCCTCATCTTTAGTAATTTCCGCAAGAGAAGCCATTACCGACTCTTCATATTTTATTTTATAACCAGAATGATAAAAGGTAGGCCTTCCAAATATGAAGCCTTTAGCATTTTCAAACCATCCCGCTTCCTTCAGCTGCCACAGAGCTAGAGTCAAAGTTTCAGAATTAAAGGCAAAGCTTTCAAAATACCAAAGAACGCCATCTTTGCAGTTCTTTTTAATAAACTCCCTCGTTTTATCATATTTAGTGCCGCACATTAGTACAAGTACATCTATGCAGCCGCCAAGCATTATGCCCTCTGCAGAAGCAGTAGATTTTCCCTTTCCATTAGCAGCCCCCTTTTCATAATTCCAGGTACTGACATAATTTTTAGTATCTACGTTAAATTCGCTAAATACACCTTTTCCATTAGGAAAATGCGTCGAAACCAAATCAAAGCCATTTTGAACAAAATATCTCTCGCCGTCTATTTCCTTAAAAATTCCAGCTCCGGCATTAGGGAAGGAATATTTTCTCCTTCCTCCTGTAAGCAGATTTAAATTCGAATTTATGTCATCCGTATATTTTCTATTTCCAAAGACAGCAAAATTATGTCCATAAACCGTAGCCACTTCCGAATTAACTGTCACTGCATGCAGAATTCCTGTAGGATCTGAATAGCCCTGAATCCATTTAGGATTTTTTCTTATTTTATCAAAATCCATGAACTTTAAGGTCTCAACAAGATAATCACCGCCCTTAGCAAGTATCATGGCACCGATTTCCCTATCCTCTATCTGCTCCATAAATTCTGCTGCTCTAATACTAGCCACAGCACTTCTTCCCTTTTCTGAAGTTCTGCAGTCAGGAGAACACTTTATTTTAAAGCCTCTTTTCTCAAGTTTTTTAATTCCATAATCAAACTTTTTTAGCTTTCCTTCATCAGAATTTCCATCTGATGGCGCTGTCACTCCAATATAATCATTTTCACTTAAAAACTCTGGCACTATAACCATCCCTTGCTCCACCTTTCTCTTTAGTATTAAATAGCCGTACATATTTTTAAGCTTTCGGTTTAAAAATTATGTACGGCTTAGTCTGATTATCATCTCTGCCATTTCAACAAGACTAGTACCGGAATTCATGCTATTTTTCTGAATATAACGGTGAGCCTCGCTTTCAGTCATATTATTTCTATCCATTAATATGCTCTTGGCCTTATTTATTATTTCCTTCTCCTCATCAGAATGCTTTTTAGGCTGATTTCTTTTAGCTTTCTTCGCCTTCCTATCTTCCGCAAATATCATGGAAATAGTATCTACGAATTCAGACCTTGATAACGGCATTTTTAATGACATTATGCCGTTATCAGTAATTTCTGCTATTCTTCCTGCAGAGGCTATAAGTAAAAGCTTATAGTTCTCAGGAAGGTTATCATGAAGTTCCCTAAAGGACATATCATTTAAACGGTAACCACAAATTACAAGAGCCTCATCTATTTCATCTGTTTTTGATAGAACCTGTGCGCCGCTTGTACATACATACGAAACACTATAACCATCATGGACAAGGATTTTCTTTATAACTAAAGCATCGCTTTCCTTCCCGAAAGCCACAATTATCTCTAGCAATCCTCTTCACCGCCTTCTCTCTAAGTTCAATAAAAACCTTTTTAGAAGCGGTTCAGATAGCGTGCTAATTCCCAATCAGAAACCTGTCCGGAATATTCAATCCATTCTGCCTTTTTAGCTTCAATTATGGTATTAAATAATTTATCTCCTAAAACTTCCTTTACAAACAGACTGCCCTCCATGCTCTTTACTGCATCAAGGAGAGTCGTTGGTAAGTGCTTAGCCCTTCTCTCAAGCTCTACTTCGCTTAATTTCGGATCATTTTCAATCATTTCAGGTGCCTTAAGCTTCTTTTTAATTCCTTCAAGTCCTGCACTGAGTGCAAGAGCAAATACAAGATAAGGATTGCAGCAAGGATCAGAATTTCTAAGCTCTATCCTTGTCATATGACCTCTCTGGAATGGAACCTTTATCATAGTAGCAGTGCTCTGAGTAGACCAGCCCTCATAAACAGGTGCTCTGAAGCCAGGGACCAATCTCTTGTAAGAATTTACTAATGGATTAGTAACAGCTGCTATTTCATCAGCATGAGTAAGTATTCCTGCAATAAAGCTCATAGCTTCTTCACTCAGGCCATTTTCAGCCTTCTCATCATAGAATACATTTTTTCCATCCTTATATAGCATGAAATTAAAATGAATTCCAGAACCATCTGCATCTGTACGTGGCTTTGGCATAAAAGTAGCATGGAAACCGTGTCTTCTTGCTATTGTCCTAACAGCCATCTTGAAGGTCATCACATCATCTGCACTCCTTAGCGCATCAGTATACTTAAAGTCTATTTCATGCTGTCCCTTTGCTTCCTCATGGAAAGATGACATAATCTGGAAGCCCATATCCTCAAGCATCATGACCATTTCACGTCTTGCATTTTCACCCTGATCTAAAGGACTTACGTCAAAATATCCGCCATTTTCCTTTGTATAAGGCTTGATATCTCCGTCTTCTCCTAAATCAAAAAGGAAGAACTCACATTCAGATTCTACCTTAAGTTCATAACCCTCATCTGATGCCTTATCTAATACATTCTTAAGTACTGTTCTTGGGCTAAATACAAGAGGCTCACCGTCTGGCTTATAAATATCGCAAATAAGTCTTGCTACCTTTCCGCTCTGTGGTCTCCATGGAAATATGGTAAAGGTATCATAATCAGGAACTAAATACATCTCAGCCTCGCCTGCTGCCCTGAACCCTTCTATGCAGTTGCCATCAAAGACGCATCTTCCATCAAGCGCCTTGTCGAGCTGACGCGTTGTAATAGCAAGATTTTTAAATATTCCTTCTACATCAGTGAACTGGAGTCTGATAAACTCAATGTCTTCTTCTTCAACAAGTCTTATAATGTCTTCTTTTGTGTACTTTCCCATTTCTTGATCCTCCATGTGCAGTTATAGAATTTTCTTAACACACCCTTTTTTCCTTCGCCCATTCATATATAAAGCGGACACATATTGTCCGCTTTACACTATTATCAAATTTAAAGATTTATGGCACGGTTTTTTAGTGAAGAAACTGTTCGGTGAATAATTCAGGTATATTATTCAAAATAATTACTTTTTAAAAATCATCCCTTACCACCGGACTTTTCTCCATCTTCCTCTAACTCGTCCTTACCTGGTACAAAACCCTTATCAAATATGATTTTCACTTCATCAATTCTCTTATCTGTTACCTTAGAAACAACATACTGAACGTGTCCTGAACGAACCATTTCACCAGAGCCCGGAAGATGTCCTAATAAATTAATTACATGTCCTGCTATGGATTCATATTCTTCTGATTCAAGACTTAGACCGGTAACTTCATTGACCTCATCAAGCCTTGCAGTACCCTGAGCTAAATATTCATATTTGCCAATCTTCCTTACATTGTCGGCCTCATCTACGTCATATTCATCCTTTATGTCGCCGACTATTTCCTCGATAAGGTCTTCCATTGTAATAAGTCCTGCTGTAGCACCATATTCATCTATGATTATCGCCATTGTAAGAGAACGTCTGCGCATCTCCTTTAAAAGATCGCTTGTATTTTTATATTCGTAAGTAAAGTATGCCTTACGGATATGTTTTCTTAGTTCGAACTTTGAAGGCTCACTGCCTGCAAAGAATACATCCTTAAGATAAACAACACCAATGATATGATCTATGTCATTTTCGTATACTGGAAGTCTCGAATATTGATCTTCCTTGAACGCATGCATAAGCTGCTTATAGTCCATATCTACTGAAGCAAATTTCATGTCTACTCTAGGTACCATTACATCCTTTGCTAGAGCATCACCAAAATCCACCACGTTGGTAATCATTTCTCTTTCGTCATTTTCGATTACACCCGCTTCACTTGATACATCTACAACTGTTCTAAGCTCATTCTCGGTAATGTTCAGCTTTGCTGCATTCATGTCTACACCGAATATCTTTAAAATATACTTTGATATGAAATTTACAAGAACAATAATCGGGGTAAGAACCACTGTAAGAAAGTTAATGATAGGAGCAATTCTGCAGGATAATTTAAGCGCCTTTACAGTTGCCATGGTTTTTGGAGTGATTTCTCCAAAAATGAGAACTACGAAGGTAAGTACTCCTGTTGCTATTCCAATGTATGCACCGCCGAATTTTGAAACAAGCGACGTCGTAAGAGACGAAGCTGAAAGATTGGCAATATTATTTCCAATCAGAATAGCTGAAAGCATCTTAGATGGATTTGCAATTAATTTTTCAACCAATTCTGCTTTCTTATTTCCTTCTTGAACTAAAGTCCTTATCTGAATTTTACTTACTGACGTAAGTGCAGTTTCTGATGATGAGAAAAAAGATGATAACAACAATAATATAAATAAAACAACTATTTTCCACGTGTCCGCGGGACTCAAAACAAACACCTCCTTAAGGTATATAAACTTTACTTTTTTAAACTTTAAAATTTGTCTCTACTCGTTTATAAGCTCTATGGCTTTATCAAGATAAGGAATATCGATATCTTCTATTTCTCCCTTATCTGCTGCAAGAGCAAATCTGGTATCTATCGGAATATTTTCGAGAACCGGAAGTCCATACTTATCTGCAGCCTCCTGTACGTGAGATTTTCCGAATATTTCAATATGCTTTCCGCAATCAGGACAGATAGCATAGCTATAATTTTCTATTATGCCAAGCGTATTAATATTCATTCTATCTGCCATATTTACGGCCTTTGAAACTATCATTGACACAAGCTCCTGAGGTGAGGTAACAATGAATATTCCCTCAACCGGAAGAGACTGGAACACCGTAAGAGGAACATCTCCTGTTCCCGGAGGCATGTCAACGAACATATAATCAATATCCCCCCATTTAACATCTGACCAGAACTGCTTTACAGTGCCTGCGATTGCAGGGCCTCTCCATATAACCGGCGATTCTTCATTTGGCAATATGAGATTTATTGACATTACTTCTATTCCTGTTTTTGTAAGGACCGGATTCATACCTTCTTCGTCTGCGAAGGCATGCTCTGTAATGCCAAAGCTCTTAGGAATCGATGGTCCTGTAATATCTGCGTCAAGAATTGCTACTTTCTTTCCCATTTTTGAAAGCTTAACTGCGAGCATTGAAGTAACTAGCGATTTTCCAACTCCGCCCTTTCCGCTGACTATTCCATACACATGCTTTATTTTGCTATGTGCATTCATAGGTGCTTCAAAAACATTCTTTCCAAACTTTCTCTTTACTTTTTCAGCCAGATTTTCTCCGGCATTTTCATTTTCTGCCATTTATTTTATCTTCTCCTATATTCAAAGTATCCCAGGGAAATTTATTATGTATTTTCCCTTTTTTGATACTATAACTCAAGATTATACCATATTTGGTGCTTTATAACAAGTACAAATATAATAAATTTCCACTTGAATTTATGTGCAAATTATATTACAATTAAGTGATTTAAATTGTATTTTCAATTGGAGGAATTTAAGATGAAACATGTTATCAGTCCGTTAGATCTGACTATTGATGAAACCTCACACATGCTTAATTTAGCTGACAAGATCTATAACGATCGTAAGGCATATTCAGAAAAATGTAAAGGAATGAAGATTGCTACTCTTTTTTACGAGCCAAGTACCCGTACAAGACTTTCTTTTGAAGCAGCTATGCTCAATCTTGGCGGTAATGTCCTTGGCTTTTCTTCTGCCCAGAGCAGTTCTGCTGCTAAGGGTGAGAGTGTTGCAGATACCATCAGGGTAGTTTCCCGCTACGCTGACATATGCGCTATCCGTCATCCAAAGGAGGGTGCTCCTCTTGTAGCTTCACTTCATTCACTTATCCCAATCATAAATGCCGGCGACGGTGGACATAACCATCCTACCCAGACCTTTGCCGATCTCTTTACAATCAGAAAGTTAAAGGGAAGGCTTGATAATTTAAAAATCGGTTTCTGCGGTGATTTAAAGTTCGGCCGTACTGTTCATTCTCTTATCAACGCAATGGCCAGATACGAGAACAATTCTTTTGTACTTATTTCTCCTGCTGAACTTAGAGTTCCTCAGTACATGAGAGAAGGTGTTCTTGCTTCTCCTAATGTAAACTATGTTGAAACCAACAATCTCGAAGAAGTAATGGGCGATCTCGATGTTCTTTACATGACAAGAGTTCAGAGAGAAAGATTCTTCAATGAAGAGGATTATGTACGTCTTAAGGACAGCTTCATTCTTGATACAAAGAAAATGGAATATGCTTCTAAGGACATGATCGTAATGCATCCGCTTCCTCGTGTAAATGAAATATCACCTGAGGTTGATAGCGATCCTAGAGCTGTTTATTTCGACCAGGCTAATTACGGTGTTTATACAAGAATGGCTCTTATTTTAATGCTTCTTGGACTAGATAAGGATTGATCGGAGGAAAATTAATATGATTACTGTCAGTGGTTTAAATAATGGTGTTGTAATTGATCATATAAAGGACGGAGGTGCAATGAAAATATATGAATATCTTCATTTAGAGAACCTCTCCTGCCCTGTTGTTATTCTTCAGCATGCTAAAAGTAATAAAATGGGACATAAAGATATGATAAAAATAGATGGTGATTTAGATGTCAATTTTGATATTTTAGGTGTTCTTGATTCTAATATCACTCTTGATTTTATAAAGGATGAAAAGATAGTTAAAAAGTACATTCCAAAGCGTCCTGAAATGATTACCGGTGTCATCAAGTGCAAGAACCCACGTTGCATTACTTCTATCGAACAGGGCCTTGAACACAAGTTCAAGCTTGCAGATGCTAAAAAAGGTATTTATCGCTGTGTATATTGTGAAACTGCTTATTCTAATGGTGAGACCTCTTCTGTTTCGATCAATATACCTCATTTAAAAGCTACTAACTAATTCAAATTTATAATAATTATCTTAATGATAAGTATTTCAATTATAATTATCTCAATGATAATTATTTTAATGATAATTATTTCAATGATAAGTATCTCAATGATAATTATTTCAATGATAATTATTCAACGATAATTATTTCAATGATAATTATTTTAGTATAATAATAATTTTCAAGTGAACGAATAGAAAAACAAAAAGCCACGGCATCCTGCCATGGCTTTTTATAATTAAATGGTTTTTACTCTTAAATTAAAAATTAAATCCGCCTACTTCTTCTCCATTGATTACTGGATAAGCGATTCCCTCTGTAGCGTTAACATAAATCTTGATAGACTTAATCTCGCCCTTGTAGTTAGCCTTTGCAGCTGCTACAACATCCTTTGCGCTAACATTTGTTCCGTTGAACTGGAAAATAACATCCTCTTCAGCTACTGTCTTAACTGCCTTTGGTGCAGCAGCCTTCTTTGCAGGTGCCTTCTTTGCAGCAGGAGCTGCCTTCTTTTCAGCTAAGGCTCCCTTCTTCTCAGCTGACTTTGCTTCCTTCTTTGCTGCCTTGCTTGTAGATAAATCTACTCCAGCCTTCTCAAGGATTTCAAGCTCTGCCTTACTCTTACGGCCCTTCTTGTCAATAATCTTCTGTACCTCTGGTGTAATATCTGCCATCGTTTCTGTCTCCTTTTCCTTTTTGAATATATTCAGCAAATTACCAACATACTACAATTATACAACAAAATAAATAAAATTGCAAATAATAAATTTATATTTAATTTGCTAAATAATAATCTTTTTGCTAAATAAATAATTAGATAGAACTATTTGTATATTAAATCATAAATATTTGAATTGTCAAGAGTAAATTTATGTTTTTTGTGAATTTTTTTCTTATTTTTTATTATTACACTTGATAAAGTACCGACTTTGTAGTAAAATAAGTAGTTGTATAATGAAATAGGTGTATAGTTTTTAATCATTTTTAATCTGGAGAAATCTTAATGAAAAATAAAAAGACTTTTTTATGTGCCAGTCTTATTTTCATGGTTTCCATTTTCATGAATGGCTGCAGCAGTGATACATCACGCACTGAGATTGCTACCACTACTGCCACCACAAGTACTAGCACTGTAATAGATACTGATGAAAATATCCAGGACCTAACTACCGTTCCCATTACTACAATAGATGTTCAAGCACCTACCGAGACACCGCCTGCACCTTCATCTGATTCAGAAACCGAAGCTGCAAAGAAAAAGGTTGAGGAAATAATCAATACTTCAAAATACAGCGTGTCTCTTGTATCTGATTCATTTATGGTAGATGATGTTGATTACTATGTTTTTGCAGTCACCTATCACATGAACACAATCGAACCGCTAGTTCTTGTAGATAAAACAAACGGCTCTTTATATTGTATTTCTAGTGATAATAAAATATCAAGCATAACTGAACATGACTGTTATATAGCTCCTGTAATCGAAAAGGTAAGTTTTTCTGGTAATTATATTTTAGAGGATACAAGTGGAACTCCTATTGCAAGTATTTCAATAAACGATTCTACTACCTCCTCTGATAAATTTAATTTTACTGCATACAATTATGCAAATACCACTGTTTCTAATATTTCTGGTGAGGCAACCATTTCATCCTCATATAATTATGCCACCTTTATTGGTGAAAATGATGTAAATTTTTCATTTTCAATCGAGGATAATATACTTACTGTTTCTACTACTTCTTCTTCAGAAGAAGCCCAGGCCTTCATCGGAAATTACAGTACTACTGATGCTGCTTCCATCTCCGGAAAAATCACATCAAGCAAGGCTTTAGAAACTCTTTTATCAATAAGCGAAGAGCGTTCAGGAATGAGTGCTCCATATAAAGAAAATTATTACTTTTATATAAGTGATGAAAATGCTCTTGTACAGAACCATTTATGTTTCATCATAAATGCATATACTTCAACTGAAAACGTTCTTACACTTTTCAGACAGTATTATGTCACAACCGATGGCATATTGGTATACTATAAGAGCAACTCGACATATACGCAGATATATGCGAAATATGACAATAACGAAAATAATAACGTTAGCAATAACGATAATAATAACGTTGGAGGTAATGATGAAGAAGAATAGTAAATTTGTCGCAGCAGTTTTAATGGCTGCGTCAGCGAGTTTTTTGCTGACGGGATGTCATGCAAAGGGCTCACTTTCCTCTCCAGTCACTGAAGATTCCAGTTCACAGGTAACCTATAACAGCGCGCCTCTTCTCGATTCTCAAAAACTTTTAGAGACAGGCATGCCAGTAAGTATTTCATCAACTGATCCAGCTAATTTCGGATTTAAGACTGCTATATCCATTAACAATCTTATTGTTCCAAATTATCTAGACACCAATGCACCTACATTCGACGATGGAAAATATACAGATCTTACCGGAATCATCACTTTCAGAGGCAATAATTACAGAAGTAACCCTGTATTTGGAACTGCTTCTATCACAGAAAAAAAATTCGACACTAAAAATTCCTGGAAAAATAAAACAGGAAAGTTAAAAAAGACAGTAAAAGACGGTTATTGGACAGGTAGCTGCTGGACCGGTCAGCCTTTAATAATGAAGTGGGATGATTCAGTCAGAATGAACATGACCGCCATGTACACTAACAAGCAGAACAAAGATGGTCTCGTAGAAGTAATCTACGCTACCGCAGATGGACATGTTTATTTTTATGATATAGATGATGGTAAGCCGACTAGAGATCCTATAGCTTTAGGTTTTCCTATAAAGGGCACAGGCAGCATTTATCCTGATGGAACCCCGCTCTATTTTGTAGGCGCAGGCGATTCAATGGGGAATGATTGTGCTAAGGCCTTTGTTATTAACCTTATGACAAATGAAATCATTTATACTTACGGCGAAAATGATGTTTTCTCAGATCGTACTGATAATAATGCATTTACAGCATGGGATTCTTCTCCTCTCATAGATGTTGAAACAGATACTTTAATTCAGCCAGGTGAAAATGGAATCCTCTATTTAACAAAGCTAAATACAAGCTGGGATGGAACTACAGTTTCAATAAATCCAGACTCACCTATAAAGTGGCGTTATACAACCGAGCGTTCTAGAAACGGTCTTAAAGATAGCACCTACTGGCTTGGTATGGAAAGCTCTGCAGTTGCATGGAAGAATTATTTATATATCGCAGATAACTGCGGCGATCTCTTCTGTCTAGACCTTAATACCTTAAATGTAATATGGTCATGTGACACAAAGGATGATACTAATTGCTCTCCTGTTCTTGAAGAAGATCCAGTGGCAGGCACAGCATACATTTATATTTCTACCTCACTTCACTGGACAGCTGATGATACTTCACACGGATCTATTCCATTAATGAAGATAAATGCTGCTACAGGTGAAATCATATGGCAAAGAGATTATGAATGCTTTACTGTTTCTGGAGTTTCAGGCGGTGTTCAGTCTACTGCCCTTTTAGGCCAGAATTCTCTTAAGGACATTGTATATTTTACAGTTGCTAGAACAGGCGGCGATACTGCCGGAAAAATAGTTGCCCTGAACAAAACAGATGGTTCTATTGTATGGAGCATCGATATGTCAAATTATACCTGGTCTAGTCCTATTGCAATTTATGACGAGGCCGGAAATGGTTATGTCGTAATCAGCGATTCTAGCGGTAATATGTATCTTTTAGACGGTCTAACCGGTAAGGAATATGATTCCTATTACCTAAAAGATAATGTAGAAGCTAGCCCTGCAGCTTATGAAAATACAATTGTTGTAGGTACTAGAGGTAAGAAAATTTATGGTGTTAAAGTAAAGTAATATTAATTTGTACATTTCATTTTGCTTATTGTATAAAAAGAGACATCAAAATATTCACATACGTAAAGAAAAGAAATAGGCTGTCGCAAATATTGCGACAGCCTATTTTTTTAGAAATTAGTTCACTTGTGCATAAATGCACTGTACATTCAGTTCACTTGTGTATTCGATGCACTGTGCATTCGATACACTTATACATTCAATGCACTGCTTTTAAGGTCTTCTTCTGTACCTGAGAGTTGAATCATCAGTAATTACTCTTACTAAATGCTCTCTTATTATTGTTTCTTTGTTGAGGAATCTGGTATCCTGACCAAAATGAACCTCCATAAGTCTTACGTCATTATTGTCAAATACTTCTCCTCTTCCAAAATACTTATGTATTATGAGGTCATGCTCTCTAAGTCCATCAATTTCAGCTCTATATTCAGCCTCGCGCTGCTTTTCTTCCTCTGTCATTTCTGGATTGGCAACCTTTCCAACATATAAATATTCACTATTTGGATTATTATTCTGCTTCTTCTTTACCACAGGCTTTTTCTTAACATATACGCCGTCCTGAAGCTTTGGAGAATCTTCTTCTTCCTCATCTTCATAAGAAACCCTTGACTTTCTTTCCTTATCTCTTTCCTTGCCGCTTTTTGATGCTTCATCAGTCAGCTTTTTAAGCTTCTTTGCGCTATTCTTCGCTGATGGAGTACCATCTTGTCCCTTATTCTTTACAAAAACTAAATACAAAACAAGGAACACTATAAACGCAGCTGCAAGTACAGCTACTATTATTGCATACTTTGCTATTGAATTATCTACCTGCTCGGCAGCTTCTGAATCTGTCTCTACTGCCACAGGCGTAGGAGTTGGACTTGGTGTAGGTGACAATGTAGGTACACTAGTAGGAGTTGGGTCCGGTGTAGGAGTTGCTACGGTTTCTTTCACCTTTGGACTGCTTGATTTTTCGATATATTCTCCAAAACTATAGCCATCCATGTTCTTGCCATCATATTCAAAAGAAACATGGTACCAGAGACCTCCATTAGATGCTTTTTCTTCTCCAATGATTTCTATTTTTGTACCACTCTTAAGCAGGACCTCATCTCCATTTGAATCTAACAGAACAGCATTATCAGTTCCTGCTCCACTTCTTACTCTAACATTAGCTGTGATTTCACCCTCGTAGGTTTCACCATACTCCTCTGCTAATACCATAATCTCTGTTAATGTATTTATATTAAATGCAGGCAGCAATGCCATCATAAGAGCTAGGGCAAATGCCATGCAGATACGCAATCTATTATTCTTTAAAGCCTTAAGAATATTCAATTTATTCATTGCATCAATTCCTTTTATATAATTTATTATTACCTTTATTCTGACTAAAATTTCGCCATCTTTTTCATTATATCATATCTTTACAATATTTTAAAGTAAATGATGTTCTTTTTTCTTTAAATTTTTCTTACGTTTTTTAGGAATTATTTCCATTTATGTTGCCAAGAAGACTAATAACATACTGTTCAGCAGTTCTACCACTTCTTCCGCCTTTACCTAACTCGAACATTCTCGCACCGTCTAGAAGTTCCTTTTCAGTAATCTGAATTTCAGGATATCTAGCTGCTATATTCTTTACGATTTCAAAATACTGATCCTGATTTGGTGAACCGTAATTTATCTGCAGACCAAATCTTGCAACAAGAGAAATTTTCTCCTGCATTGTATCTGAATGATGAAGCTCATCATCTGAAATTCTCTCTTCATCCTTTCTATCTGAATACAGCTCTCTTATGAGATGTCTTCTGTTAGATGTTGCATATATAAGTACATTATCAGGCTTTATTTCAATTCCGCCCTCGATTACAGCCTTAAGATACTTATACTCAATTTCAAACTCTTCAAAGGAAAGATCATCCATATAAATAATAAATCTGTAATTACGGTTCTTTATTTTTGAAATAACAGTTGATAGATACTTGAACTGATGCTTATATATTTCAATTATTCTAAGTCCCTTGTCATAATATTCATTAAGGATGGCCTTAATACTGGTAGATTTTCCTGTTCCTGCATCACCGTACAAAAGACAGTTATTCGACTTTTCACCATTTGCAAAGGTCTCAGTATTTTTAATAAGCTCTCTCTTTTGTCTTTCATAGCCTACTATGTCACTAAGTCGTACATTTTCTGTATTGGTAATAGGAACAAGCTTAACGTCCTCTCCGCAGGGCATGAGTCTAAAAGCCTTATTTAGCCCAAGGAGTCCTACTCCATATGCACTATAAAAGCTGGTTACTACATCAAATATTTCATTTTCATCTGCTGCCTTTTCGATATCTTCAGACAGCTTTCTTACCTTCTCTGATACATTTTTATTATAAGCTCTTTCCTTTTTAGGAACAGCCTGATAATTTTCTAGATAATCGAATATACTAATTCCAAGCTTATCTTCAAGAGCAGAAAAATTATAGTCAAAAAGCTTCTTGAAAATCCTGAAATCATTTTTAGCGAGCACATCTACAGTTCCCTTTGGCGCCTCTGATTTCTCGCATGTAAGTGAAAAAGGAGTTTCCACTGTCGCAAGAAGAAAAGCCAGATAATTATGCCAAAGGTTCTTATCAAAGCCATAGGTGGTAGATATATCAAGAAGCCTATTCACCTCATGATATATAAGGCCAACACCAGTTTCATTATCAACCTCATTTTTCTCTACCTTCTTGATTGCACTAGACAATTTTTTTAATATGCTATCTTCTGGAATTCCTCTGTAAACAATTAAATTATCCACTAATTTATACATATTATTTCCTTTTCTATGCCTTATATTCTTAACATCTGATCAAAAGGTCATACATAGCTCTTTCAAATCAAACCAGACCAATTACATTCTATCAGGTGCATTAAAGCCGAGAAGCTCAATGCATATTGAAAGCTCACTATAGCAAAGTTCAAGAAGTGATACCCATAATGCCTGCTTATTCTTATCCTGCTCTCCTGAAATTCTGTTCTCATGATAGAAGCTGTTAAAAGCATCTGAAAGCTCATAAATGAAAGCACAGAGCTTATGAGGTGCAATATCCGCATCAGCTGCTTCTATTGCCTCAGCAAAGCCTGAAAGTTCAGATACAAGCGCTACTAAACTCTTATTATCCTTAGCAGCCTCATCTATATCTAGTCCTGCTGTATTGAACTTAAGTGCAGCTCCCTTAAGAAGCTCTTCCTGCTTCTTTGACATAAGTGTGACAACTTCCTGCTTAATACCAGGCGCTACCTTTTCAAGCTCATCAAGCTCACCGCTCTCTAGGAGCTTTGCAAGAATAGACTTAATTCTTACTAAAGTATAGAGGATGTAAGGTCCTGTCTTTCCTTCAAAAGAGGTAAATCTGTCTATGTCAAATATATAATCCTTAACTGCAGCATTAGAAAGATCTCCAAATTTAATTGCTGAAAGCGCAACTATCTTAGCTGTCTCCTCTGCTTCCTCCTGAGATACTGTTCTATTTTCAAGAATCTTCTTTAATACTGCATCCTGAACATCCTTTATGAGGAATTCAAGTCTGTATACGCCGCCGCTACGAGTCTTGAATGGCTTTCCATCCTTTCCGTTCATGGTACCAAAGCCAAGGAATTTAAGATCTGTCTCCGGCTTAACAAAGCCTGCCTTTCTTGCTGAACGGAAAACCTGCTTAAAATACATTTCCTGTCTATTATCTACTACATAAATGTACTGAGCAGGAGCGTAATCCTTTTCACGTGAAATAATTGTTGCAAGATCACTTGTAGCATATATAGAAGCACCATCAGACTTTCTTACTATGCAAGGAGGAATCTCCTTTTTATCAGTAGGCTCTGTAACATCTATAACCAAAGCTCCCTGGCTCTCATAGGCAATTTTCCTATTTATAAGATCCTCAAGCATTGAAGGGATAACCGGCTGAGCATCACTTTCACCCTTCCATACCTCAAAGTGCACATTAAGAGAATCGTAATTCTTCTTAAGATCTGCCTTTGACACATTCATAATGTGGTTCCAAATAGCCCTATAACCTCTTCTTCCCTGCTGAAGTTCTGCTGTTGCCTGATGAGCAGCATCTGAAAACTCCTTATTCTCCTTAGACTTAGCTGAAGCAGTTGGATAGATTTCTTCTAATTCAGAAATTGTAAAAGGAGCCTCTGATGGATATTCTCCCTCAAAGCTTTCATCAAAATAAGGAAGCTCCGGCTTTCTTTCCTTTAACTCTGTTATAATAAGGCCCATCTGAAGTCCCCAGTCACCTAAGTGAACATCACCTATGGTGTTATGTCCCATATAATTCTTAATTCTCTTTACGCTTTCACCAATGACAGCTGAACGAAGATGTCCTACATGAAGCGGCTTTGCAACGTTTGCTCCGCCGTAGTCAATTACAACATTGTCCTTCTCATCAAGCCTTACACCAAATCTTGGATCAGCAGCCACCTCTACAAGGTGCTCTACTAATGCTGAATCCTTTATTGATATATTAATGAAACCCGGCATTACCGCATCAATAAGTGAAAAATATGAATCCCCATAAAGTTCCTTGCACTTTTCAACAACCGCTGTTGCGATCTTTATAGGCGCACACTTATATTTCTTAGCTCCAGCCATTGCTCCGTTGCACTGATACTGGCAAAGATCCGGTCTGTTACTTACCACAACAACAGCCAGTTCCTTCTCATAACCTGCTGCCTCAAAGGCTGCTGCTATCTTTTCCTGAATTTCATCCTTAATGCTCTTCATTGTCTTTCCTCACATCTTTCTATTTTCATCTATATTATTTTACATTTAAACCTGGAATAAATATACAATTTTTCTGCTATCCATTTTGTATTAAAGCTATTTTTCACACATAAGCCATTTTACATATTAAAGCTTTTAAAGTGTTTTTACAACTATATCTATACTAGATTCTATAATAATTAGAACTCATGAATAAATATTCCGCTTCTAAGCTTTGGTTCAAACCAGGTAGATTTTGGAGGCATAAGTCTTCCTGCATCTGCTACAGCAAAAAGCTCCTGGATCTTAGTAGGATACATTGAAAAAGCTATAAGCATATCTGAATTTGCTCTCCTCTCAAGCTCTCCTATTCCTCTGATTCCACCAATAAAATCAATTCTCTTATCATTTCTTGGATTTGTAATTCCAAGAAGCGGCTCTAAAATATAATTCTGTAAAAGTGACACATCAAGGCTCTCAACAGGGTCTGTAATGCTAGCTAATGCCTCACCAGCAGTAAGCTTATACCAGCCTTTATCTCTAATGTAAAGTCCTATTACGCCCTTTACCTCTGGAGAAACCTGAGTATCTCCCATTTCCTGCACATCAAAGCCCTTCTTCTTTATTTCTAGAAGGAACTGCTCAACAGAATGACCATTAAGATCACTTACTGCTCTGTTGTATGGAAGAATGGCAAGCTCATCTTCAGGGAAAAGTACAGAAAGGAAATAATTATATTCTGCTTCATTATCTAAAGTTCCCTTTGCCTTAGCTTCCTCTCTTCTTTTAAGACCAACCTTTACAGCTGAAGCTGCTCTATGATGTCCATCTGCAATGTATATTTCATTAATGCCTGAAAAGGTCTCATTTACCTTTTTTATATCCTCTGCACCATCTATTACAAATACGCGGTGTCCGATTCCATCCTCTGAAACAAAATCATAAAGAGGCGCATTCTTTTTATATTTTGCAACTACATCAGCAATTTCCTTATTCGATCTATATGCAAGGAAAATAGGACCTGTCTGAGCTGAGAGCGAACCAACATGATTTATTCTATCAAGTTCCTTCTTTTCAACAGTATTTTCATGCTTTTTAATTACACCGTTTACATAATCATCGATGGATGCAACAGCCACTATACCTGTCTGTGAACGTCCATCCATGGTAAGCTCATAAATATAATACTTCTTATCAGCATCCTTTACAAAAATGCCATCCTTTTTGAAACTCTCATATAACTCTTTTGCCTTCTCATATACCTCAGGTGCGTACATATCCTGAGATGGCGCAAACTGAGTTTCTGGTCTGTCAATATTCAAAAATGAATATGGCTTATCCTTAACCTGCTCTGCTGCCTCCTCTCTATTATAAACATCATAAGGGAGCGCTGCAACCTGATCAACATACTTTTCTGCTGGTCTAACGCAATTAAACGGTCTGATATCTGCCATTTCTTATTTCCTTTCTTTTTCATCTTTTTACATTTATAAAAGCATTAATCCTCCGGCTTTTTAAGCTCATCAGGATCTACATCTATTACCTTTCCTGCACTTACATCTCTTGCTACTTCCTGAGCAGTCTTTTGATTTACTATTTCCTGCTCCTTTGCCATTTGCTCCTGCTTAATTTTGTTTGCTGCTCTAGTAAGCACCCAAAGCTTTGTAGCACCAGAATAAACAAGAACAAGTCCTATTATTCTTATTACTGCTGCCTTAGTAGCATGCATATTGAAAATCATGAATATACCAAAGCCAAACGAAATCAGACCAAACAGCATGGCAAGCCACCATAGACCATAGCCAGATTTTTTAAGATTAGTAGCCCTTACTAAACTGTCGACAGCATTTGCAAGTATATAAAAAGCGGCTATAAGAATAATCATATCTGATAAACCTGCCGGATTAGTAACAATAAAAGCACCTATCAGCATTATTAACAGATCTAATACAAATAATCCCAAAGAATTATTTCCCTTCTTAACCTTTAGCACCAGTGAACCTATACCAGTAAATATTATTCCAGCGCCTATCCCCTTGACAAAAATATCAAGTGAAGCATTTGGCCATATTACAAGAATAAGACCTACTATTACAAGCGCCGCAGATGCTATCATGCCACTGTTCTTAAGCTTACTAAGCCATGAATCCATAATTAAAACCTCCGTTTATTTCTTATCTACCAGCTGCTTTTCACTACTTTTAACAGCGCCGCTCTTTTTGACACTGCTTTTCTTTACGGCAGTCCTTTTGCTGCTTTTAGATTTTGAAATCTTTGATGACTTACTATTATCTGCTTCCGCCTTTTCAGCCTTAGTCCTCTCTTCAATCTTATCAGCAACTCTGATTTCATTTATCACATTCTTATCATCGCTCATAAGAAGATAAATGCATTCATATGGCAAAAGCTTAAAATCATAGCTATCCATCTTACGGGCATCAATTACGGTATTGCTCTCCTTCTTAGTACCGCCGTATTTTTTCCAGGCTGAATCAAGCTTAACTACCCAGGTATCTTCGTGCTTAAATTTCAATTCATATTCCTGATTTCTATCAGAAAAATTGAAAATAGCAATTACCTTATGCTTTTCTCCATTTTTGCGGAGCATAATATAGACGCACTTTTGCTCCTGATGACATTCTATCCACTCGAAATTGTCTCTGTCATAATCATCCCAGAGAGCTGAATGCTTTAAGTAGAATTTATTTAAATCTGTCATAAAAAGAGCAAAATTTCTATGAGTCTCATAATCCAGAAGATTCCAGTCCATTTCGCGGTTCTCATCAAATTCACGGAAATGGCCGATCTCTCCGCCCATGAAATTCAGTTTCTTTCCAGGATGGGCGTACATGTACATATAAAGAGCCCTTGCCTGATCAAATTTATTATCTCCATACATTTTCTGGAGAATAGTCGCCTTGCCATGAACATTTTCATCATGAGAAAATGGAAGCAGGAATTTTTCCGTAAAGAAATACATCATGGAGAAAGTCAGCTTGTGATAGCACTGAATTCTCTCCTCAGTAGTCTTCTTAAAATAATCGAGGGTATCATTCATAAAGCCCATATCCCACTTATAATCAAAACCAAGTCCGCCTTCCGAAACAGTTTTTGTTACATCCGGATATGCTGTTGAATCCTCGGCAATAAGAAGTGCATTTTTATGGAATATCTTAAGTCCTGCATTCATATCTTTTAGGAAGTTAAGAGAATTAGGATTAACTCCTCTATTAGAATTTCCCATCCAGTATATAAGTCTGCTTACTGCATCCATTCTAAGTCCGTCAAAATGATATTCACTGAGCCAGTAATTTGCACAGCTCTGCAAAAAGCTTCTTACTTCTCCTCTTGAATGGTTGAAATTATAGCTTCCCCATTCGCTATGCTCAACATCATTTCCCGGATATTCATAAAGGAAGGTTCCATCATACTTTGCAAGTCCGTAATAATCTACAGCAAAGTGAACCGGAACAAAATCGAGAATTACACCTATTTCATTCTCATGGCACTTATTGACAAAATACTTCACATCATTTACTTCGCCGTATCTTGATGTAGGGCAGTAAAATCCCGTATTCTGATATCCCCAGGAATTATCAAGCGGATATTCTGATATAGGCATCAGTTCTATCGCATTATAACCATGCTCCTTAACATAAGGGATAAGGATGTCTGCAAGCTCTCTGTAATTATACCAATCAGTCTGACCTGGTCCTTTTTTTCTAAAGGAGCCGGCTGCAACCTCGTAGATATTAAGCGGCTTTGTATTATCAGCCAGCTGATGAGTCATCCAGCCCTCATCATTAAACTTAAAATCATTCATATCGCGGATAATGGAGGCACTAGCTGGTCTAAGTTCACTTCCATAGCCGTAAGGATCACAGTGATCAACATAGCTGCCGTCTTTGCTATATATCCTGAATTTGTACATCTGTCCAGGTTCTGCATCCTTAACTGTAATTCCCCAAAAGCCACCGCCATCCTCGCGGCTCATATCATATTCACTCCAGGAATTGAACTCTCCTATAAGTGCTATTCTTGCCGCATTTGGCGCAAACGTTCCAAAATAAGTTCCCCTGCTTGAGTAGTGCGCTCCAAGCTGTTTGTAGGCATCAAACGAATGTCCCATGTAAAACTCATGCTTATCCATAATTGTCACCTCCGTACCACTTATCCTTCACTCCATATTCCTCAGAAAGATTTATTATGTCCCTTATTTCAGCTATCGGTATATTTGTATACTCTGAAATCTCCTCGATGGTAGGCAGCTTATGACTTTGTGCTTCAAGAGTCGCCGCTGCACTTCTGATGAGCCCATACTTTGAAACTACAGCATCTGTCTTTTCATGCTCATCATCATTTATATCGATTGAATCTTCCATAGCCTTTTCAATTCTCTCACTTACATATCTATCTACCTTCTCTATTACTTCCTCCGCATTTACCTTCCCTATTATATTTTCTGCATTTTCAGTAATCTCATTAAGCGCCTCTATAAGTGCAAGATTTCCCTCACCTATTAAATCACTTATATATCCGCCTTTAGACGAATATTTTTCAGCAGTCTTTATTACTACCTCCATATACGATGTCGTAAGATCATTTATTACTGTTTTTTCACCCGCTGCAAGTCTGAACTTAAGCCCTACCGCTTCTGTCTGTGTCGGAACATATGCATCCTTCATATCTTCCTTTAACATTTCTATCAGCTTATTATTTTCTTCCGCAGCGCCATTTGCCGCTGCATCTGCAGAAAGCTCCGATTTAGAATCAAGAACAAATTCTTCCTCTGCCTGCTTTAGATTTTCATCGAGATTTTCTTTTTCGTCAAGGGCCTTAGTCGTCACTGATTTAGCAGGTTTTTCAGCCTTCAAAAAGGATGGTTCCATATCTATTTCCATCTCACTGCCAGGCGCAACACTGACCTTTACCTTTTCATTTCCGATATATTTATATCCCTTTGAAACAACATAATTTCTTATCATGGCAAGCTGCTCATCAGAGAGCTCCATGTCATCAAAGCAGTCTGAAATGTCCTTATCCGTAACCTTACCGCCATTGTATGCCGCTGTCTCATTTAACGCTTCAAGATCTTCAAGAAATTTTGTCTTATCATCCATATAATCACTGCACCTTCATTTATATTATTAGAACCAGATATCATCAATTATGGCCTGTATGGATTTTATTCCGTTATACTCATTTATGCCAGGCTTATACACTATGGTAGCATGTGGAAGCTCATCTTCATTTAGCTCGTAATAGCGATCATACATTTTACCAAGCATCTCCTTACCATATACCTTAATGAATCTATTCTCGACCTTTTCTTTTTCACCAAAATACAGGCCTTCAATCACCCTTCCATTTTTCTTTAAAACAAGCTTTATATACTTCTTTATTTTGCCAATGAGCTGAAATCTGACTACAGATATTTCCCTATCTGCAATTACCGGCTTCGGATTGGACTGACCTGTCGGCTCTATCATCTCAAGCTCATTTATGAACCTCTCGCTTATTTCCGATACCGGAAGGAAAAGATCAATCGACTTTTTCGGAATAAGATCATCCTTTGTAAGAGGAGAATTTGCATTTAATAGCTCAACCAGCCTTTTATAATTCTCTTTTTTTACTGAAAGACCCGCTGCAAGCTCATGTCCTCCGAACTTCTCAAGCACTTCCTTGCACTTATTCAGCTCTTCAAACATATTATAGCCCTTTATCGATCTTCCCGAGGCCTTAAGCATAGGGATTTCTTCACCATTTTCGTTTTTAGCAACAGTATCAGTAAATACAAATGTCGGTCTAAAGAATCTTTCCTTCAGCTTTCCTGCTATGATACCTATTACACTTTCATGTACATTCTCAAGATATACAGTAAGTACAGGATTTTCAGGATTCCATTCCTCTTCCATCTTACTGACTGCAAGTTCAGTTCCGTCTATTGTCTGCTTCTTTCTTTCCTCATTAAGCCCTGCCGCGTAATCAGCAAGCTCAGCGCATTTTTCATTATTATCTTCTAGCAGAAGCTCAACTCCAGTTTCTGCGCTTGCCAATCTTCCGCAAGCATTAAAACAAGGCCCTAAAACAAATCCCAGGTGATAAGCGCTGACATATGGACTATTTAGTTTTGCTGCATTTTTTATAGCCATAAGTCCTAAATTCGCCGTTCTCCTAAGAATAGGCAGAGCCATGGATACTATTGCTCTATTTTCATCTAAAAGTGGAACCACGTCACAAACAGTTGCAAAACCTGCAAACTGAAGGAGGTCCTCATAATCTGCCGCTCCTGTTGCAGTTCCTTTTTCTGTAAGCTTTAAACTATTATTATCCTCATAATACCCCATCATCTGATAAAGCCTTACAATAAGCTTAAAGGCAACAGTTGCACCGCATATATGCTTGCAAGGATAAGTATCCTCCTGCTGCTTTTGATCTATGATTGCATAGACCTCAGGGAGTATTTCTGGCGGCTCATGATGATCTGTAACAACCACTAAAATTCCAGCATCTGTCGCCTTTTTCAGCGGCTCTACTGCTGATATTCCGTTGTCACAGGTAATTATTACCTCTACGCCATCTTCAATAGCCTTATCAACAAGCCTTTCGTTAATTCCATAACCATCTATTACTCTATCAGGAATACCATAGCTGACATTTGCACCAATGCTTCTTAAACCTTTCACTAGAATGGTCGTAGACATTATTCCGTCTACGTCATAATCGCCTATGATACGGATGCGTCTTTTGGCTGCAACCTTTCTCATGAGCATGCTACATGCCTTATCCATATTCAAAAGCAGCTCAGGTGCATGAAGACTTTGAACAGAGAACTGAGTATACTCTTTGAATTTCTCTAAGGTATCAATCCCTCTGTTCGCTAAAATAACAGTCATTTCTCTGCTTACTCCAAACTCGTCTACAAGCTGCTTTGATACATTCTGTCCCTTAATGGTATATTTAATCTGAATATCATTATCAATCATTTATTAATCACCCTTAATTTCACTGTGATAAAAAACAACACGTCTCCCACACTAAAGTAGATTACAGTCTATACCATTATACCACATAGTCTTCTAATCGTCAAACAAAAAGGCATATCTTCTGGTCCCATCTTCTATCTCATGTAAATCTGACAAAAATTGTTACGTCTCCCTCCATTTTGCTAATAAAAATTAGCACAATTATAGTTATTATTTTTAAGCCAGTCAAGCATTTTCTATGATAGCTTGAAAAAAAGCCCGGCTACATTTTAACGTTAATGAGCAAATTTAAAAGTGCGCACGACTACAGAAAAGTCGTGCGCATTTCTACCGCTCTTGTAAGACTAAATTTTGATTTATCTTTCTACTCATTAAATCTTTGTCTGTCTTTGTAAGATTATCTTCCAAAATAACTTACCACCCTTCCACCTAGAAGAGCTCATCAAGAAGAATATAGTAATCTATCTTCTCACGGTCCGGCTCTATCCCAAGTTCCTCGAAGAAGCTGTCAGGATCAAGGCCTGGATATACTTTGCCGTATGTCCCGTCAAAATTATGGCGAAGGCTCCTGTACAACATTGCTATATCTTCCCACTTATCTGCGATACCGCAGTTACCCATATCGATAAATCCGCTTATCT
>JAEEGF010511844.1_pt1 | contig 74591 bp, 59 predicted proteins | sample 9134171 | NCBI WGS metagenome assembly JAEEGF01 (sample SAMN16246542, study PRJNA631951) | gut metagenome | biome: gut microbiome; feature: rumen; material: AP-attached | host: Bos | place: Iran: Karaj | collected 2018-10 | reverse complement strand
ATACGTTTTCAAAGAAGAGGTCGTTCACTCGGACAAGGTCCAGGAATACCTGAAGAAGAAATAAATAGCAAAATAATTTTTTTTCATACGCTTTTGTTTTGCCTCGCTGTGAAGCGGGGTTTTTTTTTGCTTTCAATGAGGGTTCTATAGCCGTCAGCAAGGGCTGTCCGATGACCACCGACAAAAACGGCACGAACAGAAAACGACAGAAAAATAAACTTTTTAACAATAAATAGAAAAAAAAAGACTATCTTTGCAAACTCAATCAGCAATAAATTAACCATATGGGACTGTTCTCGTTTTTCAGCAGAGAGAAGAAGGCCACCCTCGACAAAGGGCTGACCAAGACAAAGGAGAATTTCTTTTCAAAACTCTCCAAATCAATACTTGGCAAGTCGACAGTAGATGACGAAGTATTGGACAATCTGGAAGAAACCCTTATCTCGTCGGATGTGGGGGTGGACACCACATTGAAGATAATAGACAGCATACAGGAACGCGTAAAACGCGACAAATACATCAGCATTACGGAGCTCAACGGCATACTGAAGTCCGAAATAGCACAGTTGCTGAACCAACATCACGACGATGAATTTGAAGATTTCACCTCGCCCCTACCCAAGAAACCCTATGTGATATTGGTGGTAGGTGTGAACGGTGTGGGCAAGACCACCACCATCGGCAAACTGGCCTACCAATTCAAGCAGGCCGGCAAGAGCGTGATGCTGGGAGCGTCGGACACCTTCCGTGCAGCGGCGGTGGACCAGCTGACCATCTGGTCGGAGCGGGTGGGCGTGCCCATCGTGTCGCAAGGCATGAATGCCGACCCCGCTTCGGTGGCCTACGACACCCTGCAGTCGGCCCTGTCGAAGAATGCCGACGTGGTGCTGATTGACACTGCCGGACGACTGCACAACAAGATAGGGTTGATGAACGAGCTGAGCAAGATCAAGAAAGTGATGCAGAAACTGATACCCGACGCGCCGCATGAGGTGTTGCTGGTGCTGGACGCCTCGACCGGGCAAAACGCCATAGAGCAGGCCAAGCAGTTCACCGCCGCCACCGAAGTCAACGCGCTGGCGCTGACCAAACTGGACGGCACTGCCAAGGGCGGTGTGATTATCGGTATCAGCGACCAGTTCAAGATCCCGGTGCGCTACATCGGACTGGGCGAACAGATGACCGACCTGCAGGTGTTCAACGCCGAAGCCTTTGTCGAATCGCTGTTTGAACAAGAGGCGTAGCTTTCCACTCCAAACCCCGCAAACCCACCAGAAGGAGAGATGAAGATCAACATAATCACGCTCGGCTGTTCGAAGAACATTGTCGATTCCGAGCACATTGCCGGCCATCTGCGGAAGGCCGGATTCGAATTGTTTTTTGACCGCGAGCGTAACGACTGCGACATCGTGATAGTGAACACCTGCGGCTTCATCGGCGACGCCAAAGAGGAGTCGGTGAACATGCTGCTGGAGCAGATTGCCGTGAAACAGCGCGGACGCAAGCAGCGCAAGCTGATAGCTGTCGGCTGCCTGGTGCAGCGCTACCGCGAGGAGCTGCAGCAGGAGATGCCCGAAATCGACGCCTTCTACGGAGTTCACCAATGGGGAGAGCTGGTGCGGTCGCTGGAAGCCGAATACCACGACAGCCTGGAAGCGGAACGGATGCAGAGCACCCCCCGACACTATGCCTACCTGAAGATAGCCGAAGGCTGCAACCGCAGCTGTAGCTACTGCGCCATACCACAGATACGCGGACGCCATGTGTCGAGGCCGATGGACGACATCGTCGACGAAGCCCGTCGCATGGTTGCCGACGGTGTGAAAGAGCTGATTGTCATTGCTCAAGACACCACCTACTACGGCATGGACCTGTACGGATCGCGCCAACTGGGCACCCTGCTGGAACGGCTGGCCACCGAAAGCGGTGCCGAATGGATACGGCTGCACTACACCTACCCCACCTCGTTTCCCGAAGATGCCATCGACGCCATCGCCCGGCACGACAACATCTGCAAATACATCGACATCCCGCTGCAGCACATCAACAGCCGCATACTGGAATCGATGCAGCGCGGCATCGACCGAGAAGGGACACTGGCGCTGCTGCAACGCTTCCGCGAGAAGATTCCCGGCGTGGCCATCCGCACAACCCTCATCGTAGGCTATCCCGGTGAAGACGATGCCGCCTTCGAGGAACTGAAAGCCTTTGTCCGCGACGCGCGATTCAACCGGCTGGGAGTTTTCGCCTACTCGCCCGAAGAAGGCACCGCAGCATACGCACTAGGCGATCACATCGACGACGAGACCAAAGAACGTCGTATCGACGAACTGATGGCCATACAAGAACAGATATCGCTGGAGACGAACAGCGAGAAGGAAGGCAAGACCTACAAAGTGCTCATCGACCGCAAGGAGGGCGAATACTACATTGGACGCACCGAACAAGACTCGCCTGAGGTGGACGACGAGGTGCTGGTGAGCCCCCACCCCACGCTGAAGATCGGAACATTTGCCCAAGTGACCATCACCGAGGCCATGGAACACGACCTGTACGGGAAAGTGGCAGAATGATCACGAAAGCGACTGTGAATTTCTTCATGTAATTGAGTCTTTCGGGCGTTAAAGAGATGATGTTTTGCCAGAATGACGGTTGTGGTTACCGCTCCGCCATCGACAGCATAGCCCTAATCGAATAGGGCAACCAATAAAAGGACAAAAACAGCCGATCCTCTTAGCCCTTATTCACGGGGAGCCACTTAATTATTAGGCCCAAAACAGTCCGGCCTCCATTGTCCGTATTCACAGAGGGCAAAAAAAATTCATCCCATTTTATACAATATATCAGCAGATTACAATCTCTGCTGATATTTTTTTTGCATCTGTTGTAAATTTTTGTGCCATTTTGCGACTAACGATAGTGAAAAGAGCATTGAAGATAAAAACGGAACCACCAGGTATGGATTTATCCATTCAATCTTTAAAACTTACGACGATTAACCAATTGTACATCAATCAATTAATAGTAAACAATCAAAAAAAGAAAAAAACTTATGAAAAAAAGAATCATTTTGGCAAGTATTGCCCTGGTTTTCCTCGCTGTAGGATGCAACAAGACGAAAGAATGCAAATGTGAAACCACCCAAGAGTGGCAGAACATCGGTGAGCCGATGACGACGCAAACGCAAGTGACGATAGACAAAGGCGACTGTACGGACATGAACGCCACCCAGACCATGAATGCCGGTGGCGACACCTACGTGATGCATACGGAATGCACTGAGATGTAACAAAACGACAGGCAAAACAAAAGCAACATCGGAAAGGCACCCCGAGCAAGGGTGCCTTTTTTTTGCGCCACCAAAGACATATTTGTGCCACCAGAAACGCACTGACAGCAAGAAACCGAAAGAAACGGAAACGAGCCCCCGGCCATTGTGCCACTTGAGGCATGGCAAGCGGACAAAAAAAATCGAAAAGCAGACAAAAAAATCACATTTACAAAGATTTTTTTTCGTGAATTGGAAAAAAGTAGTATCTTTGCAAACTCATAAGGAGTGTGCGAATGGAACATAACGACGACACAACAATCCAGTTCAGTGGCTTAAAACCAGGTGTTTATCACTATAATTTTGCCTTGAACGACAGTTTTTTTTCAACATATAAAAATGAAAAAATACTGGGTGGAAAAGTTGTTTTCGACGTCAAGATGGAGAAAAAAGAGCGATTGATCATGTTCTTTTTCGACTACTCCGGAGAGGTGCGGACGACGTGCGACAGATGTCTGGACGAACTGACGATGCCGATAGCAGGAAGCGAGAGTCTGTGTGTGAAATTCAGCGACACAGAGCAGAGTGACGACGAAGACGTGGTGTTCCTGCCGGAGAAGGCACACAGCATAGACCTGGCACAGTGGATGTACGAATATGTGGCGGTAGCGATGCCCATACAATGCGTTCATCCTGACGACGCCGAAGGCAACCCCACCTGCGACCCCGAGATGATGCAATATCTGACCGAGGAAGCGACACCTGACAACCCCGAAGAGGAACGGGAAACCGACCCCCGATGGGATGTCCTTAAAACATTGAAAAAATAAATAAACAATAAAAAATTAATAATTATGCCACATCCAAAACACAGGTTCTCGCAGACGAGAACAAGAAAGAGAAGAACGCATGACAGCCTGGAGACTCCCCAGCTGACCACATGCAGCAACTGTGGTGCTCAGATCATGATGCACCACGTATGTCCCGAATGCGGTTACTACCGCGGAAAACTTGCCATCGAAAAGAACGTCGAGGCATAAGGACATCCGTTGCAAGAAAAAAGAGAGCCATCCCTCAGCGGATGGCTCTCTTTTTCGTATAGGACAATCACTTCATCCCCTTCAACCCAAACATTGCTGACCATGACCTATTTTTCGGACCTTGACGACAGGCAGATCATCGAAGGCCTGCAGCGGCACGACGAACAGATAACGCGCGACTACTTCTACGGGTTCTGTCGCATAGCCTACCACCTTCTGGACAAGAGCTACCACATACGCGGCCAGGAGGGGCTGGACTTCTATACGCTGGCGCACGAATACTACCTCTATCTGGAGCTGAAGCAATGGGAACCGCTGAAACGGTGCCAAGCAGGCGTGAAGTTGAAGACATGGATGGTCAACGGCTTCCGCTATCTGATGCTGGACAGGATCAAAGATGTCGAACGGCACCGCCACGAGAGCCTGGAGACGCGGCTCATGCGAGGCAGTCTGAAAGAAAGCATAGGCTTCGACGAGCAGCAGCTCAACTACGGCAGCGTTGTCGACCAGCTGTGCCGCGAACTGAACATCCTGGCCATCGACCGGCAGATACTCATCTCGCTGCTGCAGGAAGGATACAAGAGCAAAGAGATAGCCGGGATGCTCGGCATCAGCCCGTCGGCCGTCTCGCAGCGGTACCACAAGCTGCTGAACGACAAAATCATCCCCTACTACAAGCAGCGCGAGCACCTACGGCCTTTCGAAGTCAGGAAGTGCATGCCGCCAACGATGGAAAGCGCCTCTGCCCTACCCGGCCACGGTTTTGCCCTACCCAACCTGTACGAACAGGCATCAGAAGAACTATCCGATTTCAACATCGACACATCGAGCAAACATATTTACCTCAGAGTGCCACAGTGGGTTTACGAATGCTATGTATATGAGAGCAATCTGTTCGGCCTGCCGTTGAGCAGCACCGCCCGCGAAGCCATAGCGCACCACAAAGCCCTTGCCGGCCACGTGGAAGGCCCCTGCGGCGAGAGCTACGCCATACCCACCATGCAGGGCGGCATAGAGACCATCGCACCCCACGTGCAGCGATTCACAGACTATGCGAAGAACCATACCGACACGCTTTTCACCATCAATGAAATAGGCATCGACTCAGGGTTCGACGCCTATGAAATCGCGCCTCTTTTCGAAGAGGCGTCCCGACTGGACAATGTGAAACTGAGTGCAACGATGCTCAACGCGATGTTTTAAGGGAGGGGCCGACATTCGGACAACCATGCCACACACGCGATTCTGTTGCCGAAAGGCTACGGCCGACGAGCGCTGAGCGCCTAACGGCCGATGCTGTCGACATCGTCGGACGAAAGGGAATCAGTGTCGAAAAACGGTTGGCTGGCGCAACACACTGCACCATCTTCGACAGCCATGCAGATCCTATTGTCGCGCGCCTGGGTCAACTTGGAGAACATGGCGAGGGTGGTACGTTCGTCCTTCGAGAAACTGAGGTGGTCGCTGATAGACATGCTGCGGGCCATGGAGCCGACATCCAAATCGTCAGTGCCGATAAGGGCCACCGTCCAGCCCATTTCCTTCTGTTGTTCGATGAGACGTTTGATTTGGTTGAGACTGTAATGGGACGAGGCATTCTCATAGCCGTCGGTAATGATGGTAACTATGACGACATCCCCTTTGTCTGCCACCTCCTTGATGAGGGAGATGCCCTTGCCGATGGCGTCGTAGAGCGGCGTGCAGCCCGAAGGCATGTAGCGGATGGAGAAGGGGTCGACACTGTCGGCCAAAGAGCAATTATAGACGAAGTCGAGATGTTGCGAATTGAAAGTCAGCAGTGTGATTGTCTGCACATGATCGGGCGTCTTCTGCTGGGAGGCTTTGATGCTCTGGATGGTTTCGAGCATGCCGGAGACGGCTTGTTTTTCGATGGAGCACATACTGCCGCTCTCGTCGACGATGATAAGGTTGTGGATTTTCTTCATGGTATGACGTTTTTAAAATTGTTGTTATACCTATATAAAGAAACCAGCGTAAGGAAAATTAAGGAGCGTCGATTTTTTTTTTTGCAAAAGCCCGCTTAACGCCGAGGGCTCCGCTTTGCATCTGAAAGAGCATCGTATGCATTTCGACAACCAATTGCCATCTTTGAGAAGAAGCGTCGGTTAATGTGGTGTGGTTTTCATTCCAGCCGTTGAAACGGCTGGCTACCTTTGTCGGACACCTAACGATGCCCTCGTCCGATCCAGCCAAAACCTAACGGTGGCCTCGTCCCGTTCCTGGCAATACCTAACGGTGGCCTGTTCCGATCCTGCCAAGAATTTATATATGTACACAAGAAGATTGACAGAGCAGAAGGAAACGACAGAGCCGTTTCCTTGGTGGGGGAAACGGCTCTTGTTATTTTAGATAGGGGCAGCATGGGCTGCCGTATTTATCGAAGCGACGGGCTTATTCGCCTTTGCGTGCAGCGAGGAGGAGCTCCATCATCTTGATGGCGCTGACACTGACGATGGTACCGGGGCCGAAGATGGCGGCGGCGCCAGCCTTGAAGAGGAAGTCGTAGTCCTGCGGGGGAATGACACCGCCGACGGTGACCATGATGTCTTCGCGGCCCAGTTTCTTGAGTTCCTCAATGACTTGGGGCACCAGAGTTTTGTGGCCTGCGGCGAGGGAGCTGACGCCAAGGATGTGGACGTCGTTTTCGACGGCCTGTTTGGCTGCTTCGGCAGGGGTCTGGAAGAGCGGACCCATATCGACGTCGAAGCCGAGGTCGGCATAGCCGGTGGCGACGACTTTGGCGCCGCGGTCGTGACCATCCTGACCCATCTTGGCCACCATGATACGGGGGCGACGGCCTTCGAGTTTGGCGAATTCGTCGGTGAGGGCCTGAGCTTTCTTGAAGAGCTCGCTGTCTTTGGTTTGAGAGCTGTACACGTTGGTAATCAGATTGATTTTTGCTTTATAACGACCATAAACTTTTTCGAGGGCATAGGAGATCTCGCCGAGGGAGGCGCGCTTGCGGGCGGCATCGATGGAGAGCTCGAGAAGGTTACCTTCGCCGCTTTCGGCGCAGCGGGTGAGGGCATCGAGGGCAGCCTGTACGTCGTCGTTGTTGCGCTCGGCGCGCAGTTTGGCGAGGCGTTTGAGCTGTGCTTCACGCACGGCGGTGTTGTCGACCTCGAGGGTGTCGATAGGATCTTCGTGGTCGAGGCGGTACTTGTTGATACCGACGATGGTGTCGACATTGGAGTCGATGCGGCTCTGTTTGCGGGCCGAAGCTTCTTCGATACGCATCTTGGGGATGCCGCTTTCGATAGCTTTGGCCATGCCGCCGAGTTTTTCGACTTCCTGGATGTGAGCCCAAGCGCGGTGAGCCAGTTCGTGGGTAAGGGTTTCAATATAATAGCTGCCTGCCCAGGGGTCGACGACACGGCAGATGTTGGTTTCCTCTTGGATGTAGAGCTGGGTGTTGCGAGCGATACGGGCGCTGAAATCGGTAGGCAGTGCGATGGCCTCGTCGAGGGCGTTGGTGTGGAGCGACTGGGTGTGGCCGAGGGCGGCGCCCATGGCTTCGATGCAGGTGCGTGCCACGTTGTTGAAGGGATCCTGTTCGGTGAGCGACCAGCCGGAGGTCTGGCAGTGGGTACGCAGTGCGAGGGATTTGGGGTTCTGGGGGTTGAACTGTTTGACGATTTTGGCCCAGAGCATACGTGCGGCGCGCATTTTGGCGATTTCCATGAAGTGGTTCATGCCGACCCCCCAGAAGAAGCTGAGGCGTGGAGCGAAGTCGTCGATGCTCATGCCCGCATTGATACCGGCGCGGAGGTATTCGAGGCCGTCGGCGAGGGTGTAGGCCAACTCGATGTCGGCGGTGGCACCGGCCTCCTGCATGTGGTAACCGCTGATGGAGATGCTGTTGAACTTCGGCATGTGCTTGGAGGTGTACTCGAAGATGTCAGCGATAATCTTCATGGAAGGCAGCGGGGGGTAGATATAGGTGTTGCGAACCATGAATTCCTTGAGGATATCGTTTTGGATGGTACCCTGAAGTTGTTCCTGTTTGACGCCCTGTTCTTCGGCGGCGATGATGTAGAAAGCCAGGACCGGGAGGACGGCGCCGTTCATGGTCATGGAGACGCTCATCTTGTCGAGCGGGATCTGGTCGAAGAGGATCTTCATATCGAGGATGCTGTCGACAGCCACACCGGCCTTACCGACATCGCCGACGACGCGTTCGTGGTCGGAGTCGTAGCCGCGGTGGGTAGCCAAGTCGAAGGCCACAGAGAGGCCCTTCTGGCCAGCGGCGATATTGCGGCGGTAGAAGGCGTTGGATTCCTCGGCCGTGGAGAATCCGGCGTACTGGCGGACGGTCCAGGGGCGCATGACATACATGGTGCTGTAGGGGCCGCGGAGGAACGGGGCGATACCGGCGGCATAGTTGAGATGTTCCATGCCTTCGAGGTCTTTCTTGCCATAGACCGGCTTCACCTCGATTTGTTCGGGAGTGGTCCAGTTCTTCTCGATGTGGTTTTCTTTTTCCCATTGCTCGAAGGATTCCTTCTTTTCTGCAGCGGGTTTAAAATCGACATTTGCAAAATTGGGTCTCATTATCAATATATTATATGTTTTCCAAATAGAAGTAACAGAGTGCAAATATAATAAATAATTTTGAATTTGGAGTATCGAAGTGTGAAATCCTGTTTTTCACACTTCGACACAGGGAATTCACAGGCATCATGAGGGGAGCGAACTGGCTGGGATTAGCGTTGTTCGGCGTGGAGTTTGGATTTCTTCTTGTGCTTGTTCCAGAAGCCGTAGACCTCGCTGACGTTGCCGGCGGTGGTGAAGGCAGGAATCTCGTTATTGTTGATGAAGTCCATGAGTTTGGAGAACTCGTCCTTGTTGAGGAGGGTTTCGAGTTCGATGGATTTCTCGTTGGAGTAGCCGCCGATGACCTCATACATGGTGCAGCCGCGCTGAAGATCGTCGATGATGAAACGGCGCAGACGGTCATACTCCTTGGAGACGATGCAGACGCGCTTCTTGTTGTTGAGGGTAGCGGTGAAGTAGTCGACCACAAGGCCGTTGATCCAGGTGCCGATAAGGCCGATGACGACCATGCGGAAGGGGTTGATGGCAAAGGCGGTGCAGCAGATGACGGCGCCAGCCACGGAGACCGATGCGCCGATATCGAAGTGGAGATATTTGTTGACGATTTTGGCCAGGATGTCGAGGCCGCCGGTGGAGGCGTTGATGGAGAACATGAGGGCCTGAGCGGCGCTGAGAAGGAGCACGAAGCAGCAGAGGTCAAGCCAAGGGTCACCCATGACGGAAGGAGATCCGGTGATAGGGTTGTCGTGCGCCAGGATGTATTCGCCGGCAGCATTTCTGGCGTCCCAGGGGAGGATTTTGTTCCAGAGGTCGATGAAGGGACCCAGAATCAGGGCCGTGTAGACCGTCTTGGCGCCGAACTCCTTGTTGATGAGCAGGAAAGCCAAAATCAGCAGGATGATATTGATGATGGTGACAAGGGTACCGACGGTGATATTGACGCCGACTCCCTCGAAGATCTTGGCGATGACGATAGAGAGACCGGATATGGTACCGATAATCAGTTTGCTAGGTACGAGGAAGTAGTAGACGGCAGCAGCCGTAACCATCATGCCAAGGGTCATGATAACCAGTTCTATCCAGAATTTTTTGGTTTTGAGGATGTCTAGAATTTTATTCATGTTTATTGATTTTTAATTATTTACTAACAAAATACCATTTGCAATTGTGCTGCAAAAGTACACAATTTCCTTTGTAACAGAAAGAAAAATGGGATTTTTATCAGCAAAAGCCGCACGCGAGCGTCATTTCTGTCTGTTGCGGCCCATGTGGCTGATCTCCTCGATCATTTGTTTGGACTTCTCGTTATTGTCGCCATTATAGTAGCTCGAGGTGCTGACGACCATAAAGATGGCGAATCCGACAAGCACCAAACCGACGCTTTTGTTGAAGATTTTGAGGAAGCGGAAGGTGATGATGCGCTGAAGGAGCGAAGCCAGCTTGCACTTGAGGATGTCCATGCCCAAAGTGGTGAAGAGGACGCCGGCGAAGAAAGTAAGGCGTTCGCCGAGGGTGAAATCCTCTTCGCCGCAGATGAAGATGGTGACCAGAGTGGCCCAGTAGAGCCAGATGACGGGGTTGAAGAAATTGAGGACAACGCCGCGGAAATAGATGCTGAGACGGGAAGGCATCTGCATGTTATGGAAGTTGATGCGGTCGGTGTCTTTGGTTTCGGTGGTGTGGCGTGTTTTGAGGAACATGGTATAAAAACCGAAGCTGGCCACGACGGCGGCGCCGACATAGATGATCCAGCGGTTGTTGAAGAGCGCCACCAGATCGTCGGGCGGGATATGGTTGGAAATGAGCAGCAAGGAGGTGACGATAAGGATGTCGCTGGTGCTGACACCATAGGCGAAGGGGACGGCATTGCGGAAGCCATAATGGATGCTGGCCTGGAGCTGGGAGAAGAAAGCCGGGCCGAAGCTGAAGAAGAGCGAGAGAGCGATACCGCCTACTATGCCGAGCAGAAAGACTACCATTGCGCTATGGGTGGTTTGGGGATTCTAGAGGTTGAAGTCCACGTTAAAAATGGTTTTCAAAAAAGCGTTATTTCACAAGTAATAAAACTGATAAACGCAAAAAAGCGATTCGTATTGTACAGGCCGCACTTTTTTTGCGGGGACAGTGAAAAGCCGATGTGCGTGTCGTGGCTGTCGAAAAAGCCGGGGAATCGGATTTTTTGTGTACATTTGCAGTTGGGAAACCAAGAGCCAACAAGAAGGAAAAGAATGAACGACAATGAAATAATCAGCGAGGAGATGCTGGAGGGGCTAGGCATCAGCCGTCCGGCATACGAAGAGATACAGAAAATCATCGGCCGGCTGCCGTCGTTGGACGAGCTTAGCACGCTGCTGGCCATCTGGCAGAGCCAAGGCAGCCAGCAAGGGTTGCTGACGTGGCTCAAGGGGCAGCCCCACAGCGCGGAGCGTCACGACTACCTGGAGAGCGATGCGGAACCCGAGAGCAAAGAGATACGCGAGCCGAGGGTGAAGGAATGTCTGGAGATAGCGCGGTCGCTGTTTGCCGACGGCGCCACTCCCCCACCCCAACGCGAGTCGCAGTTCCGCCACACGGGCGATGCCATCTACATGGTAGGCGACGTGTCGGGCCTGTTCGTAAACTCCGACTACGGGAGGCGCTACCTGCATTTGGCGGACAATCCGCTGGACATGAGTGACGACCAGGAGAGCCGCGACTACATGACGATGATATTGGGGTCGCTATATGGCAACCAGACGCTGAACAGCCATGTCGGCGTAGGTCGTGGCGGTCTGTTTGGCGCGCTGGTAGGCAGCGGAGCCCCCGTGGGGCTAGGCTTTGACATACTCACCTGCCGCGAGGTGCGTCTGGACGCCTTCCTGTTTGGCGAAGAAGGCGTGCGGCAGATTGTCACGATGGAAGAGCAGCAAGAAGACTTCTTCCTGGTGAAGCTCGGCGAGGCGCGCCTGAACTGCTGTTTCCTGGGCCGCGTAACCAAAGGACGCGTGTTGGTGGACGGCATGGATTTTGGCGACATCAAAGACTTCGGCTAACGCGCCAGCGAAGCCCTGAGGCGAAAACCCCGCTCCGGACTGTTTTGTTTTTTGGGGAGGGGGAAAAAGAAAGCGGCCGTTCCGAAGGGAGCAGCCGCTTTCATATCACATCCGGTCATCCGAAGGAGATGCGGACTAGTGTCTTTTCTCTTTGATACGAGCTTTCTTACCGGTAAGATTGCGGAGATAGAAGATTCTAGCTCTGCGGACGGCGCCACGCTTGTTGACATCGATTTGTTCGATGAAAGGCGAAGAGATGGGGAAAATTCTTTCCACACCGACACCGTTGGTGATCTTACGAACAGTAAAGGTTTCAGTGGAACCGCTTCCGGAGCGCTGAAGAACAACGCCTTGGAAGTTCTGGATACGTTCTTTGTTACCTTCTTTGATTTTATAATGGACAGTGATGGTATCTCCGGCCTTAAATTCGGGGAACGACTTGCGCTCGACCAAATTTTCTACATATTGCATTAATTCAGTTTTTCCCATGACATAAAAAGTTTTACAGGTTAAACAATTGAATGTTGTGACGGCTGCAAGGCAGCCGGCAGTGGCATTCCAGTTACTTTACCATCTTAACAACAGCGGTGAACGCTTCCGGGTTGTTCATAGCCAGGTCGGCGAGAACCTTGCGGTTGAGTTCGATGTTGTTCTTGTGTAATTTGCCCATAAATACGGAATAGGAGATACCGTTGATGCGGCAACCGGCGTTGATACGGTTAATCCACAGTGCGCGGAACTCTCTTTTCTTGTTTTTCCTGTCGCGGTAAGCGTAGGTCTGACCTTTTTCCCATTTATTCTTGGCTACTGTCCAAACGTTTTTACCTCTACCCCAGTAACCTTTGGTGCGGTTGAGGATTTTTTTTCTGCGTGCTCTAGAGGCAACGGCATTTACTGATCTTGGCATAATAAAAAATTTTTTTTCATTTCAGCGTCAGCACGGGCGACCTTGGCGACGAGTCGCTAGGGGTTGCGGGGCTGCTCTTTGGTGCTGTAAACAATGGTTAATTACTCCGTGCGGATGGCTATTCTTTCACAAGAATTACATACCGCTGCTGAGAAGCATTCTTTTGACTCTTTTTTCGTCATCACAGCTCACGAGGGTGGTGTGGTCGAGATTACGTTTCTGAGTCGTTTCCTTCTTAGTCAGGATGTGGCTATGATAGGCATGCTTTCTCTTGATTTTACCAGTGCCGGTGAAAGCGAAACGCTTTTTGGCACTTGACTTAGATTTTAATCTTGGCATTACTTTACTGTTTTTTTTAGTTTGATTACTAATATTTAGGATGAATGGATGTGTCGAAGGATGAGAGGGCGGATGTCACTTTTTGGGGGCGATGAGCATGAGCATGCGTTTGCCTTCCAGTTTGGGCATCTGCTCGGGCTTACCATATTCGAGGAGGGCTTCTGCGAATTTGAGCAGTTGCGCCTCGCCCTGTTCCTTGTAGAGGATGGAGCGACCCTTGAAGAAGATGTCGACCTTGACCTTGTTGCCCTCCTTGAGGAAGCGGATGGCGTGATTGAGTTTGAACTCGAAGTCGTGGTCGTCGGTCTGGGGGCTGAGGCGGATTTCCTTGATGACCACCTTGCTCGACTTGGCCTTCATCTCCTTTTGTTTTTTCTTCTGTTCGTAGTTGAACTTCTGATAGTCGATGATTTTGCAGACAGGCGGTTGGGCATTGGGTGAAATCTCGACGAGGTCGAGGCCCTGGTCGTAGGCCATACGGAGGGCTTCGCGGGTGTCGTAGATGGTCGGTTCCATGCCTTCGCCCACGACGCGGACGGCGGGAGCGGTGATCATTTCGTTGATCCGGTGGTCGGGTTCTTTCTTCACAGGGCCCCTAGTGTTGCGCGGGCCCTTGTTGAATTGGGGTTTTAATGGTGTAGCCAATAGGATTGAGATTTTGTTAATGTATACTTATAAAATAAAAGGCATCGTATGCATCAGTTGGTCATGACCTTGCCGATTTCGTCGTTGATGAGTTTGGCGAAGGCGTCGGGGGTCATGCTGCCGAGGTCGCCGGCGCCCTGACGGCGGACGGAGAGGGTGCCATCGGCGATTTCCTTCTCGCCGAGGATGAGCATGAAGGGGTATTTGCCCAGTTCGGCGTCGCGGATTTTGCGGCCGATTTTCTCGCTGCGTTCGTCGATAGCGCCGCGGAGGTCCATCTCTTCGAGTCGGGCAAGCATTGCTTTGGCGTCGTCGACGTATTTTTCGCTGACGGGGAGGATGATGAACTGTTCGGGGGTGAGCCAGAGGGGGAATTTGCCGCCGGTGTGTTCGATGAGCACGGCGCAGAAGCGTTCCATGGAGCCGAAGGGAGCGCGGTGGATCATGACGGGGCGGTGTTTCTGGTTGTCGCTGCCGATGTATTCGAGGTCGAAGCGTTCGGGCAGGTTGTAGTCGACCTGGATGGTGCCCAGCTGCCAACGGCGTCCGATGGCGTCCTTGACCATGAAGTCGAGTTTGGGGCCGTAGAAGGCAGCCTCGCCGTATTCCACCTTGGCGGGGAGGTTCTTTTCCTTGCAAGCCTCGACGATGGCGGCTTCGGCCTTGGCCCAGTTTTCGTCGGAGCCGACGTATTTGGTTTTGTCGTTAGGATCGCGGAGGGAGATTTGGGCCTCGAATTTCTCAAAGCTGAGCGCCTTGAAGATGATTTCGATGATTTCCATGACCTTGATGAATTCCTCTTTCACCTGGTCGGGGCGGCAGAAGATGTGGGCGTCGTCCTGGGTGAAGGAGCGGACGCGTGTGAGGCCGTGGAGTTCGCCGCTCTGCTCGTAGCGGTAGACGGTGCCGAACTCGGCTATGCGGAGCGGGAGGTCTTTATAGGAGTGGGGCTCGTTTTTGAAGATCATGCAGTGGTGGGGGCAGTTCATCGGCTTGAGCAGGTATTCCTCGCCCTCTTCGGGAGTGGTGATGGGGCGGAAGCTGTCGGCGCCATAGTGATCCCAGTGGCCTGAGGTGACGTATAGTTGTTTGCCGCCGATGTGAGGTGTCATGACCTGTTTGTAGCCGTAGCGTTTCTGGATTTTGGACAGGAACGCCTGGAGGCGGAGGCGGAGGTCGGTGCCCTTGGGCAGCCAGATGGGGAGGCCTTTGCCGACTGTGTCGCTGAACATGAAGAGGCCCAGTTCCTTGCCCAGTTTGCGGTGGTCGCGTTTTTTGGCCTCTTCGAGCATGGCGAGGTATTCGTCAAGTTCTTTCTTTTTGGGGAAAGAGATGGCATAGACGCGTGTCAGCTGCGGGCGGTGTTCGTCGCCGCGCCAGTAGGCGCCCGCGAGGTTGATCAGTTTGATAGCCTTGATGGGGCTGAAGTCGACGAGGTGCGGGCCGCGGCAGAGGTCGGTGAATGAGCCGCTATCGTAGAAGCTGATTTCGCCGTCGTTGAGTTCGCTGATGCGTTCGAGTTTGTATTCGTCGCCTTTCTTGGTGAAGAAGTCGATAGCCTCGGCCTTGCTGACTTCGCGGCGGGTGATGGGGGTTTTGGCCTGGACCAGTTCCATCATCTTCTTTTCGATTTTGGGGAAGTCTTCGGAAGAAATCTCATATTTGCCGAAGTCGATGTCGTAGTAGAAACCGTTCTCGATGGCGGGGCCGAAGCCGAACTTGATGCCCGGATAGAGCTGTTCGAGCGCAGTAGCCAGGAGGTGGGCAGAGGTGTGCCAGAAGGTTTCCTTGCCTTCTTCGTCGTTCCAGGTGAGCAGTTGCACAGTGGCGTCCTCATTGATGGGGCGATAGAGTTCGATGACTTTGTCATTCACTTTGGCAGATAGGACGTTACGAGCCAGACCCTCACTGATGCTTTTGGCGATGTCAAGAGGCGTTACACCGGCTTCATATTGGCGGACCGAGCCGTCGGGGAAGGTGATATTTATCATAAAAAATGTTGTTTCAACAATTAAAATATATATTCATAAACCACTGGTGCAAAAGCAATTGAAGTGAATTTTCGATTACTTTTACACACAATTACGAAATGCAAAAATACATAATTTTTTCTAAATCAAGACATACAAATAAAATTTTTGTAGCAAAAGCGGGATGGAGGGACAAAAAAGAGCGGGAATATACAATAATTCCGATTGGAAAGCGTTTACAGACAAGAAAGCGGATGAAGGATGCGAGACGTGGAGTGTCGGGTTTGCATCAACGACATCCCATTTCGGGCCGCCACGCCCACATCTTTACAGAACAGAATACAATTATCTATAATACAATTAACAACATAGCCACATAATGCTAATGAAACGAACGAAGAGAATTCTATTTCTGGCATGTACGGCACTTTTATTTTTGTTGCCGGGCTGCGGGAAAGAGAGCCAGCAGGGATTTGATTTGCAAAAAGAATCGGACATCATAGGGCACAAGGTTGCCTACAATGCCGGTTCGGTTTACGAAATCATGATGTCGCCCCGTACAGACATCACCAAGCTATGCTTTAACACACAGACGGACTGCATCGAAGCCGTCATTGGCGGCCAGGCCGACGTGATGGTGAACGACGACTGTATCATTCCGCCCGACGAACAGCGAAGGCTGGGCGTACGTCTGGCGTTGCGCGGCGAGAAGAATTTCCCCTGCGGACTGGTGTTCCGCAAGGGTCCGAACGAATTGCGCGAAAAGTTGAGCAAGTTTATCGACTCGCTGATTGCCACAGGCGAGATGCAGGCCATCTACGACCGATGGTTTCTGTGCGACACGCCGTCGAGCGTGCAGCTGCCCGACATGGGGCCGGAGCCCAGCGGCGAGCCGATAAAGATTGGCGAGGCCATCAACCTGCCGCCGGTGGCATTCCCCGTAGAGCAGGAGTGGCGCGGACTGGAGCCTGAGCTGTTGCAACGTTTTGCGCGCTATGTGGGCCGTCCCGTGGAGTTCCAGTTCTACCCGACGAGTTCGGCCGTTCCAGCCTTGCAAGCCGGCAATATCGACATTCTGGGCGGAGCCATCTTCATCACCGAAGAGCGGCAAGCCACGATGGACTTTGCCACGAGCCATTTCAGCGCCCATCCCGGCTACTATGTCAAAGACGAGACCATCAAGGAGCGTCTCGGATTCTGGGGCGGCATCAAGCAAGCCTTCCATAACAACCTGATAGTCGAAAACCGATGGCGCTACATCACCGGCGGCCTGTGGGAGACGGTGAAGATAGCCGTGCTCTCGATCCTGTTGGGATCGTTGTTTGGCGCCGGGATTTGCTGGATGCGGATGAGCCGCCGCAAATGGTTGAAACAGACGGCGAAGATATACATCGACGTGATGCGAGGCATACCGATGCTGGTGTTTCTGATGATCATGTTCTACGTTGTGCTGGCAGGCACCGGCATGGGCGCCACCGCCGTTGCCGTGGTGGCCTTCGCGTTGAACTTTGCCGCCTACGTCAGCGAGATGTTCCGCACAGCCATCCAGTCGGTCAGCCACGGGCAGACGGAAGCCGGACTGGCCATCGGATTCACACGTTGGCAGACCTTCCGATACATCGTTTTCCCGCAGGCACTGAAAAGCGTGATGCCCGTGTATAAGGGCGAGGCCATCTCGCTGGTCAAGAACACCTCCATCGTAGGATACATCGCCATACAAGACCTGACACGCGCGAGCGACATGATCCGCAACCGCACCTTCGACGCATTCTTCCCGCTGCTGATCGTCACGATCATCTACTTCATCCTTGCATGGCTGCTGGGCAAAGCGCTGGACCTGTGTGTGAAGAAAAAAGGATGAACGGCAAAGGTACTAGCATCAAGGAACAAGTCTTAAGGTTTACGGATTCACAGCAAAAAACGCAAAAGAAATGATTACCATCAAGCATCTCAGCAAGAGTTATATAGACCCCGACGGCTCGGTATTCACGGTACTGAAGGACGTCAACTGCGAAATCAATCCCGGCGAAGTGATCAGCATCATCGGCCCGTCGGGCACAGGCAAGAGCACCTTTCTGCGTGCCATCAACCTGCTGGACCCGCCCACGGGAGGGGAAATCATCGTCGACGGAGAGAACATACTGGCCAAAGGCTATCCGCTGAACAAGCTGCGCCAGAAGATGGGCATGGTGTTCCAGAGCTTCAACCTCTTCGAGCACATGAGCATACTGGACAACGTGACCTTTGCGCCGATGAAGCTGCGCCACCTGACACGCCAACAGGCCGAAGAGGAAGCCATGGCGATGTTGCGCAAGGTGGGCATGGCCGAGAAGGCCAACGTTATGCCATCGGACCTGTCGGGCGGACAGAAACAGCGTGTGGCCATCGCCCGATGCCTGGCCATGCACCCCGAGGTGATACTGTTCGACGAGCCGACGTCGGCATTGGATCCGACGATGGTGGGCGAAGTGCTGAGCGTGTTGCGCCAGCTGGCATCGGAAGGAATGACGATGCTCATTGTGACCCACGAGATGAAATTCGCACACGACGTGAGCACCCGCATCTTCTTCATGAACGAAGGCATCATTTACGAAGACGGCACACCCGAGCAGATTTTCGACCATCCGGTTCACAGCGCCACCAAGGCCTTCGTGCAGCGCATCCACAAGCTGGTCTTTGAGGTGGACGGACCCGACTACGACATTCTCGACGTGCACTCGCAGATGGGCGGATTCTGCAACAAATACAACATCGCTGCCAAACGCGACGCGGCCGACCGCATCACCGACCTGATGATACAGACCGTCATGTCGACACGCTACCCGTTCACTTTGCGTCTGACCTACAGCGAACAGCACGACACTACCGCCCTCGACTTCATGAAGGAAGGCACCGACCAGTCGCCGCTGCAACAGCCCGGATGCGTCCCACAGACCCTCGACACCCTGCGCTCGCTGTGCAAAGAGATTATTGAAGAGCCCACCAAACGAGGCTTCCGAGTGAAATTTATCCTCTAAAGACCGCAATGGCCCCAGGGGGTTGAAGTCCGGCGGAGGTGAGCGCCACCCAAAGATGCACCCGGCAGGACTTTCGACACCCGACACCACATCAACACCCAACCCACAAAGCAATTATGAAGAAAGCATTATTCTGTATACTGCTGGCGGCCGTCGCCCTGACGGCATGCAACGGCAAAGGCAAAGGAGCGGACAGCATCTTGGCAGTGGACACCCTGACAGACAATGTGGACACGCTGCAAATGGAGAAACGTACAGCCGCGAAATACTACAAATTGGAGACAGGCGAGGAGATGATCGGGACCGTAGTGGATTGCCGAAGCTACGACATCATGTGGCCGACCGGAGACCATCCCATCCTGCAGCAGGCGCTACTGAACATCCTCTTTGGTAACGAAACGACCGATTTTGACAAGGCAGCACAAAAATTCCTGAAGTCGACGGATCTCTACGGACTGACCGACGACAAACCCATTGAAATAACCGACGGCAGCAACAATAACGTCAACAATTTCTGTCACAAAGAAATGGAATGTTTGACTTCTGCTCCCATGTATGTTTTTCTGATTAGCGAGGCAACCTATGGTTTTGGTGCTGCACACCCGTTGTCGAATCTCCAATATGTCAACTACGACATACGAGAAGACCGCATCGTCACGCTGACAGATCTGATGGACACCACCCATTTGGCTGATGCTGTACGAAAAGCTGCTGCAACGCTGCCAGAAAATGCGGATATCCTCGATTGTCTTTTTGACATAAAGAACGTGTACGCCTCGGATAACGTCTGCATCGACTTGGAGAACGCCCAGCTGGTAATGCAATACAACATCTACGAGATAGGCCCATATGCCTGCGGAACGATCAACATACGGCTGCCCATAGCCTGGTTGGCGCATCACGTGCGGCTGACCGACTATTGCAAGCAGCTGTTCGACCTGCCGCAGGCGGTGTGACGAGGAGCCCAAAGAGGCACACGCCAACCGAATGATTTCCACTTTAACACACCCAAAGCGACAAGCAACCAGACCCATCAACCGACAAACGATTTTGGACTATGGCAAAGATCTCCCCCGAAGACCATGACGGATTCACCGGCATCCTAGGCCCCCTCACCGTCAGCCGGTGGAAGGACAAAATCGTGGTGAAAGCGAGGCAGCAAGGACCGTCCAAGAAGAAAACGGAGGCCCAGAAGCAAGCCAGTCGGAAATTCGCGCTGCTGACCCGCTTTGCCACCGTTGCAAAAGCCTATCTGAAAGTCGGTTTCCAAGGTACAAGCAAGAGCAACGCCCAACACGCGTTCATATCGGCGAACATGAAGCACGGGATTGGCGGCACATGGCCGAACTACAAGATAGCGTTCGACCAGCTAGTCGTTTCGGAAGGGACCCTTACGTTGCCGGAAGCCCTCTGTTGTCGGGCGGAAGAAGGCCGCATCGTGTTGACATGGACACCACGGCGCGGAAGAGCCACGGAGACACTGATGGTGATGGTTTTCCACGTCGAGCGCGAAGAAGCCGTTGTGACGGAAGCAGCCGCGACGATTACGGACGGGAGTGCCCGCATCGCATTGCCCTATGCATGGAAAGGCGACGCCGCGGCAGCCGAGGTAGCCGTTTTTGCATGTGTGGCGGACGGGCACGAAGTCAGTCGTTCCGTTCATTTCGGACCGTTGGCCGTAGTCTTCGGCGAGCAGGACGAGGGCGATTTTGCCAGGACAATATACACGACAAACCAGAAAGTTCGTCGGAAACGGAAGCGCAAGATGGACGACGACTGGGAGCCCAGCGATGCAGACCGTCAGCATGTGGCCAAAGTGAGCGGAGTGCTAGGGCCGATGATAGCCTACGACAACATGGGGAAGCACTGTCTGCGGAGCCGATACAAAATCAAGAAAGCGCCCACCCCAGCCAAGCAACGCGCCAACGAACGCTTTGGCAACCTGACGCGGATGTTGCGACAGCTGAACGACTTTTTAAAAATAGGGCTGCAACGCTATGCAACACAGATGACGCAACTGAACGCCGCCATCAAGCTCAACTACAAGCACGCCTATGCGACTGTCGGCGAAGGCACGCAGCCCGACTATAAGGTGCTACGGATTTCGGAAGGGCCACTCCCCCACCCCAAGGATTTGACGGCGGAGCGCACACCTTCGGGGATACGAATCCGCTGGCACGCCGACGGCGGACAAGCCGGAGACCAGCTGATGGTGGCACTGTACCACGAGGCGCTGGGCGAGGCGACGACAGACCTTGACGCAGCGAAGCGCGGAGACGCCGTGGCGGTACTGCAGACGCCGACGACATGGCAGCAAGGCGGGCCGATACACCTCTATGCCGCATTTGCATCGGCACACGACGAATCGGTCAGCGACAGCGTCTATTTTCAGGTTTTATGAATGGAGCTGCGATGATAATGCAGCACAACTTTTGGAGGGCAGCGGTTTTCGGCTATTCGCCGGGTTCGCGGACGGAGTACACTTTGACCACCCTGATGGTGTTGTCGTAGCCACTGATGAAAGCGCTATCATGCGCCCGGACCACGAACTCCTCCTGTTCGCCACCGCTTCCGTAGCGTTCGATCCACACCACAATATCCTTGTCGCATTTGTTGACAAGTTCCACATTCACACTCGGATCATCCTCGGTCATGAAATTGTACGACCTTTTACACTCCAGACAAGGGTCGATGACGGCAATCTCCTCCACCTCGAACAGCACGTTCGGACTGTTGCGCCACCCCGCCATCGAGACGGACAGGGTGCCCGTCACCAGGACACGGCGGTTGGCATACTTTTTCGCAAATTCACGGCCCATACGCAGGTCTGCAGACCTCAGCGAGAAGGCGATCTGATTGCTGTATTCCTGCGGATCCAGCAGTTCATCGACATCAGCAAACCTATTGACATCCACCGCATTGTCGGTATACAGGACAAAGTTGATGAATTCGCTGTTGTTATCCGTTTGCCTCCAATTCGAGATGAAATCATGGTCACCGGAAGCCGAGAGCACCTCCATCTGCAACGTGCCGGTCAGCGTCACTCTTGTTTGCTGCGCCTGGGAAGAAAAGAAAGTCAAAAGACTCATGAACAAGAAAGCTGCTATTTTTCTCATGGTATGATAAATTTATTCGTTAATATATGGGATTTTAGAATGACATCTATGATAGAAATAAAGAAAACAAGTCCCACTTATTGTTGGAAGCTGAGGGCAAAAGATGTGGAGGCAGATAGAACAAGGAAAACACCGCTCCATAGTATTTGAAGCCGTCGTGTGTGATATTCACTGTGTCGCCGTCAACACTTATCAAGCCGTTGTCTGTACAAAAGCTGATGACGTCTCGGAAATGGTAGCGAGCATCTTCCCCCAATATTTCCGACACCTTTGCCAATGAGAACCGTCCGTTGTAAGCAGATATGGCAATGTATTTCGATGCCAATTCTGATGGAGGCAGTCTGTAATGTCTGCCGGAATTGTAGGAAGAAGCGTTCAGGTCGATGTCCGTGAGGACCTTGCCTTTATGAATATTGTAAGAAACGCCGAATCTGCTCATGCTCTGTGCGGAGACACCGAATCCCACGTAGTCACTCCCTTCTGTCATCCTGTGCCGCAGATATGATGAGACACCCTTGTCGTTGCTATCGAGACTGAATGTGTTCTGCCCGAACATTGCATGGTAGCCCATTTTCACAAGGGCATCATAATACCGTCCATACATTTGAAACAGATCCTCTTTTGACATCGAAAACCCGTATCCGTTCATATTTGTCCTCAATTCATACAAGGTCACCTGCTGGGGAGATAACATACGGATTGCCTTGATGTCTGAATCTACGGTTTCAAGAGTCTGATTTCTCATTCCGTACATAAGGTCTATGTTCACCTTGCTTATTCCTTCGCGACGAAGCCTTTCAATCGTTCTGCAAACACTTATCAGGGGGTCGCTGCAGTTCCTTTTGTGGTTGTGAAGGATGACCCTGTCGGCGGTTTGTATGCCGATGGAGACTCTTTTTATCCCCGCTTCAGCAATCATCCTGATACGGTTGAATCCGAGTGTTCCCGATGTCGCCTCTATGCTCGGTTCGTAGTCGCCCGTCTGGCTCGTGCGGGCTATTATGTATCTGTACAGCTCCATCAGGCGTGCAAAGGTTGAATCGCAGAGAGACGTGGGTGTTCCGCCACCGATGTCGCATCCTTCCAACACGGTTGCTCTGTGAACGGTAAGAAAATGCTTGACATCATTTTCGAGAATGTCCAGGTATTGGTGCTGAACCTTTTCGGACGGGCATCTCATCCTGGTGTATTCGCAGAATGAGCAGGACTGTGTGCAGAACGGGATGTGCAGATAGAACGATATTGGACGTGGGTCAAACGGCAGTTGACCTTCCGCCTCATATTGTCTCCAGTCCGCTGGTGAGAGAGGATAGGATGTATTGTACAAGGGGTTGTCCTTGCGCTCGTTGAATATGTCTCCTATCTGCTTCATCTATATTATTATGTTGTCGGAATGGAATCCCTGGCGCAGGAAACGGCCGTCGTACACAAGGGATGACTCGCAATATCGAGGGTTCATGTAGTTCCGCATGTAAATCTCCAGTAGCTTTGCGTCCCGGTTGTACAGGTAGTTGCTGCACTTGCAGTCCACGCCGCGGTTCTGCGACTTTGTGAAATAGACGTGGGGAATGTCCTCAAGATTCATCTCGGAGAAATCCACGTATCGCTCCCTGCAGTAGTCGTTCACTTTCATAAGAGAGACGAATCCTATGCGCGGAAGGCCTAGGTCAATCGCAAAATCGAGCATTCTGTGGACTTCGTCCGTATTGTCGATATATCCCCTTATCAGGTTGCAGCTTGCATTGACTTTTTTAAGATTGATACCGTTGAACTGCAGGACGTCAGGAGAAATGGGTACTCCGTACAGTTCGCCGAGAATACCAATGTCGTAATGGTGCAGGGAAAGGGATATGCTGTCCCATCTAGGGTGGCGCATCAGCTGCTGGCTTTCTGGGAGGAGACCGTTGGTGTTGAGATGAATGTGTATGTCCTCGTGAGGAGACATTGCCTCAAGCAGACGCTCCACAGTGTCAGGCACAACAGACGGTTCCCCTCCGCTGATGTTGAGCCTGTTCACAAGTATTCCTTTGTCTTTGACTTCTTCTATGGCTGAAAGAAGTTTCCCGATGTCGAAATTCCCGACTGCTGCGGAACCCGCGTTAGAACAGAACCTGCATCTGGCGTTGCATCCGTTTGTGACCTTGACAAAAATGTTCACGGAAGGCGGTATAGGCTGGGCTGCGATGCCCTCCTGTGTGCACCCGTATTCCTTGATATGAATATCTTTGCCGAAAATACTATATATTGACATCCACTATGATGCTTTTAAAATCAATATCCGTAGTCAAATTCGTTCACGAAATTGGTGTCCCCTTGATGATGTGGTCTATGAAATCCCTGGGAGTCAGGTGAGAAGGGATCTTGATTTTCCCTCTCCATTCGTGATAGACAGGCAGCGAACAGTCACTCTTGGGAATATAAAAGCCGTTGACATTAGTATAGTCCGGACTTTTCTCCAGCAAGGGCAGTGCATATTGCATTTCGAAATAGTCAGGCACCCTGTTAGGTCCTTTCCCTTCCCCGCAAGACTTGATGTATTCTCTTTTTGTCTTGACATATACGGGAGCAGTACCCATTTTCTTTGGGAAATACACTTCAGGGTGGCACGGGCCGTCTGACACATAATCATGGCCAATCACAGCGTCAAGTCCGTATTTCCTTATCCCGCGCTCGTGGGTGTCGAACATCACGTTGCTCATTTTCTGTCCGTCAAGGACTCCGTCGGTTGTCATCCTGTCCCAGTTCTCGCGGAGACCGCATTGGAAAAACAGCCAGGGGTATCTGGACATGTTGAAATAGTAAGGTTCCCTTTGGGGACCGCAGTGGCTGAAGCTGAGTACACCGGTGTACTGCATATCATCAAGAAGGGTGTCCGCATTCCTGTATCGGCGGAAGTCGTTAAAATAGATGATTATTTTCAGAAGCTTGTCAAGGCAATGGTTCAAATAGGCCTCATTCCAGTCCTTGTCGGACAAATTGAAATCCTCCATAGTCCGGCACAGACGCTCCGCGTCGAGCCTGCCATCGGAAAAAGCGTCACCAATGCTGTTCCAAAATATCCTTACGGCCGTGAATGCGACTTCGTCGCCTGTTTCTGAAATGCGTTCGAAGTATTTCTGAAGGTCGGAAAGTGCTTCTGCGGGAGTTGTGTAGTGTTTCTCCTTGTTTAGAGCGATTATTATGTCAGCCATCGTTCGCACCTGCCCATGCGCGCTTTTCATCAGCGTGCGGCGTGTGGCCTCCGGCAGGCAGAGAACCTCTGCAAACTCGCGCGGCAGAATTATGTTGGAGCATTCCACGGCATCACTGAAAAGTGGAGCAATCTCGCTGTCCTTGAACCCGGCTATGCCGCATCCGATTCGCGTCACTAGGAATATGTATTCTTCGTGGGCTTTCGCAAACCGAACAAATTCATCCACGTAAGGTTTTATAGTCTCCACTCCGCCCTGCATAGTGGGGATTGCGTAGCTCTGTCCCTGCAGCCCTACTCCCTGCCCCCATACGGCTCCGAATTTCTGGTGTGCGATCCTGGCGGCACCGCCGGCATGGTGGCCCTGCAGGTTGCTACCGAAAACGAATATCTGTCCGGGTTTCAAACCGTCTATTCTGTCGGGTGTGAACAACATGGTCATCTTTTTTTATTATAACGCGGAAAAGACCTGTTTAGTATTGTCAAGACCCTTTTTGGGAGGTCACTCCAACCGTTGCAAAATCCTATTTACAATCATTTTAATTACTCATTTACTCACCTCAATTTGAATTACTTTCACATTCGAACATATACTTTTGTACACGTCTGACGGAAGAGCATTCAGGTCCAATACCATTTCAAAATCAGATCCGCCCAGGTCATCAATAGCGCTCAACTGTTTTTCTGTAAACTGACTTCTATGGAAATAGAAAAGCGTTTTTGTTTGTTCGTCCCAAAGGCAATAATAATCATCATAATCCAGACTCTTATAGTTGAACAAATTATATTCCAATAGTGCTATAGCTTTGGGATATTTTTTTTGGATATCGCCCCAAGTGCTACCGACATGACATCCTCGTGTTGTATTAAAAAGCGGAGACCATGTCAAAACAGACCGCACGCGGTTATTATCACCCAAAAGAGCCACAATATCGTTGTTGATCGTATGGTAACTTACTGATGGGATTGTATAACAAATATCGTCGATACCCGGGGTTTGCCGCTTATTGCTAATCGTTGCTTTTGGATTGGTGCGACGGACATCATCCATAGACATGCCAATATCCAAGCCGACATCGCCAATTTTGATCTGATGATTATTTTGAGGAATAGTCTCTGTTTGTTGTGTTGTAGCTGCCGGAGGCTGAGCCGGGGACACCGGTCCTTGAGAATTCCCAATCGGAGCTTGTTGCTGGGGGACTTGGTTTTTATTGTGACCCAACCCAACCACCAGGACGACAACAATAAGCGTAACAACGACCCCGAGAACAATGGCGATTATGGCAGCAGAGGAGAACTTGGCGGAGGGGGCACCACCGAAATAAGACTGCCAATTGAGCCTGACGTTGCCAATACGGACGCTGTCGCCCGGGGACAATGGTGATTCGCCAAAGACACGCCGTCCGTTGACAAACGTGCCATTAAGGCTCTTAAAATCGGCAATGGAATATGACCCATTGTCATGCTGGATAATCTGACAATGGACACGGGAAACCGAAGGGTCGTTAAAGACCACTTGATTGTGTCTGCTGCGGCCAAAGGTAATGACTTTCATTTAGTGCTTTTTATATGAATCGAAAGCATATCAACAAAAGCTGGATGAGAGTAGGGAGTGCGAGGCACTTTAATAGCGAGCCACATACGCCCTATAGATATCCGCTTGCCATTGCCAGATAGATTCTTGAGAGCGGAAATATTGGGCAGCAGCGACCAACTTGTACGGAGTCACACGAACACCGCAACCTTCAGGCGATTTTCTGTGCTCGGATGCACAATAGCAGTTAACCTTGACTTTACGCACTTCACGGGCTTTGAGCGTAACAGTGGAGGTCTCAGAAACAGTCAAATTTTGCACATTGTCACTCGTCACCTCAAGCATAGAGCCCTGACCAATAACAACAGAGATGTCTGCATCTGTATTATTTTCAATGGTATAATACACATACATGGTAAACAAATCAGAATGGACCACAGATAACGTGACACGTATTTTTTGATGCAAAAGGAGCAAAAAGACTCCATGCGGCGAATCATCCACACACATGCCCAAGTCAGCAGGGGTACCACAAACCGAGGGTCTATCTTGAGACGCGACTGAACCGTGGTCACCAATAGCATCGGCACAGGTTTCGCCAAGCATCTTGCAACCACCAATACCCATACTCTTTAACCTTTCCAATTCAGGATAAGCATTTGAAAAGAGCGTTTCATAACGATTGCCAGAATTCACAGTGACATTATAGGTGGTGTTAAAGTTATAAGTAGTATTGTTGGTGGTATTGTTTGTGGTATTGTTTGTGGTATTATATGAGCTGCTAGAAGCATTACTCACATAACTATTATTGCTTCCATTGTAATTATTGTTTGACGGCCGACCATTCACAAGCATGACAACAAGCAAGACAATTGCGGCAATCAGCGACAACGCCCCAAAGACGATACCGGCGACGGCACCACCCGAGAGACGTTTGGAAGATGACGTAACGTCTGAACCAAGACCTGAGAAATAGGACTGCCACGGGACATTGACTTTGCCGACACGGACACTATCGCCGGGCGACAAGTGAGATTCGTTGTAGACACGATGGCCATTAACAAAAGTGCCATTGAGGCTTTTAAAATCCACAATAGTGAAGGTGCCATTGTCATGCTGGATAATCTGACAATGAACACGAGAGACGGAAGGATCATTAAAGATCACCTGATTGCGATGGCTTCGCCCAATTGTAACTACTTTCATTTTCTATTTTGATAAAAGATAAAAGCAGGTTAACAAGCATCTAGATATTTGAGAGAGGGGGAAGCAAATGGAACGATATAGGGAAGATTCACAGCATGACAAATCCCGCAGAGTCATACTTATAGCACTCTATACCACTCATTAACACAGCATTACTACAATAACAATGATTTACATTATCAGTTGCAAATATACATTTTTTTTGATAAACAAGAGAGACCAATCACATTGCATATATGGTATTTCCGTTTTTTGTTCCAGCCGTTGAAAGGGTCGGATAGCATTGTTGGACAGCTGAAGGCGGCATCTGTAGTTCAACATTATTGGTGGAATATCAATATTGTTGGACACCTATGGTGTTTTTGTTTGGTTTCAGGTTTTGATTTGGATGGGGTTGGGGGTCGCACCCCTAATGGGGTGCTTTTTTCCCTTTTATTGTTCCAGCCGTTGAAACGGCTGGTTAACATTGTTGGACACCTAAGGTGTCAAAGTTGACTTCTTTATTTCAACATGATCGGTGGCATATCAGCATTGTTGGACACCTAAGGGTGTCAAAGATGGCTTCTTTATTTCCACTTGATCGGAGGCATTGTTGGACACCCAAGGTGTCTGGAGGTGGCGAGGGACGAGTTGCGGATTGCCGGGCGAATATCAGGGTTTGAAAATGATGGGGATTGTCATTTCTGTTCGGACCGGTTTGTCGTACCACTTGCCAGGGATGAAGCGGGGCATGATGCTGACGAGGCGTAGGCATTCCTCGTCGATGCTTTTGCAAAGTGAGCGGACCATCCGAGCATTGGTCAGACTGCCGTCAATTTCGACCACAACGTGTACGACTGCAGTGCCTGAGATGCCTTTATCGCGAGCATCCTGCGGGTATCGGAGGTTGTCGGAGACGAACTTCAGCCAGGCTTCATACCCTCCGGGAAACTCGGCACCAGATTCAGGGGTGATGAAGACCACGTCGTCATCCTGGATGTCCCCACCAATCGTATCTGACATGGTAACATCAGGGTCGAAAAAAATAATTGTGTCCATTTCGGCGGATACGTTGCAATCCGTCTCGATAATTGTCATAAGCAAGGCACCTTTAGCGAGGAGGGAGTCACAATGGAGGGTGTCGACGCTGCCGTCGTATTTGGACACGAGAGTCAGCAGACCCGAGGGGCTGCAGGAGATACTCGAATACTGGGGGCTGACATATTCCATACCCTCGTGGTTCCATACAGAATAAGCTTCGCCGTCGAAAGCGATGAAAAGTCCGTAACGGTTGAAGGGTGTGACTGGGGTAATGGACTGGAACTGCGGCTTGAGGGTCCAGAAACCATAGTGGCTATTGTCGGCGTAAATGACATGAACCACCGCCGCCGAATCGTTGACAGACCGGAGGATGTGGTATTCGCCCACACCATAGAAGTAGACCTGGTCGCCACTCATGAAACGCTCCTTGGTGACAGTGCCTCCGATGGGATTCGAATGACGGTCGACCAGATAGTAGTTGTTGGCTTTAGGGTCAATACGCAGATGGACGCTCTGGGCGGCGGCGGTGGAGCCAAGCGCCAGGAGCAGCAAGACGGCAGCGGAGAGAAGGGATTTCATTTTCATGGGGTTGGATGAGGATGAAGCGACGGTCCGGAAGAGGCCGACCAGATGGGCAGATTGCAATATATTATTATATAACACTGATTTACAAATTATTGAACCAATATTCACATCAAACAAAAATCATGACAAAAGTACGGAAAGATTTTCGAATGTTAAAATTTTTAATCGATAATTTGGTTAAGAAAGAAAATATTGTTACCTTTGCAGTGCTCATTTACAATCGAAACAGAGATTCAATACACTAACAACAAACTAGCAATTAAACAAATAGCGCTATTCAATCACAAAAATAATTGTCAACCCGACATTATGTGAAGTGATATCCGAACCGAATGGTCCACTACTGCACCGACTGACGATATTGACATCTGCCGACGAACAACAAATCAACAAAAAATAAAAAGTATGTCAGCTGAATTCAAAAGATGTCCGAACGGGCACTATTATCAAGGGGATTCCTGTCCCTATTGCAAGTCAACCACAAGCACAAACAGCACCACAGATGGACCTATGGGTAATGGTCCCACCCAGAAGACCCAAGTGTTCAACGGCGGTTTTGGAGGCGGGACGGTTCCCAACGACACGATTCCGGATGGCGGCATGGGCGGCGGCAGAACCCAAGTGGCAGGACAAGGCGGCGGCAGTGTCGGTTCGAACAAGACCACCGTTATCGACAACGGCACCGGCAACAATTCCGGCAACGCGCAGACGAGCAACCGCACGGTGTTTGGCGATGACTTTGGCGAAACGATGCACAACGACGGTCAGCCCGGGAAGCCCAGTTACCGACAGACCCGCAAGCTGGTAGGCTGGCTGGTGTCGTACACATTGGAAGCCATGGGTGTGGACTTCAAGATTTACGAAGGCCGCAACATCATAGGCCGTGACATGGACTGCAACATCACGGTGAACGACAAGATGGTATCGTCGAAGCATGCCGTGTTACTGTTCCGTGCTGGCAAGTACAGCATCACCGACCAGCAGTCGTCGCACGGCACTTTTGTCAACGGTGAGGACATAGAGCTCGAGCCCCGCTATCTGCAGGACGGCGACGAGATCAGAATGGGCGAGACCATTTTCAAATTCAGAACGTCGTTTTAAGCTGTAAGGTCACACGATTCAGGAGGTTTTAGGTTTTGACGGTTTGCTTCCGAGCGATGGCACATCGTCGGGGCAAGCAAGAAGACTTGTGTCGAATAACCTATGAAAGCCCCACGAATCGTGGCACCCTCACATTCAACAGTTAAATTATTAAATGGCAACACTTTGATATTATGAAAAAAATATTATTCGTTATAGCCATCATGGTGATGGCATTTGGTGTAGAGGCCCAGAACCAGAGAGGACTGAAGGGCAACAAATACCATCTGGACAACTATCCGCAAGTGACCTTCGAGTGGAACAGTCCCAACCCCGCGGTGCTGGACGCCTCGCAGTTCACCATCTTTGAGAACGACAGTGCGGTGCGCATCAATGTGCAGCACCTGCCCGCCCAGGCCGTCACGCCGCAGAAGAAGAGCGTGCTCTTCGTCTGGGAAGACATGGCCAGCCACAGCCAGCAAGCCGCCTTCACGGTGAAGATGCTGACCCGCTTCTTCAACGAGACCCAGTTGAAGTCGGAAGACCAGTTCAACATTGCCTTCTTCAACCGCAAAGGCAACAACGAGCCGAAGGTTTTGAAGCCCCTGCTGAGCGGATTCACCAACGACAAGAACGCCCTGGCCAAAGTGCTGAAGGACTACAAGCCCAGCATCAAGACCTTCGCCCCCAACCCCAACCAGAGCGACCTATACCTGGCCATCAACGAAGGTATCGACATGCTGAAGAAAGAGCCTGCCGACCGAGCAGGCGTCATTGTGGTGATCAGCGCCGGACTGAACATGAAGGTTCCCGGAGCCAGCACCGAGATGGAGACCGTGCGCCAGAACGCCCTTGACGCCGGCATACCCATCTACGTGATGAAGTATTCCATCTACGGCGACACTCCCGAAATCAACACCTTGGCCGAGAGCACCTACGGTCTGACCTACGCCACAAAGAAAGCCGATGACGCCCTGCCGCAGTTGCAGCAGTTCTACAACGGCATGGACAGCCGTCTGCACGGACAGGACTACCGCATCAGCTACACCACCACCGCCAAGCGTGACGGCAAGGCCCATCCGGTGAACTTCTCGATCAACAAGGTGAAGCAGCAGATTCCCGACTTCACCGCCCCCAGCCTCACCTTCGGGTTGTGGATCAAGGAGAACCTTATCCTCTTCATCGCCCTGTGCGTTGGACTGATACTGGTTGTGCTGCTGATTGTCATCCTTATCAGCAACAAGAAGAAGCAGGACGAGATGGCCCGCCAAGGCATGGTCAACGACATGAACAACGCCCTGTCGCAGTCGCAGCAGGAGATGGAGCGTATGAGACAAGAGCAGCAGGCCAAAGAGCGCGCCCGTGCAGCCGCCGAGCAGCGCAAGGCCAACGAAGCCGAGCAGCATCGGCTGCAGAGCCTGATGCAGAGCAAGAACCTGTACCCCAGACTGCTGTGCCAAGTCAACGGCCAGAATTACACATATATGCTCACCAAGCCCGTATCGACACTGGGACGCAACGACAACAACGACGTGGTGTTGAACAACCGCACCGTGTCGGGTCTGCATGCCGAGATACGTTTCAACGGCAACGGTTTTGAGATTGTGAACCGCAGCCAGTCGTACACGCAGGGCATCATCATCAACGGCGCCTTCTACCAGCAGTCGGCCCTGAAGAACGGCGACATGATCGGCTTGGGCGAAGCCGTTCTGACCTTCTATATGTAAAATACGAGGTTCTATAGAAGCCCCTTTTTTTTGGGGGAAAGGGCAAAAGAAAACGCCATTTATAGGACCCACCGATAAGCAGCAAGCGGGAGCGCCGCAGCAGGCGGCGCTCCATTTTTCCCAGACAAAGATTCAAGGCCCGACAGCGGGTCGCATACGGAGAGAGCGGTTAGCGGGCCGTGGCAGGATTGGATCCGGCAGCGGTTTGCGACCAGAGAGAAGTTCAATATCCGACACAGGTTCAAGAAACAAAGAATCCATCCAACATGAGTTTGACAACCATCGACAAAAATAATTTCTTCAAGAAAGGAGTCATCGGCAACGTCCGCAAGGCTCAGGAAGACAGTTGTGATTTTGCACCCATGACCGAGAACGGCGACATTTTCGTAGTTTGTGACGGCATGGGCGGACATGTAGGCGGCGCCAAGGCGTCGACGCTGGCAGTGGAGAGCATCCTTGCCTATATGAAAAAGGAAAAGTATGCCAATCCCGTCGAGGCGCTGAACGGAGCCTTGCAGTTTGCCAACATGCAGATATTGGGCTATGCCGACGACAATCCCGAATTTCGGGGCATGGGTACAACGGCCTGCATCGTGCTGATGCAAGGCGACGATGTGTGGGTGGCCCATGCCGGAGACAGCCGCATCTACCTTTATCTGGGCAAGGAGCGGGAGCTGCACCGCATCACGAAAGACCACTCGTATGTGCAAGGGCTAGTGGACGCCGGCGAGATCACCGATGAGATGGCCGAGCACCACCCCATGAAGAACCGCATCACCAAGGCTCTGGGCATCCGACCGGAGTTGACGCCCACCATCACGCCGCTGAACCAGCCCATCCATCCCAAGGACGGTGACATCTTCCTGATATGCACCGACGGACTGTCGGGTATGATCAGCGACCGCACCATTAGCAGCGTGCTGGCCGAGAGCACCCCGCTGGAGCAGCGCGGCGAGAAGCTCATAGCGCTGGCCATGGAAGGAGAGATTGTGCATCCCGGCGGGCAGGACAACTGCACACTGGAGCTGATACGCGTGGAAGGCAGCCCATGGAAGAGCAGCCAATTTGTGAGCTACAATCCCCATCCGACACCCCCCAACAGCGACACCCATCCTCCCAAGCCGTCGTGGCTGAAATCGCCCATCACCTACGTCGTCATGGCCGTGCTGGTGGCAGCGATTGTCATTGGCTGCATCCTGATTTCGAATCACAACAAAGCCAAGAAGAAAGCCCAACTGGAGCAAGCCTACTCCGTAGCGGTGACCTCATACAATGCCGCACAAGCGCTATATGAGGCCGATTCGGCCAAGGCCGTGAAGGACAGTCTGAACGTCATCACATGGAGAGACAAAGTCAGCAAAGCCGAGAAAGACAAGCCCCAGAAGCCGAAACAAGCAGAGATGAACAATTATGCCAAGCGCCTGAAGAAAGCCAAGGAGAACTATGACAGCGCCAAAAACGCCTACAACAAATCCAAAGCCAAATGCGTGAAGTCGAAAGCCGACCGAGACGCCAAACGCGCCGCCATGGAAGCCGCCAAGGAGCAGTTGGAGCAACTGGAAGGGGAGGCAGCCGACCAAGGCAAAGAAGAGAAGGCAAAAGTGATTGGAAGAGCCACAGATCAGGCCGGTGCAATCAAGAGCAGCACCAGCACACAACCAACAGCCACAAACAACGCCCACACCCAGCAAGGGAGCAGAGCCAACAACAGTAGTGCCCGCCCAAGCCAAACGGGGGGAACAAACAATGGGCAAGAGCAAGTGAATGGGCTGAGGAAAAAAGCTGAAAAGATGATAGCCCAGGAGGGCGACGTATCCAACAGCCAGTCCAAACCCACCCCAGAAGGACAGGACAAAAAGGAAGGCAACAAATAAGAGACCCATTTGCCAAGAAAAACGACAAAACACCATGAGAGTTATCACCTTTGGCCGAGAAGTCGGCAGCGACATAGTCATTAACGATCCATTCGTTACGCGAGTGCACATGCAGTTGGTGCAAGACGACAGCGGAGCCATCAAAGTCGTCGACATGGGGTCGACCAACGGCACCTTTGTCAACGGACGCAGAATAGAGGGAGAGTGCCCACTGAACCCCGGTGACGAAGTGCGCATAGGTCACACCATATTGCCCTGGCAGCAATATTTGAACAGACCCGCCATGAACGGAGCAGGACAGCCCAACCCCATTCTGCGCCAAGAGCAGATAAGCTACCATTCGCAGCCCCCCAAGCGTCCCAACAACAAAGCCGTTTATGTCATTCTGATGTTGCTGCTACTGCTGATAGTGGGAGTGGTGGTATGGTTTTTTGTCAGCAAGGGAAGCGACAAGGAAGCCGCCCCAACTGACGCCCCAGCCGCGACAAGCGACACCATGGACCCAGAAACATCGGACGAATGGGATTCGGACGAATGGAATTCAGACGAAGCGCTGAGAGCCTATGAAGAAGAGTGGAACCAAATGATGAAAGAAAACGGGCCCACGTACAAGCGGACGCAGCGAGAACAAGACTCCATCGACAATCTGCTGCAAAAAGAATTCAGCAAGATCCTGAACGACGTCATCAAATTAGGCAAAGACAAATGCAACGCCTTCAGCAAGAAGATGGGTTGGGGGGAAAATCTGAATAAATCGCAATTCAATGAAAAAGCCCAAAACGCATTCAACCAAGCCGACGAAAGAGGCAAGCGGAGAATGATAGACAGCCTGAAAGCACTGCGCAGCTCCGGAGCCACATCCGACCCTAAAAACCCGACCAGCACAGCGCCCAAGGGCAACACACCCAGTGGAGATCAGAAGAAGACCGACAGCAAAGTGACGCCCAATGCCGGAAACGCCGGCAATGGCAGCAATGCAAGCAATGCCGGCAATGCAAGCAATGGCAACAATGCCAGCAATGGCAACAATGCCAACAATGGCAGCAACAATGTAACCACTAACAAGAAATAACACCCACCCATCGGAGACAAACCAGACGACCACACTATGCCTGACTACCCGAACATACCCTACTACCATATAGACCACCTGATAGCAGAAGGCGGCACCGCCCGCGTTTATTGGGGCATAGACCTGCGGAGCGGATTTCCGGTGGCCATCAAGGAGCTGAAGATACGTCACCTGTCGAATCCCATCATACGGCAGAAGTTCCGCGACATGGAAGCCCAGCTGTACCTGTACGCCCAGCACCCGCGCATACCCAAGCTGGTGGACTTTATAGACAACGCGCAGAAGAACCAGATGTTCATCATCATGGAATTTGTGGAAGGGCGCAGTCTGGAGCAGTACATCTACCGCCAATGCGGGCCCATACCCGAGGAGCGAGCGCTGCCGTTGTTTCTGCAGGTGTTGGACACCGTAGGGTTCCTGCACCGCATCAAGATACCCCACATGCAGGTAGACAACGGCATATTGCATCTGGACATCAAATCGAACAACATCATGCTGCTGCCCGGCGATAGGGAGATCAAGCTGATAGACCTAGGCATCGCCTCACGTCTGTCGGACATGAGCAACAGCACCGGATTCGGCACGCCCGCCTACATGCCCCCCGAGCAGTTCGAGAAAGGGCATTGTGGCAAATTCACCGACATTTTCGCCCTAGGCATCATGCTGTTTGAGATGTTGTCGGGCCACCTGCCCTTTGTGTCGAACGAAAGCAGCGGGCGACGCCAGGTGGAGGACATACGCGACAAGATCAAGAACCATCCCACGCCCCAGATGCGCCAGTACTACCCCTTTGTCAACGACGAGTTGCAGACCATTGTGGAACGCGCCCTTCGCAAGCAGCCCTTCGAACGCTACCAAAGTTGTGAGGAATTTGCCCGCGACATAGAGAATTATATGAACCGACACAGAAAACACTTCAAAAGATGAAACCTGTACAAGTGATCACCATCGGCCGTTCGCAGAAGAACGACATCGTCATCAACGACGAGAAAGCCTCGAGAATCCACTGCCAGATAATGCGCTACGACGACGGCAAATACGGCATTGTTGACTTCAACAGTACCAACGGAACATACGTCAACGAATTCCGCATCAACGGCGAGCACATATTGAACCCCTACGACGTGGTGCGCATAGGCAGCACATCGCTGCCATGGCGAGACATGCTGGAGAAGCGAGGCAAAAAAGTCCCGCACCAACAGCCCACCACCGTTTATGGTAGCGGCAACAGGAACAGCACCAAGATTCAACGAGGCAGCTCGACCTACGGCGGCACCAACTACAACGGCAGCATGACGCAGGGCGGCACAGCATACGGAAGCGGTACAGCATACGGCGGCACAGCATACGGCGGCGGCACCAACTACACCGACACCGAAAACGACACCGCAGGCATCATATCGCTGATACTGGGCATCATATCGGTACTCACCGTGCTGCTAATCGTCATCCTGTTCTTTACAGCCGATTTTGGGAAAGCCGCCCAATTACTTGGAGTCAACGTCATTAAATTATTCCCATTATATCTGCATGGCATCTCGTTCAGCACCGGCAAATGGTTATTCATCATCATCGCCCTGTTGACGGGAACCGCAGCCGACTTCGTCACCATCTTCTCGAACCGCAGCCACAGTTCCACCGAATCGTGGGGGCTTACCCTTGCCAATATCGGTGTCACGGTGGGATTCATCTTCCTGCTACTGGCCATTTTTGCCGAGCAGTTGACCAAAGGGATGATACAGATGAATCTGTTTTAAAGATGAAAACGTGACTTCGACACGAAAACGGAAACAAAAACGAAAACTATATTATATGAAAACCATTACTATTGGACGTAACTCTGACAACACCATTGCATTGCAGCAAGATTTAAAAGCCTCGCGCTACCACTGCACCGTGCGCCAGTATGACGACGGACGCATCACGGTGACCGACAATGGAAGCACCAACGGCACCTTTGTGAACGAACAGCGCATAGCAGGCGAGACACCCATCGGACTGAACGACACGCTACGCGTGGGCGAGACCAACATCGACCTGAGGCAATACCTTGGCGGGCCGATGCCCGGAGCAGGTGGAAACGGAATAGGAATCATGCCCCCACCTTCGAAGGGGCCGTCGCAAGGACTGATATGGGGACTGGTGGGCGGACTCATCGTGGTGTTGGCCATCGTGGTGCTGTTTGCCACCGGTGTGTTTGACAAGAAGGAAAGCAAGGGCAAGGAGCCCATTGCCGCCGGCGTGACCAACGACCCCAACCAACCGAAGACCACCTCTCCCGTGACACAGACCGCCGAAGTGGCCAAGTCGCAGAAAGAAAACGTATTGCCCGCCAACTTCGAAGGCACCTGGTCGTGGCAGACGAAGAGCACCTCGTGGGTGGACGGCGAAGAAGTGCCCGACCGCATGCTGTTGCTGGCGCTGACCCAGAAGGGCAACAAGATCACCGGATCCTACTACTCGTGGGACGCCGTGCAGGAAGAGCTGGACGGCTTCGAGTATGAGAACAACACCGTTATCGGCACCGTGGAAGGCAACCAAGCCACCGTCACCTTCAAGAGCGGCGACCTGGGCGGCTCAGGCACCGCCACCATCACCTGGAACTCGAAGAGCTCCATCACCTGGAACCGCACCTCGAAGAAAGGAGACTGCATAGTGCCGCAAAATGTGACGCTGAAAAAAATCAACTAAACATTCCAACCAACTCTAAGAAAAATGAGACGAATCACTATAGGCCGATTGTCCACAAACGATGTATGCATTAACGACCGAAGCGTGACGAGGGAGCATTGCATTCTCACCGTTCACAGCGACGGACGCTGCGAGCTGACGGACTGCAACAGCACCAACGGCACCTTTGTCAACGGCAACCGCATACACGGCACCGTACCGCTGCAGCCCAACGACTATGTGCGGGTGGGGAACCAACAGCTGCCCTGGCGGAATTACATTTATGGCGATGGGGTTTATGGAGGATCGGGCGGTTCCCATCGGAACGGCGGTTCCAGCATTTCCAGAGGAGCCATCAACACCACAGGAGGAAACAAGAATACGACTGGTCTGATATGGGCCATTGTCGGCGGGCTGGCATTGGTCTGCGTTCTGCTGGTGCTGAGCCTTACGGGCGTCTTCAACGGCGAGGAAACGTCTCATGACCCGATGACGGTTGAAGGCAGCAATGTGCCCGGAGAGCAGAATGGCACCACTCCAAGCAACACCACCACAACGACCTACACCAACGGCAACACCACCACATCGGTCATCAGCAGCCCCGGTGAGACCATGACGATAGTGGACAACAAAAAGCCCTTTGAAGGGGAATGGGAATTCCAGAACGAATGTTATGTTTTTCAGCTGAACCTGTTCCAGCAAGGCGACCAACTGTACGGCAGCTATGGCTATGCGGACAACCGAGGCTATATGGACGACGAACCCGACAATTCGATACGCGGCACCCTGAGCGGCAACACTGCCGCCGTCAGTTTTCACAGTGCAGGACGTGAAGGCGGCGGGAAAGCCACCATAACACTACAATCAGACGGCACACTGAAATGGAGGTTCAAAGAAGCCGATGTTGACAACAACTACCTATTTGACTATATTGTGCCTGATCTATCGATTTTGAAGAAAAAATAGAGGTCGGACGTCGCATCGGGCCGACAGACGACCAAGCACACCACCAACTAAGAAAAACAAATACCCAATGGACGAGAACAACATAAACGAATTCACTGAACTGCAGCCGGGCACCGGATTGAACGGCGGCAAATACATTATTGAAAAGAAGATAGGCGAAGGCGGGTTCGGCATCACCTACAAAGCCATACAAAGCGGGCTGGACCGCCCCGTCTGCATCAAGGAATACTTCCCCGCGGGGCGATGTGTGCGTGACACCTATGCACGGACCATCCACATCCAAGGCATGGACCAAGACAAATTTGAGAAGTACCGCCAATCCTTTGTCAAAGAAGCGCGAACGCTAGCCGGGCTGCGCCACTCCAGCATTGTGGAGGTGATAGACATCTTTGACGAGAACAACACCTCGTACATGGTGATGCCCTTTATCGAAGGCCGGTCGCTGCAAGCCATTGTAGACAAAGAAGGCCCCCTCACCTACCCCGAAGCCGTGAACTACATGGCCCAGATAACCGACGCCGTAGGCTACATACACGAACGCCACATACTGCACCGCGACATCAAGCCCGACAACATCATGATTACGGCCGACTACAAGGCCATACTGATAGACTTCGGTTCGGCGCGCGAATTTGTGGAGGACAAGACGCAAGCCCAGACCTCGATGCTGACGCACGGCTATGCCCCCACCGAGCAGTACACGACCACGAGCCGCAAAGGATCGTACACCGACATCTACGCCATCGGTGCTACGCTCTACTTCATACTGACCGGCAAGGTACCCATGGAAGCCGCGGCACGCATCACCGAGCACATGCCCGAACCCCGTGAGCTGCGACCCGACCTGCCCGAAGAAGCCAACCGCACCATCATGAAAGCCATGCAGCTAAAATCGTCCGACCGTCACCAGACCGTCAAGGAATTCATGGACGACCTGCGCAACATACACCCCTCGGAACCCGGGCCGACCCAAGCCACCGAGGCGCCCAAGCCCCCGAAGCAGACAGTCCAGGCCAAGACCGAAGCCGCCCCCAAGGCCCAACAAACCGTCGCGAGCAGCGACGTCAAACCCGCCGGCACCAAGAAGAACAAAGGATTGATATGGGGACTGGTGGCAGCGCTAGTGGTTGTTGTCGCAGTGGTTGTCGTCATGCTGGTAGGCGGTGGAGACAAGGAAACGACCAGCGCCGCCGCCAACGCGCAAACCCAGTACAAGGAGATGGCCGCCCGCTGCATGTCGCAAATCAGCCTGGGCGGCACCTCCAACACCCAGGAGCTACTCAACGCCAAAGCCCTGCTGGACAGCATTCGGTCGATGGAAGCACAGTATGGAGCCGAAATACCCGACGTGTACAACCGCAGCAACGAGCTGAATGCCGCCATAGAGCCCAAGCTGAAGCAAGCCGCTGCCGACTGGGCTGAAGAAGGCGACAATCTGATGAACGAATTCAAGGACTACCCCAAAGCTATAGAAAACTACACCCTCTCGCTGCAGCTGAAGGAAGACCCCGCGGTGCGCGAGAAATTGGAATACGCCAAAAATCAAAAATAAAAAAAATAGATTATGATGAAACGAATCATATCACTGCTGGCATGCCTGCTGCTGGCCATAAGTGTGGAAGCACAGGTGGGATACCAGTATTACAAGAACGAAGGCATGAGCGCCTATCGTGACGGTCGCTTCAGCACCGCGCTGAAATATTTCCGTTCGGCCAAGGCCGCCAAAGACTACAACAACTACAAAACAGACCATTCGGACCTGAACGTTTGGATCAAGAAATGCAACATGGCCACGTCGCGCAAGACATCGGGCGGCGGGTCGAACAGCGCAAGCGCTGCCAAAACAACCAAAAAGCAGCGCATCGACATCACCCGCACCACGGTGACCAATTCCAGTGTGGACGGACAGTACGGGCTTGACATGCGATGCAACTTCTTCACCCACAACATGAAAGGGCGATCGGGACGAATCAAATGCACCTTCCTGCGAGGCAACCGCATTCTAACGTATGACGACGGCGAGCAGGAATACGACAGCTACGTGGAGGAGTACAGAGAAGTGGGTGTCAGCGAGAACTTCTCCGTCACGGAAGAAGGCCAGAACTTCACCATCGAGTTGAAGATACCCTATGCCGCCCTGCGACTGGCCTCGTTTGAGAGCCAGGAATTCAAGTGCCGGTTTGACATTTACGACGAAGGCGACTGGGAAGTGCCGTTGGCCACAGAGGACAAGCGCTTCACGGTGGAGCCCGTGTCGGTCTTTGTGGACGGCAACACCAACACCAACGTCATCGACGCACCAGCTGACGGCGGCTACAGCCAGCACAACGTGCGCACCGGCGGCGAGGACTACTACTTCAGCGGCCTGCCCGAATGGTGCCACATTGAGAACAAGACCCCCTCGTCGTTCCGCATCATGGTGGACCGCAACTACAGCACCGAATTCCGTTCCTGCGAGATAAAGGTGCACACCGGCAAGGTGAGCGACGGCGGCAACAAGGTGCGCTTCATGATCAACCAAGCAGGCGGCGACGGTGACGACGGCGCCCAGAAAGTGCAAGCCACCATCTACCAGCCCCAAATCATCCAGAATGTGCTGGAGAACGACGGGCACAAATACATGCGCGTCTGTTCGCGCGTCACCGTGTCGGGCCTGACGGGACGCAAGGTGTACTTTGCCCTCTTCTTCTATCAAGACGACAACATGACCCCGCTGGTGGACGAAGAAGGCAAGACCATCAAGACCTACGATGTGGCCACCGCAGCCTACGAAAACTCGGAATGGAGCGAATGGTGTCTGCGCATAGCCAACAAGGTCTTTTTGAAGGCAGTCAACGCCACACCGACGATTGTCTTTGACCTGGTGCTGCAGGACGAAGACGGCAATGTGCTGGCCCGCAAGGAAGGGTTCAAAATACAGGCAAAATAAGGAAAGACGAGAGGGGATTCCCTTTTCGACCAGTCAATCATTCTCAAAAGAAAAAAAAGAAACAATTACATATTATGCGGATCATCAAGATAGGCAAAGACATTCATAACGATATTGTTATCAATGACGGATATGTATCTCATTTTCATTGTCAGATAATGGACGACGGTTCGGGGCATTACAAGATTGCCGACACCGGATCGACCAACGGCACCTTTGTGAACAATATGCGCATTTACGGAGAGACCCCTTTGAGTCCAACCGATGTGATACGAGTGGGAAACACCACGCTGCCTTGGCAGAGCTATTTTAACAACGGACATGTTTCAAACGGTGGAAGCTATGGCGGCCGAAGCTATGGTGGCGGCGGTTATAATCCGACGCCGAACAGTGGAGGCATCGGGATGGGCATCACGGCACTGAGTTGCGGCGTGGTGGGCCTGTTCCTGTTCCCACTGATATTGGGTATCATCGCCACCATTTTCGGCGGCATTTCGATGCATCGCAAGGAGCGTTTGAAAGGATTGGGCATTGCCGGATTTGTGTTGGGACTTGTCGATATCATCTTGGGCATTATCGTCATTGCCGCTGTCGGCTCCATCATGTGGGAGTTGTAAAAAAACACTGACTCGAACGAAAGCCGATGCTGCCCCATGTGCAGCATCAGCCTTATTATTCATTAACCAACAAGCATATTCATTTCCCTGACAAACATAACAAACCATTCGCCCGCGGTGCAACGGGCTGACACTCAAACAACACTCATGAAGAAAATCTTACTGATACTGACCGTAGCGCTGCTAGCCGGGGCGGTGGCCAACGCACAGACGCCAGCAAAAAAAGCCCCTGCAAAGAAGGAGCAGACCAAAAAGACCGCCACTCAAGGCAAGAAACAAGACAACAAGGAAAAAGAGAAAAAGGACAAGAACCCGCCGATAGTGCATCCGTCGCTTGGCACCAAGATGGAGAGCGAAGGCATCAGCGTGAAGCTGGTGGGGCGTCGGCAGAACTACGCACCCGGCCACAAGGAGACCGCCGAGAAAGACATCAATTCGCCCAAGTCGGTGAACATACACCCTTCGGGCAAGAAATACTATGTCAACTCGCTGGAGGGCGGCAAGACGGTGGTGTTCGACTTCAAGAGCAACAGCAAGATATGCTCGATCACGCACCGTTTCGGACCGAAAGACGCCAAGTTGTGGGCTCCATCGAGCGGCCTGTTCGCCTTCACGCACTACAAGAACAATGTGAACAGCTTCATGGGGAAGCCAGTGGAGAGCACCTTCTCGCACGGCGGACGCTACCTGTGGGTGCCCTACTACCGACGCAGTTTCGACATCAACGCCCAGGACCCCTCGGCGGTGGCCGTCATCGACACGCGGAGCGACAGCATTGTCAGACTGTTTGAGACCGGTCCGCTGCCGAAGATGATCGCCACATCGCCCGACAACCACTACGTGGCAGTGACCCACTGGGGCGACAATACAGTCGGCGTACTCGACATACACAGCGACAATATAGAAGACTGGCACTACACCTCCTGCCTGGTGGTGGACTACAAGCTGAAGCTGAACTATAGCCTGACGGAGTCGGTGAACCGCGACGTGAACAGCGGCTACTGTCTGCGCGGCACCGTGTTCACGCCCGACAACAAGTACCTGCTGGTAGGATGCATGGGCGGCGTTGGCGGCATTGCCGTGATAGAGCTTGCGACAGGCAAATACCTGGGGCGCATCACCGGCATGATGTCCAACCTGCGTCACCTGGTCATCAAGAATGAATACATATACCTGAGCATCAACGCAGCAGGCTACATACAGCGCATCAAGCTGAACGACTTTGTCGACGCCATCGGCAACCTGGACGAAAGCCACAAGAGCTACAGCCTGAAGGGATGGGAGAACTGCAAGGTACCCGCCGGCGCCCGCACCATTGTGCTTTCGCCGAGGGGCGACTATCTGTTTGCCGCATGCAATTCGGCCAGTTGTCTGGCAGTGGTCGACACGCGCCAGATGAAGCTGGTAGGCACCATACAAGCCGACAGCTACCCCGTGGGGCTGGACATTTCGAAGGATGGGCACTACGTGCTGCTGACCTCGCAAGGAAGGAACAACGGCGGCGGCAACTCGGTGGACATCTTCGAGGTGAACTACAAGCCAGTGGAGGATTGAAGATTGAACGGAATTGTGGCTCGGTAAGGGCCAAGGACCCTTTAGGGGCTCTTTAGGATTGATGGGCGGTCCGGAATTTAGAAGCCTTTGGGGATTTCGAGGCCAACCTTTAAATTAACAATTATGGGCATGGAAACTATCAATAACGAATTGCGGCCGGGGACGACGCTCAACGGCGGACAGTACACCGTTTTGGATATTATTGGACAGGGCGGATTCGGCATCACCTACCGCGCCCGACAGAACAAGCTGAACCGGACGGTGTGCATCAAGGAGTACTTCCTCGACGGGCGCTGCCAACGCAATGCGCAGGACAGCACCATCAGCATCACCGGAACGGACGGCGCCATGTTTGAGCGCTACCGCGAGGGATTTGTGAAGGAGGCCGAACTGGTGGCGTCGCTGCGACACCCCAACATTGTGGAGGTGATCGACATCTTTGACGACAACAACACCTCCTATATGGTGATGCCCTTCGTGGAAGGGAGCAACCTGAAAACGATGGTGGCACAACGCGGTGCTATGGCATTCGGCGAGGCGATGAACTACATGGCACAGGTGTGTGAGGCGGTGGAATACATCCACCAGCGGCACATTCTGCACCGCGACATCAAGCCCAGCAACATCATGATTACGAACGACTACCGGGCCGTGCTGATAGATTTCGGTTCGGCGCGCGAGTTTGTGGAGGACAAGACGCAGGCCCACACATCGATACTGACCAAGGGCTATGCCCCACCCGAGCAGTATTCGACGGTGAGCCGCAAAGGGTCGTACAGCGACATCTATTCGCTGGGCGGAACGCTTTACTACCTATTGACCGGCCAAGACCCCGTGGACGCTGCGGCACGCATGACAGAGCCGATGCCCGAGCCGAGGGAGCTGAACGGCGCCATTCCGGAGCATGTGAACCGCGCCATTATGCGGGCCATGGATTTGCAGCCCCAGCGGCGACAGCAGAGCGTGCGGGAGTTTGTCGGCGAACTGAACGGGCTGACGTCGGCAGGCCATTCCACAGGCGGCACAACAGCGGCCCGGACCTACGAGCGCCAAGGTTTGCACACGGAAGCCGTCCAAAGCCACGAACCGCCGAAGAAAAGCGGCAGCAAGGCCTGGCTGTGGATACTGGTGGGCCTTGGCGGCGGCGCGCTGCTGGTGGCGATACTGATGATGGTTTTGAACAGGCCGATCCCAGAAGCGGAAGAGACAGTTGAAGCCAAAGCAGACACCTATGCTGAGGAAGTGGAGCCCATAGCCGAGTTCACATTCGATAGCGAAAGGGTGCGCAATGCCATTGAACGGTTCAGCGAGGCTTATGTCAACGACGATTTCGATGTGATACGACAATCGTACGCCCCCTATGTGGAGCGTTTCCACAACGCATACGGCATTGACCGCGAAGAGGTGGTCGACGACTGCCGTCGGTACAACCAGACGTTCAAGGTCTATTCCAAGCAGAACTATATCCGATGGGAGACCTTCGAAATGACCGATATGGGCAACGGAAGGGCAGCGATCACCTATCTGGAGGTTTACTCGCTGGACCGCGAGGACCCAACGAAACCCGACTATTTCCTGTTGCGGAAGCATATCATCCTCAACAGCGACTATCAGATTGTAAGCATCTATGACGACCAAATAGAGAAAGAGGTGAGAAAAAAAGCGCCAGTCGCACAATAAAAACACACATTCTCAGTTTTTTCTGTAACAGAATCAAGATAACAAATGAAAAAAACATATATTCTTATTGCTGCTACCCTTCTGGCATTAAGTGGATGCCACCCAAAAAACTCGAAACCAGCTAATTACTACACCAAGATGAGCGACACGGCAGAATACATCTGCCGCATTCAGACGCCATTGGGAACCGACACTATCGCTGTTAGCAAACGATACGACATCCAATGGCCCACCGGAGCCAGCAAAGAGCTGAAGCAACGGCTGATACGGATAGCCTTTAACGACAGCACCGGCACCGATGACATCAAAACGGTGACGGATCGCTATTTGGACGACATGATGCTGTGGGAAGAAGACACGCTGATTCAGGCAGTGCTGACAGAGGATATTCCCTTGTCGATGAATATGAACGAGAGCGAAGTCAGCCTCTCCAGTCTTTCCGGCTTAGGCCTCCAGACATTCCTCATCACCCGCTACAAATACATCCACCCCGGCGCACACGGCATGAATTGGGTAGAGTTTGTGGTGCACGACAGCATCAAGGAGCAGATAGTGGAGCTCACCGACCTTTTGGACACCAACCAGCTGCGTCCGGTCATTGAACGCGCCATCGAGGAGCTGGAAATAAACGAGGAGGTGATGGAATGCTGTTTTGAGCGAGACTTTATGCCGCTGAAGCCACTGACACGCAACTTCTACATAGACAAAAAGGATAGGACACTGACGCTTGTTTACCAGCCTTATGAGATAGCGCCGTACGCTTGCGGCACCATGTATGTGACAATGCCCATCGACTGGCTGAGAAAACAGATGAAGCTGACACCCTATTGCAAGGAGTTGTTTGGGATAGAATAAAGTTGATTATCCCATGCGTTTGGGTGCGGAGATCCTATAGATTTTACTGACTTTCGAATGAAATATACTTTCGCCCTCAGCAGTTTGCTGGGGGCTAAGTTCTTTTATTGGGGAGTTTTTTTTGGGGGGGTATTGTTTTTTTTGGATACGGGATGACAGGGTTGGGGTTCGAAGAGAGGAGGGGTGGAAAGGATTCTTCTTTTATTTGGTTACTTTTTTTTCTTTATTGCTTATCAGCATTTCTTCCTTTTATAGTCTATCAGCATTTCTTTTTTCCAAAGCAAAACATGAAGAGCTCCTGTGGAGCTATGAGCCGAGGCCCGAAAAGTTCCCCACTTTTCGGAATGGCTGAGGAGCTGGCAAAGAAAAGTGCTTTTTTCACGTAAGGAGATAGTCCGCTGCTTCCGGGCGATGGAAATCATCGGCTCAGGAGGCTGTGGCGCAGGAACTCGCAGGTCCGTCGGGCTCTTTTTACTTTTGCCCGTTGGTTTTAGGTTCTGGATTTCTTTTTGGCCTTTGAAGGTTATCGCGCTCAGACACCCTGCGACCTTTACAGCCTCCTGCTTGTGATTTCCTATCACCCTCCAGCAAGCCACAGGAGACGAAGTGTTTTATATTAACGGGGGGGGAGTTCTATTGGGGGGTTGGGTTTTGGATACGGGGTGGCGGGATTGGCTTTATTGGTTTTTTCCGCCGTTTTCGGATCGGCGGGGGTGGTTTTGTTTTGTTTTTGCTGCTGTGTTCGGATTGGCGGGGTTGGGATGGAGGGATGGTGGGGGATAGGGCTTAGGGGAGGAGGAGGTCGGCGAGGTGGAGTTTGGGGATGTAGTGGATGCCGTCGCGACGGTAGTAGGCGTGGCTTTGGTCGGGGGTGATGGGGACCAGCTGGTGGCGTTCGGCGCCTTTGCCGACACAGAGGACGGCGAGGGGGTCGTGGGGCAGCTGGAAGGCTTCTTTGAGGGCGGCTTTGTTGAAAGCGCCGACGATGAGGGTGTTGAGGCCCATTTCGACGGCACGGAGCGACATGGCTTCGAGCGACATGCCGAGATCGATGAGGGCGAGTTTGTCGTCGCCGACGGTGGAGCAGACGATGATGAAAGCTTCGGGCTCGGTGCCCGGGAACGGGAGATGAAGTTCCGGTAGGGCGGCGCCCATCTTGATGTTGGCGAGGACCTGGGAGGCACCGGTGTCTTTGGTGACGAGCTTGAAACGGAGCACCTGACGGTTGCAGCCGGAGCCGAGTTTGGTATTGACGGCGACGATCTGCTCGAGTTCTTCGCGACGGACGACATAGGGGGTGTGGTATCCCCTTGTGGAGCGGTTGCGGAGGAGGAGTTCGTCGAGGGTGTGACCTACGCGCTTGGTGACTTTCTTCGTTCCGAAGACTTCTTCGTAGCGTTTTTCCAGATAATTGTCTGCCATGGGTTATTGTTTTTTTTCAAAGGGTACGTTATAATGATGTTTGTTTTAGGGGCGTCGCTGGGACGCATCGGTTTGTGGGTGATGTTCTTAGGGCCTTTAACGGCTTTGGGAATCGTTGAGGGTTATTGGTTTGCGGATTGAAAATACTTATAATAGTTTGTTTCGGATTTTTTGCTAGATTTAATTTATTCAGCGGTGCTGTCTCGCTGCGTTAACTTTGACTCATTCGTGGTTGCGAGCTGAGGGACAAGGCCATTCCCTCCGGTCAGGCAGGCAAAGCTGGCGCAAGGGATCATATACCGCTTTACAAACGTTATTTTTGCTTTTATATTATATGTACCACCATTTTAAGTGGGGATTATACTACCTTTAAGTGCTCCATTTACCTATTTTTTACTTTTATTTGTTTCCCAACTGGATATTGGTTTGCGGATTGAAAAACCATATAATATTGGGGGGGGGGCGGATTTTTCGATATATTTAATTTATTAAACTGTGCTTAAGGGCATTCCCTTCGGTCAGGCAGGCAAAGATGGCACGACGGGATATCACGGACAAAATGGGCAAATCCAAAAGGTTGCATCTATGCATCGACAGTTTCCACCACGTTTTCCACTTGAATAGCGAACTAGGGAGGACCTTTTGTTTTAAACAAGAGAAGAAAACAAGCAACCAATAAGAATTATAGACCAGATTGCACAACTAAAAAAGAAAGGGCTGATTATCGAAGACGAAACTCAAGCAGAACAGGTATTGTCAATCATCAGCCGTTTCTGCTTCGCCAATTATTTGCGTCCGATGGAAGAAGACAAAGTGACGTACAAATTCAAGTCTGGCAATAGAATCAGTAATGCATTCAATTTTTATTATTTTGAGAATCCCAGTTTTGATTTTGGCCATTTTTGAACGTTAAAGTTGAAAAAATGGTCGGTTTTAATTTTTTTTTGTATCTTTGCACTTGAAAAGACAACCATATGATAACCATAAAAGAAGTCAAAGACTTTCTGGATCAGTTTAATACAAAAGTACAGGTGTTCGGCATCATCTTTCGGGACGACCGACCGAAGAATCGTGAGGCACTTGAAAAACTGGACATCACACCTATGCAACGTGAGTTGATTGTAAAAAACATATCAGTACAAGATTACGTAGACGGTCCAATAATCGACGAACTGAACAAAATACGTGAGATGTGGGTGTTTGGGAAAGACGTGAAAGGCCAGGAAGTCTATATTAAAATCTCCCTCGGATATGAACACGGACAAACCATCTGCATTTCTTTCCATTTGGCAGAACATCCAATGCAGTATCCATTTAAAAGAACACAGAAATGAAAGCAAACAGCCCATTTACCGGCAAACCAATGAAGGTGGTTTATGAACCTGACACTTGGACGTTCAGGGGCGAGAAATACCAATATATGCACATTTCATTTCGTGATATCGAGACAAATGAGCAGTTTACCACTACTGAGAGCGACACAGTCTGCTACGAGCAAGTCGCCAACCAGTACCGCGAACGACACGGTATCCCCTATACAGAAGAGATTGTTGAATTGCGGAAACGTTACAATATAAGCGCATCAAAGATGTCATTGATTCTCGGATTTGGGGCAAACCAATACCGGCTATATGAAGACGGCGAAGTCCCCAACGAAAGCAACGGCAAGATGATACGCTCCGCCAGCAATCCAAAGGTCTTTCTCGACCTGGTACACGGCTCGCGTCACCAACTCACCGAAAAGGAATACAATAAAATATGCACTCATATTCAGAGTGTCATAGACGGCGCCTTTGAGTATCACAGAGAACAGGAAGCAATCAGGATGATATACCGCAGTGAACGTGGTTTATCCAATGGTTTTGCGCCACAGTCGACTGTAAGAATGAAGAATCTGCTGTTGTATATTCTCGGACAACTTGGCGACACCTTCCAAACCAAGATGAACAAGATTTTATTTTATATTGATTTTCTTGCCTATCGTGAACGTGGCATGGCCATATCGGGATTGGCATACAAAGCCATTGATTTTGGTCCGGTTCCATTACGTTGGGACCGTGTGTACAGCGCCTTTGACGAAATAGAGCTGAAGCCTTGCCTCGTTCATGACCAAGAGAGCGTAGCTCTGACAGCGACAACATCTGCCGATATGAGTTGTTTTTCGCAGCAGGAGACAGACCTTATCGACACTGTCTGCGATAAGATGAAAGGCATTTCAGCGCACGATATCTCACAGATGAGCCACAACGAACCCGCCTGGCAAAACCATCTCCATCAGACAGAAACGATTCCTCTCTCGGAGGCTTTTTCTTTAGTGGCGTTTTAACAGCTGATTATTAGACAAAAGTTGAGTTATTTCAATAAAACAACATTCATAAAACCCCATTGTTGTCCACCCAAAAACAGCTATAGTTCTTTTAAATCATTGTGAGTTAACCAATTGCATATGTTATTTCAAACACAACGATTTGAATTATCATTTTTGCAGGAAAATCCCAGCAAACGAATAATGACAAAAACGTTTCTGACGAATGCCTTTCATAACACTTCATTACGAGTGGCGGAACAATACAGGAACCGTTGGCAGGTAAAATTCTGCTTTATATGGCTAATTTCCAAACAGACAGAACTCCGTTTATCGATCCCTTCAACAATGACCAACCCAACAACTTCAAAGGGCTCAACGATGCTAACGGACAGCTATTATTAAACTTTCAAAAAGTAAAATTAATAGTGAACACCAAAAGAATTCTATCAAATATGGAAGAAAAAAATAGTAAGATGTGTCTTTATGACGAGATAGTGCGAGCAATCCGCCTCCACGCGAAGAACATTCAAGTCAATTGTAATGTTCAGGAAGCAGAAATCCGTCATACTATCCGGATGGTAATGCGTGATAATCCGGATATATTTTGGTTTGCTTATCAATGGGACATGGTTGATGGAATTATTAGTTTCGGTTATGTTTTTCCAAAAGCAAAGGCATCAGAGATAAAACTATGCATAGCCGATATTATCCAAAACGACTTTCAAATAAACTATGTCAGGACTTTGTCTCAGGCTGAAAAAGTTATGTATGTTTATAAATGGGTTATACGGAACTGCAGTTTCAACAAAGAATCCGCTTATAATCAAAGTATTTATAGTGTATTTATCTTACGAAATTCTGTATGTTCCGGATATGCCAAAACTATTCAATACCTTTTAAAACTTTTAGATATTGACTGTAGACTTGTTTATGGCAAACTCAATGGAAGTGAAGAGAATAGCAAACATTGCTGGAATTTAGTTAACATAGAGGGCATCTTTTACCATATAGACGCATCTTTCGGAGATCAATCATCAAACAGGCTCCTTTCAAAAAGTGGAATAAAAGATATTTGGGAGATTAATGGAATAAACTACAATTTTTTTTGTGTATCCACTGAAACTATCATGAAAAGTCGTACAATTGAAGATTTAGGCAAAACTCCCTCTTCAAATGCCGACTTTAGTCGCTATCAGATAGAACAATTATCAAACTGCAATATTAAGAGCCGTGAAAGCAATAAAGGCATCCTGCTTTCCAGTAAAGGAACTACAGCAGACATATATTTGTGCACAAAAGACAAAAAGACTATACTAAAATGTTATCGTGATAAGACCGACAATCGTATAGTTGATGAATATCTGTTCATGAAAAGGCTAACGAATTGCCCGCATGTGCTCCACATAAACGACCAATTTAGTAACGTTGAAGAAGGGGTTCTGGCAATTGAACAGGCAGTGCCAGTTAGTGAAATCCTACAATCGCCTGACAACACATTCACTCTTAAGGATTCTCTGACAATGATTAAAGACATAGCCACGGCAGTGGACGAATGTTGTTGGAATAGTGTATTTTATCACGACATTCATCTTAACAACATATATAAAACATCCGAAGGATTATATAAATTAGCGGATTTTGGCAGTTGTAGTAAACTAATCCAAACAGATGCGTTACTTGTTAAGGGAAAAATAGAAGGAAGTCCCTGGTTCTTGTCTCCAGAAACGTATCTTCAAGGCACATACAGTATTGCTTCAGCCACATATTCTTTATCATTACTTCTGTATTTTATTTTAAATGATCTAACTCCTCCTTTTTGGAATGAATACAAGGATGAAAGGGCCTATAATAAAAGATATGATGGATATGAAATACCCCCATTGTGCTTATATTATATAGATGATGACATACAATATTCCATATCCAATTTTTTAAAAAAGGGTTTAGCATATAATGAAAAAGACAGATATAGGAGTATTCAACAATATATCGACACCATAGGTGAATTATTGTCATTATTAGAAGAAAGGGATTATTCTCTTCAAATAACGAAACCAGACATGCTGTTTAGCACGACAACTATTCCAGACATGCTGTTTAGCACGACAACTATTCCAGACATGCTGTTTAGCACGACAACTAGGAGTAACCGATTCATCGAGAGTCAGAATGAAACAGGGTCTGAATCAGAAGACAATTCGAATTTTAACGCTATACCAGCGAAAGTAAGATGTCCAAATTGTAATAATATATACAAAATAAATATCGATAGCAACTTCTACAAACAGAGTCTAAGGCCCTTGCTCTGCAATGATACTGCAAGTGGTGGAATCAGTGTTATACGTAAAAACACTGATTATGCGGTTTGTCCCAATTGCCATTATGAGATTACAATAGTTGATTGTTTTGAGACGCATATTATTTCATTGCCCACTCAACGAAAGACAAATAGAATAGATAATTTTTCTCATACTGGATTTCCTTTCTCTATCACTCAAGAACCTATTTCTATCACTCAAGACAAAACAAAGCTGACTGATAGAAAATACACATATCATCCTTATTTTTCTGAAGCACACCCTGACAAAAAATATGCTCCACAATCTGGCAAACGCGTTTTTTCGTCATATGGTACCATCCTCCAAAAGAATAATGCAAAGCGCAAGAATCTAATTAAGATTTTTTTTGAAAAACGATTATTTAACAAGAAACAAGAAACTTTTCCCGAAAAGGTGTTTTCTTCAATCTTTGCACCTGCAGAGGTAAAACCTATATCACATATGCAGGTACAAGTATATCTTCATCTTTTCGAAGAGAGCGAAATAATTTCTCGTCTAGCTGTTGAATCTGATAAAAGGGCTGAACGGCGAGATTATATTCCACTGCAATGTATATTGAAAAAAAATGATAAAGTAGATGTGCAGCTGAACATCTCTGGCGAGACGCTATTGATGTCGGAGAAAAAGAGTGTTATATGGCAAGGAACTTTTACAAAATGTAGCTTCGACTACTTTGTTCCAAAGGATATTGGTGTAGACGAGTTGAGTTGTGTTGCATTGCTGACGGTTAATGAAATACCTGTTGGTGAGATGAGATTTATCACAAGGATTGTGGATGTCCCTCAACAGTTGAATACGAAGATTATTGCCCATAAATACAACAAGGTGTTTATATCGTACTCGCATCAGGATGAGTCGAAGGTTAAGTTCCTCCACGAAGGATTGGAGTTGGGCGGAATCCCGCATTTCTTTGACCGCAAATACCTGAAGCCAGGAGACGTGTTCCCGCAAGTGATTCAAGATTATATCAACACGGCGGACTTGTTCATCCTATGCTGGTCGGAGAATGCTTCGAAGAGTGAGTATGTGAAAAAAGAACGTTTGCTGGCTCTTGAACTCGCCTTCCCGCAAGTGAAACCCCAGCAGGCAGCAAAGCTATCGATTTATCCAATGAGCATCGAGCCACGTGCAGAACTTCCCAGCGACATGATAGATTATTATCATTTTGGAGAAATATAACACAGAAAGATAATGACACTCATTCTATGAGTAAATCAATAAAAAACAAGGAGAAACTGCCCGATTCGGACTTGATGCAGGTAGACCAGATGGTGCAGTTTATAGAAGAGGGAAAAAGAGTTCTGGATATTGGTTTGCGGATTGAAAATACTTGTAATATTGGGGGTCGGATTTTTCGATATATTTAATTTATTCAGCGGTGCTTACGGGCATTTCCTTCGGTCAGGCAGGCAAAGATGGCACGACGGGTCTTTTGCATCAGATTGCTAAGCTGGCACGAAGAGGTATTGATTTGTTTTTTTCGCATTTCTTTTCCGAAGCAAAAAGAAACGCTCGCAAAGAAAGTGCTTGGTCCGTCGAAGTAATACCGCTGACGAAATGGCTAAAAATGGCTCCGCCATCACTAAAACGTCCAAACTCGCAGGTCTGTCGGAACCTTTTGGGGTTTGGTCGTTAGGATTTGAATGCTTTCTTCTTTACCGAAGTAAGACGATGACCTCGCTCAGACAGTGGCCGTTTTTTAACGTGCTGTCGGAACCATTTTCTTAACGCCATTTACGTCAAAGTTGGGGGAGACGAAGTGTTTTTTATTGGGGTTTGGTGTTTCTATTGGGGGTTCCTTTTGGATACGGATCGGCGGGGTTGGTTTTAGATACGGATGGCGGAGTTGGGGGTTGGAGTTGGGGTTGGGAGTGGTAGAGGCGGCAGACGGCGAAGAAGAATTTGGTTTGTTTGGCTGGGAGGCCGACGGAATTGAGGATTTGGAGCATTGCTTCGCCCTTGGGGAACTTCTCGACAGAGGAAGGGAGGTAGGTGTAGGCCTCGCGGTTGCCGGCGATTCCGGCGCCCAGCCAGGGGACGATGCGACGGGTGTAGAGGTTGTAGAACGGGCGTACCAGGGCGCAGTCGGGCGTGGAGAGTTCCATGATGAGCAGACGGCCTTGCGGTTTCAAGACGCGCGCCATTTCGCGCAAGCCCTGTTCGAGATGGATGAAATTGCGGATGCCGAAAGCGCAGGAGACGATGTCGAAGGTGTTGTCGTCGAAGGGCAGCTGCTCGGCATCGGCCAGGAGATAGTTGAACGCATCGGGCTGAAAGCCAGCCTCGGCGGTCTTGGCCTTGGCGATTGCGAGCATTTCGCTGCTGAGGTCGATGCCCGTCACATGGCAGCGATGCCGGAGAAACTCTATCGAGAGATCGCCAGTGCCGCACGCCACATCGAGGACGTTCAGCGGTGTGCCATCAGTGCCCACGGCCTGATTCACCGCACGCCGACGCCAACGGCGGTCCATTCCGGCCGTCATGATATGGTTCAGGCGGTCGTAGTTTGTCGCAATCTTGTCGAAATCGTAGGCCATCAGCATCTTTGATTTAACAGGCCAAACAACAAAGGCATCACACCACTCACACCACTGTACAACACCGCCAACACAAAAGTAGTGATTACCAAAAGCGGCAACATCGGGTCAAGGCTCCTACCTTCGCGTGTCCATACACCATACAGGTGCCAAGCGAAGAAAGGAACCGTAATGCAGCAAGCAACAATCTGAACAAGAGCGACTGATGCAAAAAAGAAACTTGCGACACCAAGCACAATCAAAAAAGTATGGTATATCCGCGCGTTGCGAACGCCAATGCGCAGCGGTATCGTCCGACGGATGCCTTCATCGCTTTGTATGTCACGGATATTATTGACATTCAGCACTGCAACGCTCAGCAGCCCCACTCCTACAGCGGGCAGCAGAAGCCAGCGTTCGCAATCCAAAGTGCCAGCCACGACATAGTAGCTGCCAAGAACGCTAACCAGACCGAAAAAGATGAACACGAACAAATCGCCCCATCCACGATAACCGTAAGGAGACTTGCCAAGTGTGTAGTGTGTGGCGGCCCAGATAGCGGCGGCACCCAAAAGAAGCAGCCACCACGGGGAGCCTGACACCAGAACCATAGCCAGACCACTCAAGCAGCTGAACACAACCATCCCGTTGATGGCACGCCACATCTGCTTCTCAGTCAGTCCGCCGTCGGTCATGCTGTAGTTGGGACCTTCCCTACCCTCGCCGTCCACGCCGCTCAGATGGTCGCCCATCTCGTTGCTGAGATTGGAGAGCACCTGCAGAGCGCAGCCAGTAACCATAACCAGCAGAAGCGACCATACACTGCCGCCGTTGCCCATAGCCAAAAAGCCTCCGCACACTACCCCTGCCAGCGACAGGGGCAACGTGCGGAGACGCATAGAGTTGACGAGAGCCTTTACCGTGCTCATCCCTTCAAATCCACTTTGATCTGCAATTCGTCCAGCTGCGCATCGGAGATAGGGCTGGGGCTGCCGCTCATGACGTCGCGGCCACTGTTATTCTTGGGGAAGGCGATGAAGTCGCGGATGCTGTCGGCGCCACCAAAGAGCGAGCAGAGACGGTCGAAGCCGAAGGCCAGACCCGCATGAGGAGGAGCGCCATAGGTGAAGGCATCCATCAGGAAGCCGAACTGAGCGGCCGCCTGTTCGTCGGTGAAGCCCAGCGTGTGGAACATCTTGTTCTGCAGCGTACGATCGTGGATACGGATGCTGCCGCCGCCCACCTCGACGCCGTTCATCACGATGTCGTAGGCATTGGCGCGGATGTCGCCCCAACGCGAAGGGTCGTCAAGCAGCGCCTCGTCCTCCGGCTTGGGAGCCGTGAAGGGGTGGTGCATGGCGTAGTAGCGCTGTGTCTCGTCGTCCCACTCAAGCAGCGGGAAGTCGATGACCCAGAGGGGAGCGAAGACCTCGGGGTTGCGCAAGCCCAGCTGGTTGCCCATTTCGAGACGCAAGGCGCAAAGCTGCACACGCGTCTTCATAGCCGGACCGCAGAGGATAAGCATCAGGTCGCCCGGCTTGGCACCGAACTTGTCGGCGATGGCCTTCAGGTCGTCGGGAGAATAGAACTTGTCGACCGAGGACTTGAAGGAGCCGTCGGCATTGTATTTGATATAGACCATACCGCCGGCACCCACCTGCGGACGCTTGACGAAATCGGTCAGTGCATCGAGTTGCTTGCGCGTATATTCGGCGCAACCCTCGGCGCAGATGCCGACGACCAGCTCAGCATTGTCGAAGAGGCCGAAGCCGTGCCCTTTGGCCACGTCGTTGAGTTCGACGAACTGCATACCGAAGCGGATATCCGGTTTGTCGCTGCCATAGAGGCGCATGGCGTCGTGCCAAGTCATACGAGGGAACTGGTCGAACTCGAGGCCCTTCATTTCCTTGAAGAGATGCTTGGCGAGCCCTTCGAAGGTCTGCAGCACATCCTCCTGTTCCACAAACGACATCTCGCAGTCGATCTGAGTAAACTCCGGCTGACGGTCGGCGCGGAGGTCCTCATCGCGGAAGCAGCGCACAATCTGGAAGTAGCGGTCCATGCCAGCCACCATGAGGAGCTGCTTGTACTGCTGAGGAGACTGCGGAAGCGCGTAGAACTCGCCCGGGTTCATGCGCGAAGGCACCACGAAATCGCGAGCCCCTTCGGGAGTCGACTTGATGAGCATCGGCGTTTCGATTTCGAGGAAATCGAGGTTGCTCAGATAGTTGCGCACCAGCATAGCCATACGGTGGCGCAGTTCCAGATTGCGGCGCACTGGGTTGCGGCGCAGATCCAGGTAGCGGTAGCGCATGCGCAGATCGTCGCCGCCGTCGGACTGGTCCTCGATGGTGAAGGGAGGCGTTTTGGCAGCGTTGAGGACATTGAGATCGGAGACCTCGATTTCGATTTCGCCAGTCGGTATTTTGGAGTTTTTGGAAGCGCGTTCGATGACGGTGCCAGTGACCTGGAGGACGTATTCGCGGCCCAAGCGGCGCGCTTTCTCGCAGAGGTCGGCGTTGGTCTCCATGTTGAAGGCCAGCTGGGTGATGCCGTAGCGGTCGCGGAGGTCGATGAAGGTCATGCCGCCGAGGTCGCGGCTACGCTGGAGCCAGCCCGCGAGGGTGACGGTCTGGCCGATATTGGTGGCGTTGAGTTCGCCACAAGTATGTGTACGATACATTGTTACGAATTATTTGCGAATTAAAAAGACTTGCAAATTTACGAAAAAATTTGAAATGGAGAAATATAAAGGGACCGAGGCGTCGGCGGAGCGAGATTGCAGCGTCGTCAGGAGAGTTTGTGCATGTGGTAGCCCAGGCGGTGGAGCTGGAGCGCCGCGCCGAAGCGGAAGAGCTGGTGGAGGCAGGCCACGTAGGCGTCGAAAGCCTCTTTGGTGGCCGGTTCGAACTGTTCGCGGACGAGGGCGTGGTGGACACGAGCGGCGCATTCGCTGACGAGCGCTTCGAGCGCATCGTAGTCGGGGTTGTCCGGGCGCAGCATGAGGACATCTTCGCGGACGTACTCGTCGAGCGCGTCGTAGCCCCGCTTGTCGCGGATGTAGCGGTAGAGGTCGTCGATTTGGGAATAGATGGACCACTCGTCGTCCCAGAACTGGGCGACGGCCATGCCGATATACATCATCCAGCCCAAGCTGGCGACGGGATAGTTGCGGTACTCGCGGGCGCCGTCGGGGATGTAGGAAGAGGCGATGGACTGCCAGCGGTCGTCGATGTCGGGGCTGGATTGGAGGACACGGTCGATTTGGCCCTGGGAGCGGAGGTACTGGTGGAGATTGTCGGAAATCTTTTCTTCGAATGGGACTTGAGGCATGGGGAGTTTTTTTTGGGGGGGTGGGATGGGGAAATAAAAGAGCGGCTAGGGGCCGCTCTTTTGATTTTATGGGAGTTTTTTTTCTGTTCTGGAGATGCGATTAGGATTGGGGGGCAGGTTCTGCAGGAGCGGGTTCAGCAGGGGCAGCGGCTTCGGGTTGGGCCTGAGGCTGGGTGGAGTCGGTGGCGGTGGCGGCGGGGACATCCTTTTTGTAGGGCAGGCCCACGTGGCGCAAGGTGTTGGTGAAGAAGAGCGCGCAGAAGATGCCGCCGAGGACGACGAGCGTGATGAGGCATTTCTTCCACCAAGCCATCTTCTTGTCGGCATAGGGATCGGGGAGTTTGACGAGCGGATACTTGGCGAGGGAAGTGAGGGTGGCGCCGAAGGTGGTGTTGACGCGGACCTGGGCGTTGATGGCCCAACCGTTGGCATTGAGGACCGGTCCGAGGTTGCGCTTGCGCAGCTTGGTCCAGGCGATGAACATGGAAGGTCCGGAGATGACAAGGACGATGAGACCGAGGAGGATGATGATGTTGTACCACTTGGCGAAGACGAAGGCGCCGAGACCGGCGAGGGCGGCACCTATGGCACCCAATGCCAAGCCGATGGCGGCGAAGATGCCGGCGAACTTGGCGATGTCGAAAGGCGTTTTCTTTTCGGCGGGAGCCGCTTCGGGAGCCGGAGCCGCGGGGTCGGCAGGCTTGGTAGCCAGCTTGTCGGTGGCGGTGTCGGCCTTGGCCGTGAGGTCGTTCATCTGCTTGGCCTCCTTTTCGGCCGCGTTCTTGTTGATCTTGTCGGTGATGAACTTCCAGAGTTTCTTGTAGGGCGACCAGAAAGCCTGACGGATGGAGACCGGGTTGTCGATGATTTTGGTGACGGTGGCGTCCCAATCCTGACCCGAGCGGTCGTAGAAGACAGCGTTTTTGCCGACGCGGAAGTCGTCGACATCGCCATCGGTGAGGACCGCCACGATGTCCATTTCGGCCGCTTTGACCTTGGAGACGCAGTGGCAGTAGACGAGGTACATGCCCGAGAGGCCCGCCATGTCGGCATGCTTGGACATGTCGGTGACGCGGATGCAGAGGTCGCAGCAGCGCTGGTCGATATAGAGTTTGCCCGCCTGGAAGACCGCCAGTTTGGAGTCGTCGCGGGTGTAGAAGTCGGCGAAGACCACGTAGTTTTTGAGCAGCTTATAGAAATCGCGATAGAGGAGCAAGAACTTCTGGACCAGCTGGTTGTCGTCGTGTTCTTCGGCCGTTTCCTTGTCGAAGGATTCGACCTTGGCGGACTTGTCGTCGGAGAGGGAAGCCACGTAGGCGTCGAGTTTGTCGAGGACGGCGTTCCACTGTGACTCGGAGATGGCGTCCGCCTCGGGGTAGTCGACAGCCAAGGCCAAGTTGCGGACCTGCTGGAAGGTAGCCTGCCAAGCCGGGTTGATGCCGTCGGCCAGCGGGAGGAGGCCCTCCTTGTTGGGGCGAGCGAGCGGATAGTCGGCGATCTGGTTGCTGCAGGTAGCGAGGTTCAGTTCGCTGATGGACTGTATTTTTTCGACGGATACGTCGACCGCGGAGGCGCAATCCTCGTCGAAGGCGATGAGCTTGCAGCGCATGAAGAAATCCGCCACCTTGGTGCGGAGCGCGTTGGCGGCGGCGATGGCATCGTCGGTGTTGTCGGCGTAGGGACGGTTGTCGACGACGGCCACGATGGCGTCGTCCTTGGCCTTGACTTTCTCGTCGAAAGCCTCGCATGCCTTGGCGACGTCGGCCAGGGAGATGTCGGAGCGATCCTCGCCCAGGCGCGCCAGGAGACGCTTGGCGCTAGCGATGATGGCGGCCCCGTTTTCGTCCGACTCGTTGAGATCGGCGAGGTCGATATGGTCGTTGCCCTGGAGGAGGAGGTCGCTGTTGCGGAGGGCGGCGGTGAGCCACTTGGCGGCGGCAACCACCTCGTTGACACGGATGCGCTGGTCGTTGTCGGTGTCGAGGAGGGCGAGCGTTTTTTCGTCGAATTCGAGGCCCTTAACAGGGCAGCTGAGGACGGTCCAAAGCTTTTGGTCGAGCTGGTCGAGGTGAGCGATGTCGTTGCCGGAGCTGATGGTGACACGCGTCACGCCGCCGATGGAGGCAAACGTCCAAGGATAGGCGTTGTTTTTGCCGGGGAGGATACTCTTTTTTGCCATAATATGATGTTTTTTATTATTTGCGAAAAATAAGTTATAGAACTAATTATGAACAGAATACGATATATCGTACCATTTGGTCGGATATGCAAATTTACAAAAAAATTTTAAGAAACGGAAAAATAAAACGGCAAAAGCGACGGAGGCGGCCCCGGAGGGACGCAAAAAAGCCCCACGGACGGACCGAGGGGCTAGAGATATAGCATTGCAAGACAAGGCGCTTGCGATGATTACTTGCCGTTGACGAGGCGGTAGGTGTCGCTGGCGATGACGTATTCCTCGTCGGTGGTGACGACGACGGTGGCGACCTTGGAGTCGGGAGTAGAGATGATCACATCTTCGCCCATGGTCTTGTCGTTGAGATCCATGTCGACCTTGACGCCGAGGCATTCGAGACCCTCGAGGATGGGGTGGCGCATGAACCAAGCGTTTTCGCCGATGCCGCCGGTGAAGAGGAGGAGGTCGCAGCCGCCCATTTCGGCCATGTAGCCGCCGATGTAGCGTTTGACGCGGAGGGCGAACATGTCGAAGGCATAGGTGGCGCGTTCGTCGCCGGCGTCGCGGGCCGCGCGGATGTCGCGCATATCCTGCTTATCGCCGCTGATGCCGATGAGGCCCGACTGCTTGTAGAGCACCTTGGTGAGCTCTTTGGAGGACATGCCCTGATCCATGAGATAGAGGAGGACGCCCGGGTCGACGTCGCCGCAGCGGGAGCCCATGACGAGGCCCTCGAGGGCGGTCATGCCCATGGTGGTGTCGAAGGACTTGCCGTGGTCGATGGCGGCGATGGAGGCGCCGCTGCCGAGGTGGCAGGAGATGATTTTGAGGTCGTTCCAGTCGCGGCCGATCATTTTGGCCGCTTTTTCGGCGACGAACTTATGGCTGGTGCCGTGGAAGCCGTAGCGGCGGATGCCGTACTTCTTGTAGAATTCGTAGGGGAGACCGTAGAGGAACGTCTTCGGGGGGAGGGTGCTATGGAAAGCGGTGTCGAAGACGACGGTTTGGGGGACATTGGGGAGCACTTCGCGCATGGCGTAGATGCCGGCGAGGTTGCCGGGGGTGTGGAGCGGGGCGAGGTGTTCGAGGCTCTTGATTTGCTCGATGACCTTATCGGTGACGAGGGCGCTGTCCTTGAAGATTTCGCCGCCGTGAGCGACGCGGTTACCGACGGCGCCGATTTCCTTGAGGTCGCTGATGACACCCAGCTTGGGGTCGGTGAGGGCGTGGAGGACGATTTTGATGCCTTCGGTATGGTTGGGGATGGGGAGCTGCTCGTAGTGCTTCTGGCCTTTGAATTTGTGAGTGAACTCACCCATTTCCAGGCCGATACGTTCGAGAAGACCTTTAGCCATGACTTCGGCATTGTTGGCCATGTCGATTAACTGATACTTGATGGACGAACTGCCACAATTAAGAACTAATATTTTCATTGTTACGATTTGTTGATTTATTATATTCGTTTTACATTCTGCGCATTACAAGGAATGTACGCACACACTTGAGAGTTCAAAATTACGAAAAGGTTCGGGATTGTCAAAATTTTTAACATATTTTTTTGGGGGGAAAAGCGGATGGGGAGGGATGTTTGAAGGGCGGTGCAATAAAAGCGTAATGAAGACGTTATTTTTGGGAAAAAGACGATAGGATATGATTCGAAAAGGAATAATTTATATTATAATACTATTTTTTATAGGCGCTGCGGCGCAGGGACAGGAGTACACGAGCACGAACAAGAAAGCCGTGAAACTGTATGAGAAGGCCCTGGAGGCCCTTTACCAAGGGAAGAGCGACGCAGCAAGGAACACACTGGAACAGGCGCTGAAGGAGGACGACGGATTTTTGGAGGCCCATCTGGTGATGGCCGACCTGCTGCAGGATGCCGAGGCGGTGTTGGTGGAGACATCGGGCGAGGTGCAGTGCCCGACGTGCAAAGAGCTGCGCGCGGAAGCCAAGGAGCACCTGCGGAACGTGGTGGAACAGAGAAGCGACTTCTTTGTTCCGGCATGGCTGCAACTGGGCAAACTGGAGCTGACGGACGGGCATTTTGACGAGGCGATAAGCTGTCTGGAGACTTTTATGCGGCTGAACAAAAAAGAAGACGAGGACCGTGTTGACGCGGAGCGATGCCTGACGAGGGCACGTTTCAGGAAAGAGGCCCTCGCCCACCCTGTTGCCTTCGACCCGCAGAACCTGGGCGCTGGGGTGAACAGCGCGGAAGACGAATATCTGCCATCGCTGACGGCCGACGGCGGGACGCTGGTTTTTACGCGCCGTTTTCCACGGAAGAGCACCACCACGGCCAGCACGCAGATGGAAGAAGACCTGTACACAAGCAGCTGGAAAGAAGGCACCTGGGGCAAGGCCACGCGGATGCCCGAGCCGGTGAACAGCACGGACAACGAAGGGGCACAATGCATTTCGCAAGACGGAAGAATCATGTTTTTCACCGCCTGCAACCGAGCTGACGGCGGCGGACGGTGCGACCTGTACATGTGTGTGAACCGAGGCGGCAGCTGGAGCAAGCCCCGGAACCTGGGCCCGACGGTGAACAGCGGCGCATGGGAGTCGAACCCGACATTTTCGATTGACGGGAAGACCCTGTACTTTGTGAGCAACCGCAAAGGCGGACATGGCGGCATGGACATCTGGAAGACGACCTTCGAGAACGGGAAATGGACGGAGCCAGTGAACATGGGACCGGAGATAAACAGCGAGAGCGACGAGATGACCCCCTTCATCCACTTTGACGACCGGACGCTGTACTTTGCCAGCAACCGCGCGGAAGGGATGGGCGGACTGGACCTGTTCAAGACCACCCGCCAGAAGGACGGAAGCTGGAGCAAGCCCGAGAATCTGGGCTACCCCATCAACACCGATGGCGACGAGAGCGGCCTGATAGTGAGTGCCGACGGGCGGACCGCCATCTATGCCAGCGACCGTCGCGGCGGCTACGGGAAGCAAGACCTGTACAGCTTTGAACTGCCTGAGGCACAACGCGCCGGAGTGGCAGTGTGCATGACCGGACGGGTGAGCGACGCCACGAGCGGGAACGCTGTCGGAGCTGACATCAAAGTGATAGACCTGAAGAGCGGCGAGACGGTGGCGAACACGTCGAGCGACCAGAAAGACGGAAGATACACCGTGAGCCTGCCCGCCGGGAGGAGCTATGCGGTGCACGTGAGCGCGAAGGGCTACCTGTTCCACTCGCAGAACGAGCAATGGGAGCATGGCGCCAGCGGGAAATGGGAGCCCCGGCAGGTGGACATAGGGCTGCACCCGATAAGGAGCGGCGAACGGATAGCGCTGCGGAACGTGTTTTTCGAGACGGGCCGCTGGGAGCTGCTGCCGCAATCGCAAGTGGAGCTGGACAAGGTGGTGGAACTGATGAAGCAGAACCCCGAGCTGAAGATAGAGCTGGGCGGACATACGGACAACGTAGGCCAAGCCGAGGCCAACCTGCGGCTGTCGGAACAGCGCGCGCGGTCGGTGTATGACTATCTGAAAGGGAAAGGCATTGCCGCCGACCGGCTGACATTCAAGGGATACGGCGAGACACAACCCGTGGCCGACAACGACACCGAAGCCGGACGCGCCGCCAACCGACGCACGGAGATGAAGGTGCTTTGAGAAAGGCGGGACGGGAACGGACAGATTTTCGCGAAGGAGAGGGAGAGGTTAAGGACTTTAAGGATCTTAAGGAGTTTAAGGATTGAAATGATTTGGGCGGGAACTGAAACTATTCCGGAGGGAACCGGAACAAAAATATAGATGATTATGAAAAAAAGAGTTGTGATTTTGACGGGTGCGGGCATCAGTGCCGAGAGCGGCATCAGCACCTTCAGAGACAGCGACGGGCTGTGGGAACAGTACCGCGTGGAAGACGTGGCGACGCCGGAAGGATACGCCAAAGACAAGGCCCTGGTGCTGGACTTCTACAACCAGCGCAGGCGTCAGCTGAAGGAGGTGAAGCCCAACGAAGGACACCTGCAGCTGGTGCGGCTGGAGGATTATTTTGACGTTCAGATTGTGACACAAAACGTTGACAACCTGCACGAACAGGCCGGGTCGAGCCATGTGCTGCACCTGCACGGCGAGCTGACCAAGGCCCGCAGCGAACGGGACAGCAACCTGATTGTGGACATCGGATATGAGGACATCCACCTGGGCGACAAAGGTCCGGACGGGGCACAGCTGCGTCCACATATTGTGTGGTTTGGCGAGGCCGTGCCGAATATTGAGCCGGCGGCGGAACTGTGCGAACGGTGCGACTTTTTTGTGGTGATAGGGACGTCGATGAACGTTTATCCGGCGGCGGGACTGATACACTATGTGCCGCGGGAGAGCCCGTGCTGGCTGGTGGATCCGAAGGCCGTGGCCGTTTCGCGGGCGGTGAAGATTTACCAGGAGAAGGCCGGAACCGGCGTGAAGAAAGTGGTGGATGAATTGATTGGGATGGCTTGAGATGGGGTTAATGGGCTTATTAGGCTTGATAGGCTTGATAGGCTTGTTAGGCATTTTAGGCTAATTAGGCATTTTAGGGTTGTTAGGCTTGATAGGCTTTTTAGGCTTGTTAGGGTTATTGGGGTTTGTGGGTTTTTATGGATTTTTTTTGGGGGGGGGGGATTACAACGGGTTTAAAAAAAAGATTAAAAGGGACAGAATCAAAAAAAATTGTATTTTTGCAGGTCGAAAAAAAAGAAGAATCAACATGAAAAAAACTGTATTTATCGCATTAGCAATGCTTTTCGCCATGAGCGCGAAGGCACAGACATTTAGCGCCAGCTACGATAACGAGCCGCTGGGCCCCACCGACACCCTGTCGCTGAAGGCTGAGGAAGAAGACTTTGAATTCAAACCCCACTTCCAAAACAACAGCAGCCACAACATCATTGCACGTATAGAGATTGAGACACTGAACGAAACGACGACCCGCGTGATGTCGACCTGCACGGGCCTGCTGTGCATGTCGGGTCCGGCATCGGCGCCGTTCCAGATTTTGGCCAACTCGAACTACACGGACACTCATATCGACTTCATGGTTCCGGAAGACGCCCCGATGGGACTTTTCAGGGTGCACATTTATGACACGGTGAACCCCAACAACGAAACCCAGTTTTTCTTGAAACTGTACAACAAGAACGCTACGGTGGGCATCAGCGACGTGGCCGAGGAGGCTTCGTTTGTGGCATATCCGAACCCGACAAGCGGGTCGGTGAACATTGACTACAGCCTTCGGAACGAAGAGGGCGAAGTGAGGGTGTACAACATGACGGGCGCATGCGTGAGAAGCGTGGAGCTGAGCGGCTCGGAAGGTTGTGTGCGGATGGATTTGACGGGTCTGCCGGCAGGGGTTTACATGTATGGCCTCTGCGACGGACAGCGGACCAGCGGAATGAAGAAACTGGTTGTGAAATAATATTTTGCAACTGACAGTTTTTCACAGAAAAGAAAACTATTGGATTTTTCGGCCGCTGCAGCTTCTGCTGCAGCGGCCGAATTTTTTTATCAGGGGGGGGGGGGGGCGATTTTGAAGAAATGAACGGTTTTGGGGAGAGGGAGGGGTGTGGGAGGCTGGTTTTCAGGTATGTTTAATTCTTGTTGATAATTATATAGGCCGAAGAGGTGTGGGAGCAGAATCTTATCAGTAATTTAGCAAACTGATTGACAAGGATCCGATAGTATATAACTTTTTGTATTTGTGCAATAAATAATCTTTTCGACATGAAAGGGAATGATTTATTTTTGGATTTCGGCGACATGCCGTCGCCTGCGCCCAAGAAAAAACGCGGCGCAAAAAACGCGTCCGCACCTGACAACAGCAAGAAAGACAACGAATTGCGCAAAGAAGTACAGAAAGAGGGTCCTATTGGAGATCCGGAACCCGCTAGGATTACATCAAAAGAAGAAGTGAAAGCACCAACATCTGTAAGCACACGTAACAATATGAACAACAAGGAAAAATATCAAAAGTACAGCCCTGAAGAGATCATGAAATCGTCGGTGGAATACTTCCACGGCGACGAGCTGGCAGCCAATGTTTGGATGAACAAGTATGCGCTTCGCGACGGCGACAACATCTATGAAGAGAACCCGGACATGATGCACCACCGTCTGGCGAGCGAGTTTGCGCGCATTGAAAAGAAGTATCCTAACCCGATGAGCGAGAATGAGATATATGAGTTGATGAAGGACTTCCGCTACATCATTCCGCAGGGCAGCCCGATGTCGGGCATCGGGAATAATTTCCAGATTGTTTCATTGTCAAATTGTTTTGTGATCGGCAACAGCGGCGAGAGCGATTCGTACGGCGGCATCATGAAGATAGACCAGGAGCAGGTGCAGCTGATGAAACGCCGTGGCGGCGTGGGACACGATTTGAGCCATATAAGGCCGGGCGGCAGTCCGGTGAAGAACTGTGCGTTGTCGTCGACGGGCATTGTCCCATTCATGGAACGCTATTCGAACACCACGCGCGAGGTGGCCCAGGGCGGCCGAAGAGGAGCGCTGATGCTTTCGATTTCGATAAAACATCCGGATGCGGAAAGCTTTATTGACGCAAAACTGGAGCAAGGGAAGATTACAGGCGCCAACGTGTCGGTGAAAATCACAGACGAATTCATGCAGTGTGTGATAGACGGGAAGCCCTTTGTGCAACAATATCCAATAGATTCGAAGACGCCGATAGTGAAGAAGGAGATTGACGCCCGTGCGCTGTGGAACAAAATCATAGCCAACGCATGGAGCAGTGCGGAGCCCGGAGTGCTTTTCTGGGACACGATTTTGCGCGAATCGGTGCCGGACTGCTATGCCGACTTCGGCTACCGTACAGTGAGCACGAACCCCTGCGGCGAGATTCCGCTGTGTCCGTATGACAGCTGCAGACTGCTGGCAATCAACTTGTACAGTTATGTGAAGAACCCCTTCACTCCGCAGGCCGAGTTTGACTTTGAGCTGTTCAAAAAACATGTGACCATGGGTCAGCGACTGATGGACGACCTGATTGACCTGGAGCTGGAGAAGGTGGAAAAAATCATCAACAAGATTGAGTCGGACCCTGAAAGTGAGGAGATTAAGAGCGTTGAGAAGAATTTGTGGCTGAATATCAAGATGAAATGCCTGGAAGGTCGCAGGACCGGTTTCGGCATTACGGCAGAGGGCGACATGCTGGCGGCGCTGGGATTGCGCTACGGAAGCGACGAGGCGACGGATTTTGCCGTGAAGGTGCAGCAGACGCTGGCCTGTTCGGCATACCGTTCGTCGGTGACGATGGCCAAAGAGCGCGGGTGCTTCCCGATTTACGACGCCAACCGCGAAAAGCTGAATCCCTTCATCCAACGTCTGGCAGAGGCCGACCCGGAGATGTACCTTGACATGCTGAGCAACGGACGACGCAACATAGCCCTGCTGACCATAGCGCCGACGGGTACGGTAAGTATCTGTACGCAAACCACTTCGGGAATTGAACCTGTATTTTTGGTTTCGTACAAGCGTCGCAAGAAAATCAACCCCAACGACAAAGACACGTCGAAGCACAAGGTGATACAGGACCAGAGCGGCGACTGGTTTGAGGAATACAATGTGTTCCATCCGAAATTCATTGAATGGCTGAAAATCAACGGATACGACACGGACGAAGTGATGCGGATGAAGGATGCCGATTTGAACGCCATTATCGAAAAATCGCCCTATTACAAGGCCACGTCGGCCGACATTGACTGGGTGGCGAAAGTGAAGATGCAGGGAGCGATACAGAAATGGGTGGACCACTCGATCAGCGTGACGGTGAACATTCCGAAGGAGACCACCAAGGAGGTGGTGAAAGAGATTTATGAGACAGCCTGGAGATCGGGCTGCAAGGGATGCACGATCTATCGTGACGGCAGCCGACACGGCGTGCTGGTGAGCAATGACGAACAAAGCGCACCGCAATTTGGCGAAACCAAGGCGCCCAAGCGTCCCAAGAAACTGGAGGCTGAGATTCTGCGTTTCAAGAACAACAAGGAAGACTGGATTGCTGTGGTCGGCATGTACGAAGGCCGTCCGTATGAGATTTTTACGGGACGAGCCGCGAACTTCCTGCTGCCGGCGACGGTGGAGAAAGGCTGGGTGATCCGAGTGAAGGAACAGGGCGACGAGCACGCACGGTATGACTTCCAGTTCCTTGATCCTGACGGATATAAGGTCACGATTGAAGGTTTGTCGCGCACATTCAAACAAGAGTATTGGAACTATGCGAAACTGATTTCGGGCATTTTGCGTCATGGCATGCCGATTCAGAATGTGGTGGATCTGATTTCGAAGCTTAACTTTGACGAGGACACCATCACGACATGGAAGAACGGTGTGGCAAGAGCGCTGCGCCGCTACATCAAGGACGGCACGACGACCGATGAGGTTTGCCCGGACTGCGGCCAGAAAACGGTTGTCTACAGCGGCGGCTGCAAGCATTGCACGAACTGCGGCTGGAGCAAATGCAGCTGATTCCAACAAGCTTTGTTATAGCATGAAGGGCTTGCCAACAGGCAAGCCCTTCATGCTTTTATGTGAAATCCAATATCAGTTCATTTTTTTCGACAGACGGCGGAACTCCTTTTTCGCCCTGCGCATCTGTTTGGCGAAACGCTTGTCGGCATGGATACGCGCGACGGCGGCACTGGCGGCAAGACGTCCGGCATCGACGTCGCTCTGCCAATGGTAGCCGGCAATGACACGGCTCTGACCGAACATATAGCCACGCGCAAGGATGGTGTCGGCCGCAGCAGGATTGATCTCGGTCAAAAGCAGGGCGGCACTCCAGCCCAGGATGGTATGTCCCGACGGGAAGGAGCCGTTGTGGCGCAAGGCCTCCTCGTCGCCAGGGGCGATGGTCGGCTCGTTGAACCGCACATACGGGCGCACACGAGAATAATGCTCCTTCGGTTTTTTGCCCACCTGATCTGTTGTAATCAAGGCCATTTCAAGAAGATGGTATATTTCGGGGGTAGTCTCCTCCGAGATCTTCATGCCAAACGGAACACTGAACTCCTGACAGATGGTCCGGACGCTCCAGTTGGCATCGCGCACCGCTATTGCAAGTCGTTCAGCATCATTACGTTGCGCCTTACCCCACTGGTATTGGGAAAGGTCGTATAAGAAAGCGGCCGAACCAGAATCGGGCGGAGGCGGCAGGAATTTGACCGCATTGGGCATATCGGCCGGCATCAGCCACGGCTGCTGCGCCTGCAGGGCAGAAGAAATCTGCAGGATTAAGAGGGCGAGGAATATTTTTTTCAGTTGCATCTGTTGTGTGGTTTTTTACATTAACGGAAGAACCCGGTTGATATTATATATCCAAAGAGCGGTTGGTGCAGTGAGTTGAATCACATCACATTGCTGCTCATCACCGTGGCGAGGGCTTCGCTGATACTCTCCACGCCAAGTTTGCGGAAGAGTTTCTTGCGGTGGTATTTCATCGTATCGACCGAGCGGAAGAGTCGCGAGGCAATCTCCTCGGTGGTGTAGCCCTGCGCCGACATCATCAGGAGAGCCTGCTCGGTGTCGCTGAGAGAGATAGGAGCGCAGGTGTGCCACTTGCCATTGACCAGCGAGTACTCTCGCACGTCGCGGTTGCCCACGATGCCGTTGCCATGCTCGGTTGCGCGCCACATCCTTACGTTGCCGAAATGCTTGCGTGGCGAGAGCGAGAAAGAAGCGAGGGCAAGCCACAGCTGCCCCATGGAGTTGAGTGCCAAAGGCGTAAGGCGGTGGTTGACCATGCGGCTGCGGCCATTTTGAATAAAGTGGAAGTCATAGCTTATGACGAAGTCCATCTTCTCCGACACATCTATTCGAGAGAATTCTTCAAATCCGGCGCGGTTGATTTCGAGCAACATTGCCTGTTCCTCTTTAGGCACATAATTGAGGTACAGGGCATAGCCCATATCCTTCAAACCTATCGGTGCCAGCATTGGATTCTCCGAAGCATAAAGGAAATTACGTTTATGATAGTCAATAATGTAGATGCTGTTGGTGGTTGTCCGAGCGGCAGCGGCCACAGCCTTAATCTTCGGCTGCACACGCTCATAGTCAGCTTCCGTAATGCCGTCGACACGGTTGGCTTCGCCGACCTCACCACGGCTCGGAAAAGCAAACAAGTTTGCTCTTCTCTCGTTCTCCGTTCGGTTTTTGTCTATGAAGAAGTCGTCGATCTGAGTCATATATGCTGTTAATCTTTGAAGTAGAAACGCATTTGGGTCATTTTTTATTGCCTTTGCTGCCACTACCCTTTCGGGTAGTTTTTCATATTGCGGAAGCATATTACTCTTTTGGGTAGGTATTGTTTTTTAGCAGCTTGATACTTTTGCAGCAGCATTTGAGCGGATTTCACGAGAAAAGAGGTTGTATCATTCACACTGTCTCAAACGATATTAAAGCAGAGAAGAACAAATCAAACTGTAGTAAAATGAAACGAATCATTTGGGCACTGGCCCTTTTACTTGCATCGAGTCCTGTCTGGGCTCAACAAACGACGATAACGGGTACACTGCATGATGCAGTGACCGATGAACCCCTGTCATTCACAAACTGCGTACTGTTACGTCAAAAGGACAGTACATTCGTTATGGGTGTCACCAGTAAAGACAACGGCGATTTCATTTTTGATGGTGTAGACAGTGGTGGTTATTTTTTGCGCATCACCGCCGTAGGACATGAGACCCACTGGCAACCCGTCGCCGTCCCCCCCTCGATTAAACTTGGCACCATAAGCATGCAACGTACGTCCACAATGCTCAACACGGTGAGCGTCAGCGCCCAGCGACCGCTTTACAGCGCCGACGGCGAGAAGACGTTCTACCACGTGGAGGACGACCCCAGCGTGCAGACCGGCACCGCCAGCGATGCATTGCAGAACGCACCGGGCGTGGAGGTGGATGCTGAGGGTAACATCACCTACCGTGGCAAGAGCGCCGTGGAGGTGTGGCTAAACGGCCGCCCGTCGAACATGGACGGCGAGGCACTGAAGCAGTACATCAAGACGTTGCCAGCCAGCGGCATCAAGCGCATCGAGGTGCTGAGCAACCCTTCGGCACGCTATGGCACCAGCGGCAGCATCATCAACATCGTCACCGACGGCCGCAATCCCCTTAACCAACTCCTGTCCGTCGGCTTCAAAGCCAGCACGGGCCCTCGCTTTTCGCCGTGGGTGAGCTATGTCTATAATAACGACAAACTGAGCCTCAACCTTTACGGTAGTGCCTATTTCAACGACTTCAAGGTATCCAGCGAGCAGCACTCGCGACTGCTGACTAACGACAGCTTGCTATCCTCAACAAATGACTACACAGGCAACGAGTTGCAACGGTCAAGAAACTACAACATCGGTGGCAAACTCGACTATCATTTCGACGACCGTAACACCTTCTCGGCGTGGGCGTGGTTCTATCCCTCGTTCTTTAATATGGATGCTGACTTTGATGTGAGCCGAATTGAGTACATAAACCATCCCGGCGACTACAGTTACCGTTCCGATGTGGATACCCGTATGCGTTATTTCAGTGGCAACGTGGGTGCCTACTATCAGCACAAATTCGACACCGCTGGGCGCGAGATTGAGTTCAACTGGAACGGCGGCCTGACCAGCGGGCACGACGACCGCATCCGACAACGTCAATATGCCAACTTCCCAGCATTGGACTTCACTCGCCATAGCAAGCTTGACCAGTGGGGTAGTAGAAACGACCTTTACGTCGACTATACTTTCCCCTACGGCAAGGGCGGCAAGATTGAGGTTGGCGCAGAATACCATTACAAGCCACTGGACAAGACACATCATCTCGACACACTCGCCGGTGGCATCTACCAGCGCGATTCTGTTCGTAGCTACGTCTTCAACGCACTCGAGACCGACCTTACATTCTACCTCACCGTGCAGCAGAAGATTGGTCGGCTGACACTTAAAGGCGGCTTGCGTGGCGAGAACCAATGGCTGCAACACAAACACAACATCGCGTCGTGCGACTTCGACAAGTACTATTTCGGACTTGTCCCCTCCATCCACGCCAGCTACTCCACCGAAAACAACCACAACTTCACACTGAGCTACACGCGCCGTTTTGACACACCCGACATTGCCAAACTCTCCCCCTTCGTCATCTACGCTGACGACAGCTACACCGTCGGCAACCCCAACCTGCGTATGGCCTACTCCCACAAGGCCGAGGCGGGCTGGACGCACTACACCAAGTGGGGCTCCATCGGGGTTGAAGGCTACCTCAACCTCAGTACCAACAATTTTGCCCAAGTTTCCGATGTGGCTTACAGTCCATATTTCGGGCGCGTGGTGCAGATGGACACCTCCGTCATTTTAGGGAACTCTCGTTTCAGCGGTGCCGAGTTGAACTTCACTTGGCGTCCGCGCAAGTTTATGAACATCCGACTCTATGTCAACGGCGGCGAAGTCTGGTACCGTATGCAGGTGCGTCCCGGCGAATGGGTGGAGGACGAGGTATGGTCCTATAGAGTACGCCTCAACGCACGTACCAAATTGTGGGGCAAGGTGGACGTATTTGTCAACAGCCAGTTTGTTGGCCATCAAATCGAGTTCCTCAGTCGCAGCGAGCCGTTCTTCAATGTCGACTTCGGCCTCAGCACCGACCTCTTCGACCACCACCTCTCGCTCTACTTCCAGGTCAACGACCTTTTCAAGTCATACAACTCGCACACCGTCTCCACCAACCCCTACTATGCCGAAGACTACAGCTGGAGCTACAACTCTCGCTTCGTCAGCCTCGGCCTCACCTGGCGCATCGGCAAGATGGACCTCGAAAACAAAGGCCGCCAAGGTGCAGCATACTAAATAGCTGTATTGAAAGTTTTGGCGCAGAAGCATCGTTCTACTTGACAGCTATATCCCTGCACCTGATAACGCTAATTATTGGCAATAATCATTCTGCCTTAGGAGAGAGCCTTATATTCAAACTGTTCACGGTCATGGTCTGAAAACCATGAAGAAAAAGCTTCTTCGGACAGATTTCTAAAAACGCGACCCAGTCGGGTCGCGTTTTTTTTGAGATAAAGATGAGGAAATGTTTTTACTGATAATCCATTCACGTTTTACAAAAGCTAAGATATCAATGTAAATGATCAGATGAATGGACCCTTCATTTGATTCAACACAATAAAACTTGCAGGAAAGAAGCGATATTCTGGAAAGACATATCGAGGTCCCCTACCCAAGCAAACAAGGGACAGGGGGATATCAATCATTTCTTAGGTCGATCGAAATAATCTCAGACAAAAAGAGGAATTAGCATTGATTAATCGACGAGAAACGGAAGGACGACCTGAAGTTTTATCTTCCTTTATAGGACAAAAGAAACGAAATAAAAATGGAAACCCCAAGCGTCACAGAAGAAAAAAAAGCCGATGAGAAGAATGATTGATGCAGACACTTTCAAGCACCTGTAATGACATAATAGTACTATATATACAGAACGGCACAACCCACAATAGCGCAAAAAAAAGACAACACGACTCAGCCAGATAACTATTGAATCTGATTCAGTTACGTCAAACAAGAAATTGATCAATGAATAATCAAAAAGAAGGGAGAATGAAAATTGAAGAGCGGGATGAAAAACCAAACGGCGACAAAAAAAAAAGCATCCTGTACGGGATGCTCTTTAAAAAAGATTGGCGGCGACCTACTTTTCCACAAATAAATGCAGTATCATCGGCGATGACGGGCTTAACTTCTCTGTTCGGAATGGGAAGAGGTGAACACCGTCTCCATAACCACCAAAATATGGTTCTGTGGGTTTTGGTTATTGCCACAGCTGACTATTGGCAAGAGACATATAAGAGTAATACGGAAAGTCTTCGGGTAATTAGTACTGCTCGGCTTTGCCGTTGCCGACTTTACACCTGCAGCCTATCAAGGTCGTAGTCTTCGACCACCCTATAACGAAGTCTCATCTTGGGGCCGGCTTCGCACTTAGATGCTTTCAGCGCTTATCCGATCCAGACATAGCTACCCGGCGGTGCCACT
>JAEEGF011321608.1_pt1 | contig 74756 bp, 65 predicted proteins | sample 9134171 | NCBI WGS metagenome assembly JAEEGF01 (sample SAMN16246542, study PRJNA631951) | gut metagenome | biome: gut microbiome; feature: rumen; material: AP-attached | host: Bos | place: Iran: Karaj | collected 2018-10 | reverse complement strand
GCCCGCCTTTGCGTCGTCCGGGAAGATCTCGGGCGTCGGGTTCGCGCAGGCAAAGACGATCGCGTCGCGGTTCATGGTCTTTACCATCTCGGTCGTGACCGTGCCGGGCGCGGAAACGCCGATGAACACGTCTGCGCCTTTGAGCATATCCGCGAGACTGCCCGCCTTATGCGCGAGGTTCGTGACTTCCGCCATCTCTTCCTTGATCCAGTTCAGACCTTCGCGTCCCTTATAGATCGCGCCCTTGCGGTCGCACATGGTGATGTTTTTGAAGCCCGCGGAGAGAAGCAGCTTCACGATCGAGACCGCCGCCGCGCCTGCGCCGGAGGTGACGACCTTGACGTCTTCCTTCTTCTTGCCGACGACCTTCAAAGCGTTCGTGAGCCCCGCGAGCGTGATGACCGCGGTGCCGTGCTGATCGTCATGGAAGATCGGGATGTCGCATTTTTCCTTGAGCTTGCGCTCGATCTCGAAGCAGCGGGGCGCCGAAATGTCCTCGAGGTTGATGCCGCCGAAGCTGCCGGAGAGCAGATATACCGCGTTGACGAACTCGTCCACGTCATGCGTCTTGATGCACAGCGGGAACGCGTCGACGTTGCCGAACGACTTGAAGAGCACGCACTTGCCTTCCATAACGGGCATACCGGCTTCGGGACCGATGTCGCCGAGACCGAGGACCGCGCTGCCGTCGGTGATGACGGCGCAGAGATTATGACGGCGGGTCAGCTCATAGCTCTTGTTGATGTCCTTCTGGATCTCCAGACACGGCTGCGCCACGCCGGGGGTGTAAGCAAGACTCAGATCTTCCTTCGTGGCGACCGGAACCGTTGCGATGACTTCGATCTTGCCCTTCCATTCTCCGTGCAGACGGAGCGATTCTTTTGCGTAATCCATTTGCTATCTCCTTCTCGTTATTTTCTTGCAAGTACGGATTTGACCTGTTCTTCGATGTGCGCGGCGGTCAGACCGAAGCGCTCCTGCAGATATCCCTGCGTGCCGACCTCGCCGAACTCATCCTCGACCGCGACGACGGCGGCGGGGACGGGGCAGCGCTCCGCAAGCACTTCAAGGATCGTGTCGTAGAGACCGCCGTGACGGTTCGCGTTTTCCGCGACGACGACCGCGCCGCACTTCTTCGCCCACGCTTCAACGGCGTCGGCGTCGATCGGCTTGATCGTGAAGCAGTCGACGACCGCGGCGGAAACGCCCTGCGCTTCAAGGGAAGCCGCTGCCTTCATGGCTTCGTGCAGCATGATGCCCGCGGCAAAGATCACAACGTCTTTGCCCTCGCGGAGCGTGACGGCCTTGCCGATCGGAAGCTCGCTGCCGTCTTCATAGATCTTCGCGTACTGCTTTCTGCCGACGCGAATGTATTTGATGCCGGGACGGTTCACGCACTGACGCAGTACGCTTTCGAGACAGGTCGGATCGGACGCGTCGATCACGGTCGCATGGGGCAGCGCATTGTAGAGCGCGACGTCCTCAAACGGCATATGCGTACCGCCGTTCATCGTGGCGGTGACGCCGGGGTCGGTGCCGATGACCGTGATGTCGTTTTTCGCATAGCCGCCGGACAGGAAGATCTGGTCGTAAATGCGGCGCGAGGCGAACGTGCCGAAGCTGTGGATGATCGGCTTGAAACCGGCGGCGGCGAGACCTGCCGCAACGCCCGCCATGTTCGCTTCCGCGATACCGCAGTCGATCGCGCGGTCACCGTGCGTCTTGGACCATTTCAGCGTGCCGGAGCAGCTCATCAGGTCGGCGTCCAGAAAGATCACGTCCGGATCGCCGTCGGCGAGCGAAGCGACCGTTGCGCCGATGACGTCCTTGCAGAGGCGGGGATCCGTTTCCCCGTTATAAACGATCTTCGTCATTTTCTCAACCCTCCAATGCATCGAGCTTTGCTTTGAGCTCCGCGGTCCAATTTGCAAACCGTTCGTCGGTTACCGGCAAGCTGTGGTTCATCGCAATGGCTTCCACTTCGTCGATACCGTGACCCTTGATCGTATCGAGCACGATCGCGTACGGCTTGTCCCCGCCGTTTCTCGTGCGCTCCAGCGCGGCTGCGATCGCTTCCACGTCGCCGCCGTCGACCTTGACCGTGTCAAAACCGAACGCCTCCATCTTGGCGACAAAATCGCCCATCGGCAGGACCTCGTCGAGATAACCGTCGAGCTGACGCTTGTTCCAGTCGATCAGAACGACGAGGTTGCCGAGCTTTTTCGCGCTTGCGAACAGGAAGGATTCCCAGCACTGACCTTCGTCCATCTCGCCGTCGCCGACGATCAGGAACACGCGGTTGTTGCGTCCTCTGAGCTTGTTGCCGAGCGCAAGTCCCGCCGCCTGCGAGGTGCCCTGTCCCAAGGATCCGGTCGTCATATCCACGCCGGGCGTCTTGTTGCGGTCGCAATGGCTCGGAAGCCGCGTGCCGCCGCGGTTCAGCGTTTTCAATTCTTCATACGGGAAGAAGCCCTTCAGCGCGAGCGTGGCGTACACCGCCGGTCCCGCGTGACCTTTCGACATCACAAGATAGTCGCGGTCCGGCCATTTCGGATCCTCGGGACGGACCTTCATTTCCCGTCCGTACAGCACCGCCAGCGCGTCGGAAATGCTCATAACGCCGCCGACGTGACCGGAACCGATCGAGTGGATCGCTTCGAGCGCCGCCATGCGGATACGCAAAGCAAACGCTTCGATTGCCTGTTTCTCTTTGAATTCCATAGCTTCCTCCCTTTTCATTTCCGGCAGATACGCCGGTTTGTTTATATATCCTTTACAGTATATCAGCTTTGCCGTCCGTTCGCAATACCCTGACCGGTTTTTTATCGCTTATTCGACAAAAAAATCAGCGGATCGCCGGGGGAGAACAGAACGCCGTCCTGCACGCGGCAGCCGCGCCCGGAAAGAAGATCGCAATGGGTCCCGTCCGGCAGCGGGACCTCGACGGAGCCGGGCGTTCCGCGCAGACGGAAGATGCCGACCGCCTTTCGATCGCCGAGCGTCCACGTCGAAACGACGGTGTCGTCCGGACGTGCTTCGATCGCATAGACGCCGTCCGAAAACAGCGGATCCTTCTTCATGGCAATGAGTTTTCTGAGAAGCGGCGCGTGCACCGGCTCGCCTTCGCGCGCGATCGGATCGGGATCGAACAGCGTCGGCAGATGATCGTCCGCCCATTCCTGCCCGCAATAGAGCAGCGGCATGCCCTTCTGGAAGAAGGTCCACGCGATCCAATTCTCCCGTGTGACGCGATCCGGAAACAGTGCAGCGGTGCGCGGGCGATCGTGGTTTTCGGTGAAGCGCAGCTTCACGTAATCGGCGGGGTAGGTGCTTTCCTGCCGGACGAGCGCCGCAATGTATTCGGCAAGCGGGATTCTGCCTTCGGCATAGGCGACATATTCCGGATAGACGTCGTAGTCATAGCAGATATCGAACGCGCGGTACAGCTCGGAATCGGACAGCGCATCCAGTCCCTGCGCACGGTTATAGCGGATGAAATCGTGCTCGACCGATTCCGCGAGCCAGATGCAGCCGGGACGGACGGTTTCCACGCGTTCTCTCGCTTCGAGCCAGAAATCGAGCGGAACCAGCGACGCGACGTCGCAGCGGAAACCGTCGACGTATTTCGCCCAGAAGCACAGCGTGTCGATAAGCTCGTCCCAAAGCGGACGGGCGGAGAAATCAAGATCAATGATGTCGGTCCATTCGCCGACATGATTGCCGAACGAGCCGTCCGGTTTCCGGTAGAAGTATTCGGGATGCGTTTTGACGAGGACGGAATCCGGGGAGGTGTGATGGTATACCACATCGATCAGCACCTTCAGACCGAGCGCATGCGCCGTGCCGCAAAAACGCACAAAATCGTCCATTGTACCAAACTCCGGATTGATTGCACGGTAATCGTCGATCGCGTACGGAGACCCGAGGGAACCCTTGCGCTTTTCCGTGCCGATCGGATGGATGGGCAGAAGCCAGATCGCGTCGACGCCGAGCGCGCGTATGCGCGGAAGATCGGCTTCGACAGCGGCGAACGTCCCGCCGAAATTGCGGATGAAGATCGAATAAAGCGTCATGTTGCGAAGCTGCATGGAAGTCCCTCCCGAAAACAGATCAGTTTTGTTCGGATGCATAGGTGAAGGCGAGCTTGAAGAGTTTCAGCCCTTCGCTTTCGCCGACGAGCAGGAACGAGTCGGCATCCCGCTCGCTTTTCAGCGTGATCTCCGTGCCGAGGATCGCCTCACGGGAATACTCGGTCTGCACGCGGCACAGCGGGCGCGCACGCAGCTCTGCGGGCATCACATCCTCCGCAAGGTCGAAGTAGCGGGTGTTGTTCATATGTCCGTTCTGATCGATATAGCTGTACGGCACGGTGAACGTGCCCGTACTCTCCGCGGGCTGTGTCCGCGGAACGGACGGCAAAGAAATCTCGTTTCCGGTCACGACGGGCGGAACGTTGATCCCGTGCTGTTCAAAAAACGCCGCCTTGCGCGTTTCGCGATCCATCAGCGCCCATAAAGAGCTGGCTTCGATGAGCGCGCCGCCGGTCTCGTCTTCGATGCGGTAGAAACGCGGAAACAGCAAATGCCGGATCTTTCCCGGCCAGGTGACGATGCGCACGGATTCGCCGTAAGCGGGCATGCGGTGAACGATCGCTTCCTGCAGCGTCACGATCCACAAAAGCCCGCGGTCGAGCGTTTTGTCGCTGCCTGCGCCGAGCAGGGCGGCATGGTCGGTCGCCGCTTCCTGCAGAAGCGTGAACAGCCGCGACAGACGGAGCCGCTGCTTCAGATCGGTATCGGAATAGGCAATGCGGTAATCGCGTTCGAAAATGTCCATAATCGCTCCTTAAGACGGTTCGTTGAACAGGTACTTGAAAACGTCGGGAATGCGCTTCTCCCAGGCGGCTTCGTTGTGGATCGCGCCGGGAATGACGTTTGCGGAGACGTCCGCGCCTGCCTTGCTCAATTCCTTCGCGGTTTCGAACATGCCCGCAAGCGCGCGGCGCCGTTTGTCGATCTCGCCGGTTCCCATGTCCATATAGATTCGCGTCGGAGACGCAAGCGGATGCGAACGGATCAGCTCCCTGAGCTTTTTCGGCGATACCCAGAGACTGGGGGACAGGACCGCCGCACGGGAGAAGATGTGATTGTATTCCACTGCGGCGTAGAGCGACATCAATCCGCCCATGGAACTCCCGCCGATCATGGTGTGCTCGCGGTCGGGCAGCGTGCGGTATGCCGCATCGATTTCCGGCTTCAGAACGGTTGTGAACCAGTCCATCGTGACCTTGCCGAGCCCCTGCACATTGCCGATCGGATGCGGCGCCGAAAAGTCCCACGGACTGTATTCGAACAGCCGACGGAACCCTTCGGGATTGCATTCGACCGCAACAAGGATCAGCTGCGGCTTCTGCTTTTCCAGGTATTCCTTCATGCCCCAGCTTTTTCCGTAGGTCGCGTGGCTGTCGTAAAACACGTTGTGCCCGTCGAACATGTAAAGGACGGGATATCTTTGCTCGCCGGAATGATATCCGCGCGGCAGATCGATATACAGCCGGCGCGGCTTTTCGGTCGGCAGATCGGGGATTTGTATTTTCTTTACATAAATCATTTGATCGGTTCCTTTCCGAAAGGCGCAGCGTTCGGCGCTTTTTTACAGTATATAGCAAACGGCAACCGGCTTCAAGAGAAAAAGCGCAGATTCTTGACAATCCGGCATGCCGGTCTCTATAATGGAAACACCGGAATCCATGCAACAGGAGAGGGAACTGTGGAGAGTTACTGTCTGTTCTGCAAAAGCGGACAGGAAGGATTTGTAATCGACTATCTCGCGCGCCGCGGATATGCGGCGTTCTCTCCGCTTGCGGTTCGCAGCAAGCCGGATGCGGGCGGCGTCAGGAAAACAAAGGCGCGGCTGCTGCCGGGGTATGTTTTTTTCGATGCGGAAGCGGTGCCGGACTGGGATACGATCCGGCGCTGTTCCGGCGTTTTGAAAACGCTGCGGTACGAGGACGGCACCGGTGCGCTTCGCGGAGAAGACCTTGCGTTCGTCGAATGGCTGAAGCGTTATGAGGGGTTGGTCGATGTGTCGCAGGTCGTCAAGGTCGGCACAAAGATCGCTTTCGTCGGCGGACCGCTTGTCGGCATGGAGGCGAAGGTCATGAAAGTCAACAAGGGACGGAAACTTGTACAGATCGCGCTCGGCGACGGAGAGGCAATGTTCCGGAACATCTGGTGCTCCATCGAATACATTGAGGGGAATGCGGACCTCGATATGCTGCATCAGACGTCGGAAAAGATCTGACGAAAACAGGACAGAAGAGAAGACGGCGGGAATGATCCGCCGTCTTTTTTTGACATATCTCTATATACAGCATGCATATTGACGCACCGGAATTATTCATGTATAATGTTAAAGTCTAATATTATGCGATATTATGTGCGTATTGCGCAAACAAGCATATTACTGATCGTAATTGCATGATAATCACGAAACTCCGATCATGCATTCGAAAGCAGACAGAAACATTGTATTATTGGAAGGAAAGGACAACAGCTTTGGAACAGGTAAGAAGAGAGAAAAACGAAGTTGAAATCAATCTCGGAGACGTATTCCAGATTTTGATTTCAAAGTGGGTCTACATTCTGATTGCCGGTATTCTGGTGGCGGTGCTCACGGGGCTTGTCACGCATTTCTTTATCAGCAAGAAATACACGGCGTACACGTCCATGTATATTTACACCAACGCAGAACAGGGTCAAAAGGGCTCGATCAGCAGCAGTGAGCTTGCCGCGGCGGACAACCTGATCAAAACATATCAGGTCATCGTCAAGAGCAATTCCGTGCTGGATGTGGTTTCGGAGCGCTTTAACGCGGAACATCCCGAACATGCGGCATGGAATGTCAGCCCGGGCACGTTGTCGAAAGCCGTTTCGGTTTCCGTTCCGGAAGGAACCAAGCTGATCCGGATCAGCGTCGCAACCGAAGATCCGCTTCTTTCCGCAGATATCGCCAATACGTTTGCAAAATACGTTCCGGATCAAATCGTCCGCATCACCAAGGCGGGCGGCGTAGAGATCGTCGATTATGCGACGGTTCCGAAGAGCCCGTCCAGTCCGAATCTCACCCGGAATATCATTATCGGATTCCTGGCGGGCTTTGTCCTTGCCGCAGTCTATTTCCTGCTGCAGGCGTTTCTCGACACGACGATCTATACGTCGGAGGAGGTGCAGAAGGTCAGCCGCTGTCCGGTGATCGGAACGGTTCCGATGATCGTCGTCGGCAATGAAGAAACGGACACATGGGAAGTCTCGCTTCGGGAGGAAATTGTCAATGAGTAACAGAAACAGTATCCGTTCGGGATCGGATCGCAGACAGAGCGACCGCGCGCAGATCGCGGAAAACCGGAAGAAGATCCTGACAAACGGCAGTACGTTCGCGATCCGCGAAGCGTATGTCCAGCTTCGTACCAACCTGATGTACAGCGTGGCGTCGATGGACGATCGCGGCTGCAAGGTGTTCGGCGTGACGAGTCCGAACCCCTCCGAAGGCAAGAGTCTTACGGCATCGAATATCGCGATCTCATTTGCCATGCTCGGCAAAAAGACGCTCCTGATGGACTGCGATATGCGCAAACCGAACGTTGCGCGTCTCTGGCGCATCCATTCGAAAAACGGTTTGAGCGATCTGATCGCAAAGGTGGATTCCTGCGATGTTTACGGCGTCGACGGGCTTCCGCTTTCGATCATTGCCTGCGGCAAGATCCCGCCGAATCCGTCGGAAATGCTGGCGTCCGCCGCCTTCCAGAATGCGGTCGAGTATTTCAGGAAGAAATATGATTATATCATTATTGACACGCCGCCGATCAACGAAGTTGCGGACGCGCAGATCGTTTCGCGTCTGGTCGACGGAATGCTGCTGGTCGTCCGTTCCGGTCACTCCAAACAGCGCGATCTTGCCGAGGCGGAAAGTGCGCTGCAAAGTGCAGGCAGCCGGATCTGCGGTGTCGTCATCAACGATCTGAATCTTAAGCAGGGCGGCAAATACGGCTATAAGTACGGATACAAGTACGGTTACAAATATGGCTACAAATACGAGTACAAGCGCGATTATCGGTATGGCAATACGCCGGATTCAACCTTCGGCACCGGAACGACCGTTACGCGTCGGACGGCAAAGAAAAAGACACCGGAGATCGACTTCCATGCGCATATTCTGCCCGGGTTGGACCACGGCAGCGGCGATGTGCAGAATTCGCTGCAGCAGATCAAGCTTGCAAAGGAAAGCGGTGTCGACGTGATCTGCGCAACATCGCATTTCTACGGACAGCAGACCGATGTTGACGCATTTCTCGAAAAGCGCGCGCGCTGCTGGCTGGATCTGAAGGCAAATCTTCCGGAAGGCAGTCCGCGAATCATTCTCGGCGCGGAGGTGCTTGCGTTTGAAGGGATCGAATCGCTTCCGCATCTTGCGGATCTGAGTCTGATGGGGACCGATCTGCTGCTTTTGGAGATGCCGTTTACCGGCTGGTCGGATCGGCTGAAGGATTCTGTCGAAGCGTTGAGCGAGCGCGGAGACCTTACCGTCGTCCTTGCGCACGTGGATCGTTACGACCGGAGCCAGATCGAATCCCTGCTTGCACTCGACCGGGTGTACGGGCAGGTGAACGTTTCCGCGCTCACAAGACATGTGCAGAGCGCGTATCTGCGCAACTGGATGAGAGAGGGGAAGATTGTCGCTTTGGGAAGCGATCTTCACGGCACGAAAACCGGATATACGGAGTGGCAGAGCGTGAAAGATCACTATCCGGAGGAGTGGAAGACTGTCATGCAGGCAACGGAAACCCTGATTCCGGGTTTGTTCTGATAGGTCAAAAGGGGAAAAGAGACCGAAACGGGCGGTGCACGGCCACAGTCGTCCCGCTGTCTGCCGGTCGAATAAATCGTGTTTTGCATGAAGCGACGCGGAAATCCGCGCCGCATGCCGAAGGCAACGCAAAAATGCGAAAAACCCATCTTTACAGGAGACCGAAAACATGGAAAAGAAAACCAATGAACAAGAAAACAGGCCGGTTCATACATCGAGAAAAAAGTCGGGAAAGAGAAGGATTGCGCTTTGGATCGTCCTCGGCGCGCTGTGCCTCGCGCTGATCGGCGGAGGCATCTTTGTCTGGCACGTACTGAAACGCCCAGAAGCATTTTTCGATTCGTCGGTTCGTGTGTCCGCGGTGACTACGCCGCAGGTGACGCCGGCATTCAGCGTAATAGAGTACCTTCCGACGGCCGAGCCCGATGCAACGCCGCTTCCGACGCCTGTTCCGCAGAAGACGCCTGAGCCGACAGAGCGCCCGGACGACGGACAGCTGAAGGGGATCGTCAATGTTGCATTGTTCGGGATCGACGCGTTTGAAAACGGGAGAACTACAAGCGGAACCATGCCGCATACCGACGCGAACCTCGTGCTTGCGATCAATTTCGATACGAAGGAAGTCAGTCTGATCTCCATCGCACGCGACTGTCTGACGACCGCGCCGGGCTATACCGGATTCTATAAGTTCAACTGCGTGTTCAATGTCGGCGGCGGTATGCAAAACCCGAAAGCGGGTTTCGAGTTAAGCTGCCGTGCAGCGGAGGAATGGCTCGGCGGCGTTTCAATTCCATATTATTACGGCGTCGATTTCCAGGCACTGATCGATCTGGTCGATATGATCGGCGGCATCGATTATGATCTGGATATCGTCGTTCATACGTTTGACGGCCGGGCGATCGGAAGGGGCATGCATCATCTGGATGGGCTTGCAGTCCTGGCTTATATGCGCGTGCGAAGATCTGCCGACGGTCTCGATTCCAGCCGGACGGCACGCCAGCGCAAAATGCTGGTGGCGATTTTCAAGAAGCTGAAACAGGAAGGCAAGCTGTCCATGATCCCGGAAATGCTGAAGGTGATGGGGGACAACGTCTACACAAATACCAGTCTTGCACAAACGGCAGCGCTCGTCAATTTCGCAAAGGATATCGATGCGGACAGCATACAGACCTACAGCATCCAGGGCTATATGAAATGCAATTATGAATGGCGGTACTGCTTCATCGATCAGCAGGCGCGGATCGATCTCATCAGAAAAATCTACGGAATCGACGCGGGACCGATGCCGATCGATACCCCGGTGTACGAAAGATTCCTGCACAAGAGCGGTTTCCGCGCGATTCTGTATCTGAACATCTCCAAAAAACTGTTTGCCGCGGTGAACGGCACCTCCGACTCGAGCAGCTGGAGCGAGGAACAGAAATCGGCTTATGCAGTCTGCTGGCAGGATTATGAGAATCTGCAGACAATGTTCCAAACCGTCGATCGGTGGACAAAGGAGCATTATGACGAATCGGTTGAACTGACAGACGCGGAGGAGCAGGAGCGCGATGCGTATTATGCAACGCTTCTGGAGCTTGAAGAACGACTGAAGAAATCGGCCAACGCCTTGAACGAGCTGTTCGGCAAGCCGTACCGACCGAGATGGAACCAGAGTATTGCCGACTGGTCCGAAAAAGGCAGCGACATCAACGAGGTCTACGTTAATTTCGCGTAAGACTTGCTTTTGAATGTTAAGAGCATATATCTTTTTTCAACGGTTTGGGATAGGATATGGTGCTGACGCAAGGGGGAGACGTGATGAAGAACGAGCAAAAATACTATTATAGATTTGCTTGTAGCCTTGTTTTATCTATAATCTCAATTGGATTCTTTTTCTTTGTATGGTTTAGGTTTGTTCGAGTCAACAATCAAACGATGCATCTTTTGGGTATTGGCAACCTCGGAATGGCAATGCTTATTTATGGGTTGCTGTATTGTTTTATCGCATTAAAACTGCGTGCATTCAAAATAGGCGTTTATCGTAAGGTAAAGATTATTTCCTCGCAGGTTATCACTCTGTTTTTGGTGGATGCAGCGGAATTGCTGGTTTCAATGGCGATTACTGGACAGTTTAGATTTTTCGGTCGGTTTTTGTGGCGATATACTTTGCTTTTTATTGCACAATCAGTCGTTATCAGTTTGGTAACTATCTTGATGAATGATCTTTATCGCAAAATCTTTCCTCCATTTCAAGTGCTTGAAATCTACGGCGACAATCAGAATGATCTAACCAGGAAAATCAATTCTGTGGAGTATAAATACCATATTGTTGAAAAGGTGCATTATAAAGTGGAACACTTGAATGAAAAAATACAATTATTTGACGCGATCCTGATAAATGCTGTTCCGACATTCGAGAGAGATCAAATACTGGAGTATTGTTTTGAAGTAGGCAAACGTGTTTATTTTGTGCCGATAATTCCAGATATTATTGTAAAATCCTCAAGTGAATTGAACCTGTTTGACACACCTCTTTATTTGTGCAGAAACAGCGGTATATCAAAAACAGAAGCAATAGTAAAGAGAGTATTTGATATCATCATTTCTTCTTTAGCTTTCTTTGCGTTTTCGCCGATTTTCTTGATTACGGCGTTGGCAATCAAGTTGAATGACGGCGGTCCGGTGTTTTATAAGCAGGAACGCTGTACGATAAACGGTAAGAAGTTTATGATCATCAAATTCCGTTCTATGATAGTGGATGCGGAAAAAGACGGTAAATCTCATCCTGCAGGAGAGGATGATGACCGTATTACAAAAGTCGGCAGAATTATCCGAGCAATGCGAATCGATGAACTTCCGCAATTATTCAATATTCTAAAAGGGGAAATGAGTGTAGTTGGACCTCGACCGGAGCGGGTTGAACATGTTCTAAAATATACAAAGGATTTGCCGGAGTTCTCATTCAGAAGCAAGGTTAAGGGCGGTTTGACGGGGTATGCGCAGGTATACGGTAAATACAATACTACTGCGCTTGATAAACTCAAACTCGACTTAATTTATATTATGAATTACAGTTTGTTGCTGGATTTACAGATTATTATTGAGACAATTAAAGTGCTGTTTCAAAAGGACAGTACAGAAGGATTTACCGAGGAAAGAGCAGCGGAGATACATGATGCTGTTTTCGTTGAGAAAGAACGAAAAATCGGTTGACTGATTTTGGGGTTGGTCGCTTATGAATATAGTAATGATAACGAATGATACGAATTTCGCGTGGCATCTCCGGAGAGAGATTCTGGCTGAATTTGTGCGCCTTGGTCATAAAGCAACCTTAATTGCCAGGATAATGGATTTTGAGAAAGAGTTCAATTCAATCGGGGTTCGAGTGATTGATGTTGAGAATGACAGAAGAGGAACAAATCCTTTAGCAGATTTTCATCTTTTTCAATCGTATCGTCGTATTCTTAAAAATGAAAAACCGGATATCGTTTTTACAAACAATATAAAGCCAAATGTATATGCCGGGTTGGCATGCCAGTTTTTGAGGATTAAGTATATTCCCAATATTACAGGACTCGGCACACCGGTGGAGAATCCGGGACCGCTGCAACATGTTTCAACCATTTTATATAGATTAGGCGTTAGAAAAGCATCTGCGATCTTCTTTCAAAACACCGAGAATCAATCCTTTTTCTCAGCACATAAACTGTTGAGGAAGGGGACCCGTGAGGTTCTCCTTCCGGGATCCGGAGTAAACCTTGAATCATTCCCGTTGCTGCCATGGCCAACGGAACACCCAAAGCATATTCTTTTTGCGGCACGGATTCTCAGAGAAAAAGGAATTGACCTATTCCTTGCAGCAGCAAGAAGATTTGCGTCTCGGGATGAAATCATTTTTGATGTTTGCGGGCAATGCGATGATCAGTCGTATTTACAGATTCTCGAAAACGATTCATCGATTGCATATCACGGTTTACAAAAAAATCTAAAACCATGGTACGAAAAGAGCTGCTTATTTCTCTATCCGTCCTATTATCCGGAAGGAATGAGCAATGTCTTGTTGGAAGCAGCCGCGAGTGGAAGACCTGTTATTGCTGCAGACAGATCCGGATGCAGAGAAATAGTTGATGATGGCAAAACAGGTTTTATTGTTCCGATCAAGGATGAGAAAGCGGTTATAAATGCAGTCTCATCTTTTCTTGACATGGAACCGAGGGAAAGGAAACAGATGGGACTTTTAGGAAGGGTAAAAATGGAGAAGGAATTCAGCAGAACGCGTGTCGTGGAGAAATATTGCGAAGAGATTGAACGCTTATTTCCAGACTGTTCGTTTTAAGATGGAATAAAAAAGAGAAATAGAGAAATGATATTAGAAATACAAAGCAATACGAAACAGAATTGCATAAAAAACAGATTTAATGAAGAGATTATTCTGATTCTGTATTTCACTCTTAAGCCGCTTTATTTGTTCTCTTCCGGATTACCGCAGATCAGCGATATGTTTTTGATCGCGGCAGCACTGGGATTGCTTTTGAAAGAACGCGGCAGGATACGGATACCGTATGCGTATATGCAATGGGTCACGATCTTCCTGGTGACGCTTGTATTTCAGGCGCTTGTTCAATCTGTCTGGTGGGTAAAAACGAAAGACAACCGAATGCTGCTGTATGCCGCCGCACACGGCAGACCGATCATTACGACCGACCGTGCGGGCTGCAGAGAAACGGTGGAGGACGGAAAGAGCGGAGTCATCATTCCGATCAAAGACGAAGACGCGCTGACGGATGCGCTGGAAAGATTCCTGAAAATGAGCTGGGAACAGAAGCGCGACATGGGCCTGGCAGGACGCGCGAAGATCGAACGGGAGTTCGACCGCGAAATCGTTGTTGAGAAATACCTGGATGAAATCGGGAAGGTTCTGAAGTGATAGACTACAAAAAGATTTTCAAAACAAAGAGTTCCCGCGAGGCGGTTTTAAATGCGCTGCGTTTCGTGCCGGATTCGATCATGCTTCCGATCCAGTACCGGATAAAACTCGGCAGAAAACTGAATTTGAAGAACCCCGCACGGTTTACGGAGAAACTGCAATGGTATAAAATGCATTACCGGAATCCCTTGATGCATCAATGTGCGGATAAGTATCTTGTCAGAGAGTATGTTAAGGGGAAGGGGTTGGAGCGCATTCTTGTTCCTCTTATTGCGAAATATGATACGTTTGACGAGATCAAGTGGGAGGATCTTCCGGGCCGGTTTGTTTTAAAATCCACGCATGGCGGCGGCGGGCTCAACGTCGTTGTTTGCAGCGACAAAAGCCGTCTTTCCATGGAGGAAACGAGGGAAAAGCTGTCTTTTAAACCGTACCCGGTGAGAACCAATACACTCGGACGCGAGTGGGCATATTACGGTTTGCAGCCCGGCATCGTGGCGGAGGAATTGCTGACTAACCGTGAGAATCCGGCGGCGGGAATCAACGACTATAAATTCTTTTGCTACAACAGCCATGTCAGATATGTTGTCGTAGATGTGGATCGGTATATCGGGCATAAACGGGATTTCTATGACCGTGACTGGAACAATCTTCATATAATAAGTGACTGCCCGGGAATTGACAGAGCGATTGACCGACCGGAGAATCTGGACGAAATGCTGACTATTGCTGAAAAACTGTCTGAGGATTTTCCGTATGTTCGTGTTGACTTATATAATGTAGATGGCAAAGTCTATTTTGGAGAATTAACGTTCTATCCGTGGAGCGGCTATGTGCAGTACATACCGGATGAATGGGATTTCCGATTTGGGAAGGACTTTGAACTGAAGAGTTATAAATGAGGATTACAGTTGGTACAAAAACATGGGAGTCAGCCAAAATTGAATGGACAGACTGGCTTCTTATCATAGGACTTACGCTTGCACCGATGACCGGTCTGCGAATCTGGAAGGTAGGACCGGGCGAGGTTTTATGCCTGCTTTGGGGCATACGTTATCTGTTTAAAGCAAAAAACCTGAAGAGCAATCTGTCAATCTTTTTCGCCTTGTTCATCATTGCCATGGCGGCAGGTTCAATCATCGGCTTTATCGTTGCGCCGAAAGAATTGAGAACAGTCGATTTGCTGACATGGGTCTATTTGGGTGTAATTGCGATTTCGTTATACGAAGGACTGAAAACAAAGCTGCTGCACTATTTGGAAATGCTTTTTTTTACATTTGCTGAATTTGCAACGGTCTGGAATCTGTTCCTTTTCTTATACAGTCGTTTTATCGGCAGCACTTTTCTCGGCGCACCATTATGGTATAACAACGTTCGCTTTTCCGGTGGAGGAACGAATCCGCACCAGATTGCCGTTCTGCTGTGCGGTCTGGTTTTTATCTTTCTGCGCAGTCTGCTCAAAAAAGAAAAAATGATCAGGAGCATTGTGCTGCTGATCGTTTGTGTTTATCTGATGCTGGAGACCGCTTCTTCTACCGGCGTACTTTCCATTGCGCTTGGGATCGCTGTCTCGGCATATTTCCTCGTGGCGGATCTGTTTCCGAAGAACAAAGTCGGTGCAATTGTGATCCTGTCATTGATCCTTCTGCTGATCTCGTTGGTATTCTGGAGTTTTTTCTACGGTCAGTTTATGGAATGGGTTATGGAAGATAAAAACGGTCTGGGCAGAATAGAAATCTTTTCCAGCTTCGGAACGGCGTTTATCAAAAGCCCGTTGTTCGGATTGGGCCCCGGCGTGCACGGCGTAGGAGGGACGATCGAATTCCATAATACGTATCTGGAGATTATTGCCGCATCCGGCGTGATCGGAGGCATTGCATTTATCGTCTATTCAATAGGGTTATTCAGGGATGTTCTGAAAGCCGATTGGAAATTGTTTCCCATTCTGGTTGCGATGTATGCGTACGGTCTGGCAGGATTCGCAATGCGGAGACTGGTTTATTGGGGTATTGTCGTGTTCGTGACGGTAATTGCTGAAAAACGAAATGTACTGCAAGTGCCGCAGGGATGATTGCCGTATGAGTATTCAATTCAGCATTATTGTGCCGGTCTATCGGGTTGAAGAATATCTGCGCTGCTGCATTGACAGTCTGCTCAGGCAGGTGTGTTCTTCATACGAGATCATTCTGGTCGACGACGGCTCTCCGGACAATTGCCCACGGATCTGCGATGAATACGCGGCTGAACACGACAATATCCGCGTGATCCATAAACCGAACGGCGGACCCGGCAGTGCAAGAAAAGCGGGAACAGCGATCGCGAGGGGGCAGTATATCTGCTGCGTTGACGGCGACGATTTTGTCGGCGACAGCTTTTTGTCGGAGTTATGCAAACTGACAGAGCAGTACGAACCGGACGTTGTCTGTTTCGATTATTATTCATACTCGCCTGAGAGGTGTATCAAAGCGAATGCATACAAAGGGATGGACCTCGGCGTATATGACAGAGCAAAGATAGAAGAAATTGTTTTTCCAAAGCTGATTACCGCAGCGGACGGCAGCTATTTTCTCCCAACGGTTTGGTCAAAGGTTTTCCGAAGGGAACTGTATGAAAAATATCAGTTGGCGGTAGATGATCGGATCACGATCGGAGAGGACGGAGCGTGTACGGTCCCGATCCTGTCTCATGCCGACACGCTTTATATTTCAGACCTTCCTCTCTACTGCTACAGAACGAATTATCAATCTATGACAAAAGGTCGCAAACGGTATGATTGGGACAATCAGCGGTATATTGCGGATGTATTGTATCGTGAAACAGACCGCAGCGTCACGGATTTTCAGGGGCAGATGTACCGAAGGATCGTCAGAGGATTTATCAGTACCGCAAGATCGCGTTTTAACGGAACCGAAGGGTATCGTTTCGTGAAAAAGGAGATTCAAGATCATTTGAAGAATCCGGTATTTGCCGAGGCAATCGATAATTGCAGATTCGATAAAGGGAGCGTTTTTCGGCATTTCGTTTTTTGCCTGAAAAGGCGATTGGTTTTACCGTTTTATATCTTGAACGGCATGTTTCGGAACAAATAATGCGAGAGTCAAAAGAGGGAAAATGAAAGCGGAAGAGTTTCTTAAAAAAGCAAAGGAATCATCCAAATGCCCCGGTGATTTTGATGATCAGTATCGCTGTTTTTGCAGATATCAGGGTATCGTGCTTGAAGTGCTGAAAGAGTTTCACAGAGTATGCGAAAAAAACCAGATCAATTATCATGTCACGTACGGTTCCCTGCTTGGTTTGATTCGAGACGACGGATTGATTCCGTGGGATTATGATATTGACACGTTCGTATCGGTATCGCAGAAGAAAGAATTGATAACCGCGCTGCAGCAGGATCTATCCGAAGAGTATTATGTAATGTGCCCGGAGACGGATGCATCCTGCCGTCATTATATTGCTCGAATTTGTCCGAAAGGGTACAATTCGGCGGCTGTCCATTTAGATGTGTTCTTTTATTGCGGTGCACCGGATGATGCAAGAGAAAGAAAAAGATTTAATAGAAGTCTTCGTCGCTGCGCGAGGATCCGCTTTTCAAAAAAAGTGAACATAAAAGAGGAATCGGTCGGAAAATTCGGCAGGATGCTTAAATTATTTGCGGCGAAGGTTGTCTATTCCGTATTCAATGAGAAAAAAACAGATGAAAGGTATAACCGACTGATCTATCTGTATCCGATTGAACAAAGCAAATATGCCGTATCGGCTGATTTTTTTGCCGTTGTCGATTTGTTTCCGATTAAAATGGTAACGGAAACATTTTTATACCATTCTGAAATCGGCGAGTATAGAATTCCGATTGATTACGAAGGATTTCTTAAGATGGAGTTCGGGAATTATACGGAATACCCTCCTCTTAAAACCTGTATTCGGCAAGTGACAGATGCAGTACGAAGATTTCGCTTTTTTGAGAAAATAGCCAATAGGGATAATGGATAATTCGGCAGGAAAACAAGTATTCCGCGGGACAATAGTGATCGTTCTTGTCGGAATACTTGCAAAAATTACATCTTTCATAAGCGAAGCTGTTTTAGCTGCCTATCTGGGAACAACCTTCCGGAGCGACGCCTATTACATGGTAAACAGCATTCAGATGGTTGTTTATCCGATGCTGAGCGTCGGCATTTGGAAGGTGTTTATGCCGATCTACAAGGAAAAGATTACGCATGGGCTGAATGACGAAGCGGCGGCGCTGACAAATAAGGTCATAACGTTTTTTTCGGTTGTCTCCTTTATTGCCGTCGGATTGTTGATTCTCCTTGCAGATCCTGTGGTTTCCGTTGTAGCGCCGGGATTTGAGGGAGAAACAAAAGCGCTTTGCATCAAGTTGGTGCGTATTTCCGCACCGATGTATTTCTTTATTATCGCCGCGGCAATCTATGCCTCCATTCTTCAGGCAAACAATAAATTCCTCGGCAGCCAGATCAGAGAAGTCGCCTCCCATATCCCTACGATTCTCGCAGCCGTTTTCTTTTATAAAACCTTCGGCATTGAAGCAATGGCGATCGCTTTGGTGGTCGGCGGAGCGGTCAGATTGCTGATCGAGCTTCCGTTTGTCACTTGGGGATATCGGTTCAGACCGGATTTCAGGTTCAGATCGCAGGAATTCGGATTGATGCTGAAGAGACTTCCGTCGGCTTTGCTTTCGGAAGGCGTAACGCAGCTGAATATCCTGATTGATAAAGCGATGGCGTCAACGCTCCCGGAAGGAACGATATCCGGATTAAACTACGGTCATCGGCTGATGAATGTTCTCAGCGGGCTCCTTTCCTCTGCGATCGCAACGGCGCTTTATCCGCAGATGATCGAGCTGATTGCGCTCAAAAAGGAAGACGAATTGAGTCGTCTGGTCGTAAAGATCATCAATATGTTCAGCTTGCTGATGATCCCGATTACCGTTGCAAGCATACTGTTTCGCACGGAGTTGGTTTCAGCTGCCTTCGAGAGGGGAGCGTTTAACGGACAGAGCACCGAAATCACGGCCGGAATATTTGCGCTGTACAGCGTCGGCATCTTTTTTGTTGCATGCAACACGGTCATTAACAACCTGTTCTACGGATACGGGAACACCAAAACGCCGATGTTTATCAGCATGGCCAATCTTGTCATCAATGTCGTGTTAAACCTGATTCTGATCCGGCTTTGGGGCGTGAACGGTCTTGCATTGGCAACTTCGCTGTCTGCGGTTATCACGTTCTTCATACGTTTAGCGGCAACAAGGAAGTATATAAAACTTGACAACAAAAGGATGGGTATTACAGCTTTAAAAGCATTGCTCGGTTCTGTAATCGCATGTCTCATTCCGCGTGCGATCTTCTGGATGTATCCGATCAATCGGTATGCTGTCCTTTTGATTTCTGCATTGTCGGCAATCCTGCTGTATTTCGGCGTATTGAAACTTTTGAAGATTACGGAATTGGATGATCTTTTTTCTTTGGTGAAAAAGAAGACGGGAAGGTAATCCTCGCTTCGGTTCCTTTGAGTCTGACAGAACAAGCAGGGAAGCGGCGTTTTTTCGGGGAATGTGAAAGGAACAGAGAAAGACGTATGACGATCGCAATTATTATTGCCGGAGGATCCGGCGACAGAATGGGACAGGATATCCCGAAGCAGTTCATCAACGTCTATGATAAGCCGGTGCTGATCTGTACGCGGGAAGCGCTCGGCCGGAAGCCGCAGTATGACATCCGAAGCGGCATGGAGCGGACGATCCGGATAATAAAGGAACTCGGATGATCCCATCCGAACAGAAAAGAGGTACGGGACGATGCTGACAAACGATCAGATGAACATTCTTCTGCTGCTCCGAAAAGCATTCGGATTGAGCGAGGGGAATTTTGAATCGGAAGACGAAAGCGAGCTGTTGGAGACGGTTATGCGCAGCGGACTTCTGCTGACTGTATATCCCGTTCTTTCGGCGAAAGAACAGGAGTCGTTTAAAGCGTCCTACGCCGCCGCGCTCAAACAATCGATCCTTCAGACATATGAGGGAGAGAATATCCTGAACGCTCTGAGCGACGCGGGATTTGACTGCATCGCCCTGAAGGGCTGGGAGCTTCAAAAACTGTATCCGAGATCCAACATGCGCCAGATGGCGGATCTGGATATCCTTGTCCGTCCGTATGAGTACCGCCGTATCAAGGCGATCATGGAAAAGCTGGGGTTTTGGGCATACAGCGAGTCTTCCTGGAAGCACGATAATTTCAAAAAAGGCAAGGTGTTTGTGGAGATGCATAAACGCCTGACGGATGACAGCGCTGAAGTTCAGAGATGGGAACGGGAAATGTGGAACAGAGCGGTTCGTGTCCGTGGCAATGTTTTCAAAATGTCTCCGGAGGATTTTTATATTTTCCATTTCATTCACCTGCATAAAGACTTTATGAACGGGTCTCTCGGCTTGCGCAGAATTGCGGATACGTGGCTTTTGCAGAAGCAGCCGATGAACAAAGACTCGGTGAAAACGGAACTGACGCGTTTCGGACTATTGGCGTTCCATGATAAAATGGTGAAATTGAGCCGGGCTGTAATGGGAGAAACGCCGATGGACAAGGACTGCGAAATACTTCTTTCACACGCGTTCAAATACGGAATTTACGGTTCGGACATCAGTTACAAAACAGGGCGGATCACCACAATGGGAAAGAACTTGAAAAGCGGTAAAATCCATTCGGTGTTTTCCGCTGTTTTCCTTCCGGTCGGGCGAATGAAAGCACAGTATCCAATACTGGAAAAGTGGCCGATACTTTTGCCGTGGTGCTGGATGAAAAGGATCGCATATTTTGCTTTTAACGACCCGAAAAGGCATTACAAAAGACTCGATTACGGCAATATCGGGGAAGCGGACTATCAGGAAATGGAACGCTTCTTTGAAGCGGGAGGAATCACTCGAAAATAAAAAAGAGATATCAGTGAAAACGCCGGACATTTGTCCGGCGTTTTTTTATACTCTATAATAGTTCTTATACCACTCCGCAAAGCGACGGAGACCTTCCCGTATGCCGATGGTCGGACGGAAGCCGTAATCGTCTTCGAGACCTTTGCTGTCGGCATAGGTCACGGGAACGTCGCCGGGCTGCATGCCGACGAGCTCGCAGTGCGCTGCGAAGTCGTAATTTGCAGGCAGAACGCCCGCGCGGACAAGTTCCTCTTGGAGCGTGGAGATATAGTCCAGAAGATTCTCCGGCGTACCGCCGCCGATGTTGTAAATTGCATAGGGAGGCAGGGGAAGTCCGTCTTCGCCGGTCGCCTTTTCGGGCGCGCCCTGCATGACACGGATCACTCCCTCCACAATATCATCTATATAAGTAAAGTCGCGCTTACAGTTTCCGTAATTAAAGATCCGGATCGTCTTTCCGGCGGCAAGATCACGTGTTGCGGAGTAATAGAACATGTCCGGTCGGCCGGCAGGTCCGTAAACTGTGAAGAAACGAAGTCCGGTTGATGGAATTTCGTACAGTTTCGAGTAACAGTGAGCAAGCAGCTCGTTTGATTTTTTTGTCGCAGCATAGAGGGACACGGGGTTATCCACTTTGTCGTCCGTGGAAAAGGGAACCTTTTTGTTCCCGCCGTAGACCGATGAGGACGAGGCATAGACAAGATGCTCCACCGGATAGTGCCGGCATGCCTCCAGTATGTTGAAAAAACCGATGAGGTTTGATTCAATGTATGCATCCGGATGCTCGATCGAATACCGCACGCCTGCCTGCGCGGCAAGGTTTACCACGACCGTAGGTTTGTATTCGGCAAAGACACGGTCGACCGGCGCCTTGTCCGCGATGCTGCCTTTAATGAATACGTGCTTGACCGGCGAGACCTTTGCCGCCTGTTCGATCAGCGAAAGCCGGTATTCCTTCAGCTTCGGATCGTAATAGCCGTTCATATTATCGAGCGAGATCACCGTGCCGCCCGAAAGCTCGTTCAGAAGCCGCAGCACGAGATTTGCGCCGATAAAGCCGGGGGAGCCGGTGACAAGAATTGTTTTATGGTTGAGATCAATATGTACCTTTCCCATGGTCAGTCCCTTCTGAACAAGTCACGCGTATAAACCTTTTCTTCGACGTCGTCCAGCACAGCGTCATAGCGGTTGGCAATGATGCAGCCGCACATCTTTTTGAACTTTTTGAGATCATTGACGACCCGGCTTCCGAAAAATGTACTCCCGTTTTCCAACGTCGGCTCATAGATCACGACCGTCGCGCCCTTCGCCTTGATGCGTTTCATGACGCCTTGAATCGAGCTTTGCCGGAAGTTGTCGGAGTTTGCCTTCATAGTCAGGCGATAGACGCCGACAATAACCTCTTTCTGTCTGTTTTCCTTTGCTTTGGAGAAAGTCTCGTTGTTCCCGTACGTACCCGCAATCTCCAGCACGCGATCTGCAATATAGTCCTTCCGTGTACGGTTGCTTTCGACAATTGCAGTCATCATGTTTTGAGGGACGTCCTGGTAATTTGCCAAAAGTTGTTTCGTATCCTTCGGCAGACAGTAGCCGCCGTAGCCGAACGAGGGGTTGTTATAGTAGTCGCCGACGCGAGGATCGAGGCAGACGCCCTTGATGATCGACGCGGTGCTGAGCCCCTTGATTTCGGCATACGTATCAAGTTCATTAAAGAACGAAACGCGCAGTGCGAGATAGGTGTTGACGAACAGCTTGGTCGCTTCCGCCTCCGTATACCCCATGAACAGCGTTTCGATCGGATTCTTGATCGCGCCCCGCTGCAACAGAGCCGCAAACGTGTGTGCGGCCTGTTCCGTGTCCGGATCGCAGCCGACGATGATACGGGAGGGATAGAGGTTGTCGTACAATGCTTTGCTCTCACGCAGAAACTCCGGACTGAAGATGATGTTGCTCACGCCGAATTGCTTTCTGGCGTGTTCGGTATAGCCCACCGGGATCGTGGATTTGATGACGATCACGGGCTTCTGCACACGCTCCTTCGTGCTGTCCAGAATCAGCCGGATCACCGTTTCGACCGCCGAGCAATCGAAGAAGTTCTGCTTCGGGTCATAGTTCGTCGGCGCAGCGATGATGATAAAGTCTGCATTCCGATAAGCGCTTGCCCCGTCGGTCGTGGCGGTCAGATGCAGCTCTCTTGTGCCTTCCTGCGCCTCGGCAAGATATTTTTCAATGTATTCGTCTTGAATCGGGGAGACAAAGCGGTTCAGTTTTTCGACTTTTTCCGGTACGATATCCACCGCCGTGACGTCGTTGTGCTGTGCAAGCAGCACGGCAAGCGACAGCCCGACGTAGCCGGTTCCGGCAACGGCGATCCGGTAAGAACCGATTTCAGCCGAAAGCTCTTTTGCGGGCGCCTCCAGAACCTCGTCGATCTCAAAACGAAGCGCTGTACTCAATGAAAACAGTTGATCCACCGAGGGCGTATAGTCCCGGTTTTCGATACGGGACAGAAGGGCACGGTTGATTCCGGTCATCTCGGAAAGCGTAAGCTGTGTGATCTTCATCGCCTTGCGGCGTGAGGAAACCGTTTCTGCAAGTCGCTTTGCGGATAGCTTTTTCACGTAAGAAGCTCCTAATCGGGTAAAAACTCTCCGATCTGTTTCCGATAATAACAGAATTCAGATCGATCGGATAAAATGATTATAAATGAGAGGAATAAAAAAAGCAACACTAAAATTGCGAGCAGAGGCATAGAACAGAGGATTACCATCCGAAATTGATTGATAATGTTATGATTCATAACAAACCGAAGGAACGACGAAAACATCCGATTGACAGACCGCATACAGGCGGATATAATAACGGCTGCCGGCAGGAGAGGGGACGTGCCGCGTTGATTCGATGATGAAAAAATGGACGGACAACGTCGTTTTCCGAACGATCAAAAGCTTTATCAAAAAGAACGCCGTGATGGTCATCGCGCTGATTGCCGCGGTGATCACGATGTTCTTCGTTCCGCCGGATGAGGCGTATCTAGGCTATTTCGATCTCAAAACGCTGACCTGCCTGTTTTGCGTGCTCGCGGTCGTATGCGCGCTGAAAAACATCCGCTTCTTCTATGTGCTTGCGCGCAAGGTCGTACGGCTGTTCAAAAATGCGCGCATGAGCGTGCTCGGTCTCGTCTATATCACGTTTATCGGCTCCATGCTGATCGCGAACGACATGGCACTTCTGACGTTTCTTCCGCTCGGGTTTCTCGTGCTGTCGACGACGCGCAAAGAGAAATACATGTCGTTCACGTTCATCATGCAGAATATCGCCGCAAACCTCGGCGGTATGCTGACGCCGTTCGGCAACCCGCAGAACCTGTATCTCTATACGAAATTCGAGATTCCCAATCTGGAGTTCATGCGGATCATGGCACCGCCGTTTCTGTTCTCGGTCGCGCTGATCACACTCTGCTGCATCGTGTTCGTCAAGCCGGAGCCGCTTTCGCTTGACGATGAAAAGATTCGTCTGCCGGAGGGAAAAACGATTCTGTACCTCGCGCTGTTTGCGCTTGCGATCGCCATCGTGTTCCGCAGGATCCCGTACTGGATCGGGCTGATCGTGATTCCCTCGGTTCTGCTGTTCGCAGACCGGAAGGCATTGGCTTCGGTCGACTATCCGCTGCTGTTCACATTCGTTTTCTTCTTTGTCTTTGCCGGGAATATGGGCAGGATCGAAGCGGTCCGGCACTTCTTTTCCGGACTACTGGAGAAGAACACGCTGGTTTTCAGCGTCATTTCGTGCCAGTTCATCAGCAACGTGCCGTCCGCCGTGCTGCTTTCGCAGTTCACGACCAACTATCCGGATCTTTTGGTCGGCGTAAACATCGGTGGCGTCGGATCGTTGATCGCGTCGCTGGCGAGTCTGATCACGCTTCGCGAACATATCAAGAGCAACCCGGGCAGAACCATGAGCTATGTCGGGAAGTTTTCCTTGTTCAACTTCTCATTTCTGCTTTTGCTGCTCGGCTTTATGCTGCTGAAAGCGATCGTATAACGGAGGAACGCAATGGAAAGCGTACGGGACAGGAAAAAGACGCTTCGCAGGATCGTTGCGCAGATTTTGAAAGCATTGCCGGAGGAATACCGCGTTTCGGCAAGCGACAGCATTCAGGATCAGGTTCTTGCATCGGAGGAATACTGCCGTGCAGAGAGGATCTTCCTGTATATCGCCATGCCGACCGAGCCGGATACGGGCAGGATCATCGAGCGTGCGCTTTCGGACGGCAAGGCGGTCTACGTTCCGAAGTGCGTGAGCAAAACGGAGATGATCGCGGTGCGGATCCGAAGCACTGACGACCTGAAACCGGGCGCATACGGCATTTTGGAACCGCAGGACTGTTCGGAAACGATCGAAGCAAACGAGCCGGACCTGATCATCGTGCCCTGCGTTTCCGCGTCGAAGGACGGAAAGCGCCTCGGACACGGGGCAGGGTATTACGACCGGTTTTTGAAGGGGAACGCGGATAAAACGCTCTGCCTGTGCTTTGAAAAAGCGCTTACGCCCGACATCCCGATGGACGAAAACGACGTATTCATGCATCGCGTGATTATTGACGAAACGAAATGGATTTTTTTCGATCTCGGTTCGACATTGATTGACGAAACGAAAGCGGACCTTCACCGGATTCGGGAGATGACTGCGGGGACGGATGTTACCGCGAATACATACTGTGAGAAACGCCTTGAACTGATCGGTCGGGGACTTCCGGGCGATCAGACGGCGATCACTTTTTTCGGTTTGACAAAAACGCCGTGGCATAGCGAAGACGAGACGCCGTATCCGGATGCGGCTCCGACGTTGAATGAACTGAAACGCAGAGGGTTCAAACTCGGCGTAATCGCCAATCAGAACCCCGGGACGAAACGGCGACTTGCCGATTGGGACCTGCTGCAATTCTTTGATGTGATTGCGGCTTCCGCCGAGCTTGGGGTTGCAAAACCCGACCCTGCTGTTTTCCGATGGGCGCTGGCGCAGGCGAATTGTTCCGCACAGAACGCCTTCATGGTCGGCGACCGGTTGGATAACGATATCGCTCCGGCAAATCGCCTCGGGATGCATACCGTACGGCTTCTTCGCGGACTCGGGGCTTATCATAAACCGCAATCCGCCGACGAGGTGCCCGAATACACCATTCAGACGCTTTCAGAGCTCTTTCATCTGTTATAAACTTTGCTCAATAAAAAAGCCGCATCGCGGCTTTTTTGCTTTTTGGCGTTTTACGGTTCGGTCCGTTTCAACCGGTAGACATCCGTACGGCGCTGCAAAAGAAGCGGAAGCTGACGGCGGATCTCGTCGACGCGGTCAAGGTCCAGCGAAGTGATTGCCACGGATTCCTTCTCGTCCGCCTGCATCAGAACCTCGCCCCACGGCGAACACACGATCGAGTGTCCCCACGACTGATACGACGCGGAGGGATCGCGCGCGGGCGCGACGCCGACGGTGTAAACCTGATTGTCGACCGCCCTTTGCCGGAACAAAAGCTCCCAATGTGCGGGACCGGTGGTCATATTGAACGCGGCGGGGACAAGGATCACCTTCGCGCCGGCGTCAACCATCAGCCGCGCAAGCTCCGGGAACCGGAAATCGTAGCAGATACAGAGCCCCATTTTGCAGAACGGGGTGGAAAAGACCGTGACGTCGTTTCCGGGCGAAAGCGTGTCGGATTCAAAGAATCGCTGACCGCCCTTTACGTCGATGTCGAAGAGGTGCATCTTGCGGTGTTTCGCGATCTGCCGCCCGTCCGGATCAAAGACGTACGCCGTATTATAGACGCGATCGTCTTCGCGTTCGGCAACCGATCCGCCGCAAAGGTACACATGCCGTTCCTTCGCAAGCGCGGAGAGAAACTGCCACGACGGTCCGCCCTCGGGCTCGGCAAAGTCCGGAAAGCGCTTTGCCTCGTACGGACCGTTCCACATTTCGGGCAGCATTATAAGGTCCGCCGCGCCGTCCGGGATCGAAGCGAGAAGCGCGCGGATGTGCGCGTATGTTTCGGGCTTCGTTGCTTTTTGCGCAAGCTGAATGCTCGCGATATTCAGACCGTTTTTCATCGTTTCTTTCCTTACCGAGTGCTTTCTTTTCAATACAATTATAGCGCGGGAAACGAAAAAAAGGAAGACCCCGGATAAAGGGCGCAGTACTTGAATTCCTGTTATGCCTGTGGTATAGTTACGCCATGAAAAGGATGATTGCTTTTTTGCTTATGATCGGTATGCTTTTTTCTGTCGCATGTCTTAAACCGTCGGATACGGCGTCTTCCGCGGAGAAGCCGGCGGAACGGGAATCCGGCGAACAGCCGCTGCAGACGCCCGTTGAGGATGACGTCTCTTTTGTGGCGCCCGCGGTGACGGAACGCCCCGTCCCGGAACCGACGCCCGAACCGACCGAGGAACCGACGCCCGAACCGACCGAGGAGTCGACACCGGAACCGACGGAGGAACCGACGCCCGAACCGACCGAGGAACCGACGCCCGAACCGGAGGTGCTGCGACAGGACCTTTCTTCCAAGTGTTCCTTTAGCTGCACGCAAAAGAATGTCGGCAAATCCGTCTTTACGGACAATATCCTGAAATCCAGCGTGATTCTGGCGGACAAAACCGATTTGACTTATAAATGGGCGGAGCGTGTCGTTGCCGACGTTCTGTATTTGTTTGCATTCTCGCTTCCGGATTCTTTCCGGGTTTCGCAATGGGACGGTGCCGGCTCGCTGCTTTCGGAGGAGGAGATCAAACCCACCCGCATGTGCCTTTCGGTTCCGCTCGCAAAAGGATGCCGCAAGGTGACGGTACATTGCAACGGACGATGCAAGGTGAATGCGTTTCAAATCTTCGGACCGGGCAACACATTTCCAGACAACGTGGTCTGGTGGACGCCGCCGGAAGAGCGGGATCACTGCGATCTCATGCTTGTTTCGGCGCATTATGACGATGAGATTCTGATGATGGGCGGCGTTCTGCCCATCTGCGCAGGAGAACAGAAACGTGACTGCATGGTCGTCTACCTGAGAGGGGAGGATCAGGTTCGCGCAATGGAGGCGTTCCAGGGCCTTTGGGAAATGGGTGTTCGGCGCGAGGCGATCCGTCTCCTGTGCACCAACGATTCACTGGGTCAGGCGTTGAAAAACGACGCAAGCGAGATTGATCCGAAAGACGATCTGCACACCATTGTCGGTCTTTTGCGCCGTTATCGTCCGCTGGTGGTTGTCACGCACGATGTGAACGGCGAATACGGACACGCGGTGCATATCAAAACAAGCGCAATTGTTCGGCGTGCGGTGGAGCTTGCTGCGGATCCGTCCTACGATCCGGAGTCCGTCGAACAATACGGCGTCTGGCAGGTACAGAAGGAATACATCCATCTGTGGAAAGAGAACAAGATCGAGCTGGATATCCGCGCAAAGCTTCCGCACATGGGCAACCGCAGCGCTTACGATATCGCCGCAAAAGCGTTCACGTATCACAAGACGCAGCATAAAAACTGGTCGTTTGAATCCACCAGCAAAAACTATCCGATCGGCAGCTTCGGTCTGTACTTTACTGCGGTCGGTCCCGATTCGGGAATCAACGATATGTTTGAAAACGTATCGTACCCGGGCGGAAAGTGATTTGTTCTGTTTGAAAAGCCGGATACATTTTCGTTTTTACGGTTGAAAAGTGCGAACTGCGGTGATATAATATACTTTGTGTTTAACACAAACCAAGGAGGAGAAATCTGTTATGAAGAGAAGAGTACTGATCCTGTTTCTCGCAGCGCTGATGCTGCTCGTTCTGGCCTGCAAGCCGGCGGAAAACAAGCCGGAACCGCAGGCAGAAGTGACGGAAGCACCCGTTGTGACGGAAGCGCCCGCTCCCGAACCGGAGCCCGTTCCCGAACCCGAACCCGAACCCGAACCGGAGCCCGTTCCCGAACCCGACAACAGCATCGTGATTCTTTATACAAACGACACGCATTGCGGCGTGACGGACGGCATGGGCTTTGACGGCGTTGCACGCGTAAAAACTGCGCTGGAAGCTGCGGGGAAGAACGTCATTCTTGTTGACAACGGCGATGCGGTCCAGGGCGACGTCATCGGCACGCTCTCCAAGGGCGAAGCGATCATCGACCTGATGAACGCAATGGGTTACGATGTTGCAACGATCGGCAACCATGAATTCGACTACGGCATGGAGCAGTTCAACAAGAACGTCGGCCTTGCCAAGTTCAAGTATGTTGCCTGTAACTTTATCGGTCCCGACGGCAACCCCGTTCTCGATGCTTACACCATCATTGAGTGCGCAGGCAAGAAGATCGCATTCGTCGGCGTAGCTACACCGCAGACCTTCAAGTCCTCTACGCCGACCTACTTCATGGACGAAAACGGCAACTTCATCTATTCGTTCTGCGAAGGCAACAACGGCCAGGACCTCTACGATGCGGTACAGAATGCGGTCGATGCGGCGCGTGCGGAAGGCGCGGATTACGTCATTGCATTGACGCACCTCGGCATTGAAGCGGATGCACAGCCGTGGACCTCTTCCGACGTCATCGTGCATACGAACGGTATCGACGCCGTTCTCGACGGTCATTCGCACTCTGTTATCGAGTCCGAAACCGTTAAAAACAAGGACGGCAATAAGATCCCGCTTACGTCGACCGGCACGAAGTTCCAGAATGTCGGCTGGCTGGTCATCGGTGAAGACGGCAGCATCACGACGCACCTCATCAGCGCAAGCGCGATTGCGCTTATGGACGACCTCGATCTGCTGAACGAGGACGGCGGCATGGGCGAAGTGATTGCGGCAGCGATCGCAAAGAACGAAGAGCTCGTCAAAAAGGTCGTTGCGCACACCGACGTTGAACTCGTGGTCAACGATCCGGTCCTCACCGACGTCCGTATCGTCCGCAGCCAGGAGACCAACCTCGGCGACCTGTGCGCAGACGCATACCGTGCGATGGGTGAATCCGATGTTGCGTTCGTCAACGGCGGCGGCGTCCGTGCGTCGATCCCCGCAGGCGACATCACGTTCGGTCAGATCATCAAGGTTCATCCGTTCGGCAACGCGCTGTGCGTCGTCGAAGCGACCGGTGAGGAGATCATGGACGCGCTCGAATTCAGCGTTTCCAAGCTGCCCGGCGAGTTCGGCGGATTCCTGCACGTTTCCGGCATGAAGTTCGTCATCGACATGAAAGTCGAATCCCCGGTCAAGACCGATGAAAAGGGCATGTTCGTGTCTGTCGAAGGCGAGCGCCGCGTGAAGGATCTCGAAGTTCTGCAGGCGGACGGCACCTATGCGCCGATCGATCCCGAAAAGATCTACACCGTTGCATGCCACAACTACCTGCTGAAGGACATGGGCGACGGCTATACGATGTTTGCGGATAACAACCTGCTTCGCGATTCCGTCATGATCGACAACCAGGTTCTGATCAACTACATTGTTGACGTTCTGAACGGCACGGTCGGCAGCGAGTACGCCGATCCGTACGGCCAGGGCCGCATCACGTTCGCAGAGTAATTCATTCGGACAAACAAACAGCGGCGGATTTTCATCCGCCGCTGTTTTTGTATGCGTTTTTGAATCCATTACGACGGGAAGCTCCGCGTCGTATCCTTGCGGATGACGTCGTGCGCGCCGCCCTCGACGATGCTCGTTGCGGAGACCAGCGTGAGCTTCGCTTTCTTCTGGAATTCCGGAATCGTCAGCGCGCCGCAGTTGCACATGGTGGACTTGACCTTCGAAAGCGTCAGCGCTACATTGTCTCGCAACGAGCCTGCATAGGGCACATAGGAATCGACGCCTTCCTCGAACGACAGCTTCTTGTCGCCGCCGAGATCGTAGCGCTGCCAGTTGCGCGCGCGCGCGGAACCTTCGCCCCAGTATTCCTTATAGTAAGTGCCGTTGAGGTTGACCTTGCGGGACGGACTCTCGTCGAATCGCGCGAAGTATCTGCCGAGCATGATGAAGTCCGCGCCCATTGCGAGTGCGAGCGTGATGTGATGGTCGTACACGATGCCGCCGTCGGAGCAGACAGGCACATAGACGCCGGTTTCTTCAAAGTATTCGTCGCGCGCCTTGCACACGTCGATCAGCGCGGTCGCCTGCCCGCGGCCGATGCCCTTCGTTTCGCGCGTGATGCAGATGGAACCGCCGCCGATGCCGACCTTCACAAAGTCCGCGCCGGAGTCCGCAAGGAAACGGAATCCGTCCGCGTCGACCACATTGCCTGCGCCGACCTTGACGGCGTCGCCGTAGCGGCTGCGGATCCATGCAAGCGTCCGCGCCTGCCACTCGGAAAAGCCCTCGGAAGAGTCGATGCAAAGCACGTCCGCGCCCGCGTCGATCAGTGCCGGGACGCGCGTTTCATAGTCGCGCGTGTTGATGCCCGCGCCCACGACGAAGCGCTTGTGCGCATCCAGAAGCTCGTCCTGATTCTGCTTGTGCGAATCGTAGTCCTTGCGGAAAACAAAGTAGCAGAGCTGTCCCGCATCGTTGACGATCGGCAGCGTGTTCAGCTTGTGATCCCAGATGATGTCGTTTGCCTCGCGCAGACTCGTTCCTTCCGGCGCGCAGATCAGCTTTTCACGCGGCGTCATGAAGGTCTCCACGCGCGTATCCGGCGTCATGCGGCTGACGCGGTAATCGCGGCTGGTGACGATGCCGAGGAGCATGCCTTCGGGCGTACCGTCGGCGGTGACCGCCATTGTGGAATGTCCGGTGCGTTCTCTGAGCGCTATGACGTCTGCCAGTGTGTCCTCCGGGCGCAGGTTGGAATCGCTGCGCACAAAGCCCGCCTTGTAATCCTTCGCACGCTTCACCATCGCCGCCTCGTCTTCAACCGACTGCGAGCCGTAGATAAAGCTGACGCCGCCCTGTGTGGCAAGCGCAACGGCAAGCCGGTCGTCGGAGACCGCCTGCATGATCGCGGAGACCAGGGGGATGTTCAGTTTCAGCGCGGGCTCTTCGCCGCGGCGGTATTTCACCAGCGGCGTATGAAGACTGACGTTTGCGGGGATACATTCCGAAGAGGAATAGCCGGGGATCAGCAGATACTCGTTGAACGTACGCGAGGGATCCGAGATAAACGTTGCCATATAAAAAACTCCTTTCAGATTGATCAACCGGTTCCGAACCGCCCATGGACGGTTATTAAATAATTATATCGCAATCAAAGTCTCTTCGCAAGGGGGTCTCGCGCACCGTTTCTACAAAAAACTGTTGAAAACAACTCTGCTTTTCAGCTTTTCGAAAAAGAGGGGACTTGCTTCTTGAACCGATATTTGGTAAAATAAATATCATTCTATATGGGAAAGGGTCAATATGGAGAACAGGGAAATCGAATTGAGGACGGCGGATCTATTCGCCTTGCTGCTGAAATCCGCAAAATTCATTTTGATAGCGACATTGATAATAACCTTGCTGGGCAGCGCATTCGGCGTCTGCAGGGTTCTTTTCTTTATGCCGTCCGTCACGGAAGAAGACGTTCAGGATGCGGAGACCTCGCTCAAATTGGCGGAGAAGACACTGGACAACGAAAAAGAATTGTTCAAGTGGAGCGAAATTGCTGCGCAGAATACATTACGACAGCTGGAACGCGAACAGAAACTGGTGCAGCTTCGGCAGGAATACATGGACAACAGCCTGTATTACGCGATTGACCCCCTTAATTGTGGGGTTTCCCGGCTGACATTCTCTGTTCAAAGCGATCCGAAGCCGACAGGAAAAAATGAAGAACTGCAGACGACTCTTGCCATGATCGGCGAAACGTTCAATCTTTTGGACGAGGAAACGCTGGGAAGTATTCGCAGCATTCTGAACACGAAAGCGGAGCGTCGTTTTATCGAGGAACTGATTTCAATCAAAGTCATTTCCGATCATTTTGTGGAAATCAAGGTCTGCAGCAAGGACGCAAAGGTTGCGGAACAGGTGGTCAACTGTCTGTTTAAGACGATGGTAAGTCGTCTGGAAGCGTTTGCATCGCCGGAAAGCATCGTTGTGGTCGGCACAAGCACCGGATACGAAGTAAATCTGGAAATGAACGACAATCAGATTGCTTTTAAGGATCGGCTGCTTGCGGCCGAAGATGCGGTAGAAAACGCAAGGACTTCTCTGCAGGCGTTCAACGACGGCCTTCCGAAACATGAAAAGGCGGTTGACGAAGCCCGGGATGCATTGGAAAGTGCCGAGAAAGAATATGAAAGGGTTCTCAAAGCATACGAGACCACGCGTCCGAGCGTAACAAATATTATTAAAATCGCAATAAAGTACGGACTGGTCAGTCTGTTCGGCGGGCTGATTCTCAGCTGTGGAATCGTATTGGTTATCAAGCTGGGAGGAGGAAGGCTTCAGAATCAATGTGAAGCAAAGAGCCGTTATTCGATCCCGCTGCTCGGCGTTCTTCCTAGGACAAAGAAGGTTTGGTTTGACAAGACGATTCGTAAGCTCGAGGGTGAATCGGTCGGTGAATACGAGGAAATCGCGCGGGCAACGGCTCAAAGCATCCTTACCTGCATCGGAGATCGATCCGTCTGTCTTATTTCAACGGAGGGGAAGTCCGTTGCCGAAAAACTTGCGGCAGATGTGGATGAACGAATCAAGGTCTGCGGCGATGTCATCGACGATATAAATGCCGTCAGAGCGTTGTCCGGATTCGACGGCGTTATTCTGGTAGAACAGCGGGGCAGATCCCGTGTTCAGCTGATCGACAGCGAGATAATCCGCGTGAGATCGCTCGGCAAGGAAATCCTGGGCATGGTATTGATCTGACGAAAAAGATACATAGTAAAGGGGGCGACTTTTGCGGTCGTCCCTTTTTTTCGGAAGCACGTACGAAAAACCAAATGTCGTTTGTCCGAAATACGATCAGCGAATCGCTGTGTATCCTGCAACGGTTACCGGGGGCGAATTGTTGACAACAAAGGCGGAAAGCGGTATACTTACATTGAGTTATGCTTGGATGTCTATGGTCTTTTGGACACATGGGTGCAGGGCACACAGGATGTCGAAACGGGTAATGCACAACCACAGTTGTCTTACCGACGATCGACGGATAAAACGGAGTATTTACCGAAGCGAATCCGCGTTTCGGATGCCGGAGGCATACCCAAATACCGAAACCGGGTGGAATTCTTAAAGGAGATCGTTATGGAACAAAAGAAAAAGAATCAAAAACAGGGAAAGTCAAAGAAAGGATTAATCATCCTTTTAGTTATTCTCGCAATCCTTTTGCCGCTGCTGATTTGGGGCGGAGTGCGAGCGTATAAAATATTCGTAAAACCGCACACAATATTCGATCCGTCTACGGCTGTAACAGCAGAGCCGACGGCTGCAGCAACACCTGCGTTCGATATTATCGGGTATTTGCCGACGGACGATTCGAACGATTCATCCTTGGAGGATCTTCCGACGCCGCCGCCGGAGACACCGGTGCCGGAAGCAACGGAGACACCCAAAGTGACGGAAGCTCCCGCAACGGAAGCCCCGATGTCGGGTATTGTCAATATTGCACTGCTAGGCATCGATGCCGGCAAAAACGGCTCGACAACCAGCGGCACAATGCCGCATGCGGATACCCTTATGGTCGTAGCGGTGAACTTTAATACGAAAGAAGTCAGCCTGATCTCGGTAGCCCGCGACTGTTTGACCCGTGCGCCGGGTTATCTCGGGTATTATAAGCTCAATTGTATTTTCAACGTCGGCGGAGGGATGAAGGATCCGCACGGAGGGTTCCAGCTGACCTGCCGCGCTTTGGAGAAGTACCTCGGCGGCGTTTCGATTCCGTATTATTACGGCGTGGATTATCTGGGCGTTGTGGATTTGGTCGATGCGATCGGAGGCATCGACTATAATCTGGATATTCCGGTCGGTCGCAAATATACGCTCGACGGAAGCTACTACAGCAGAGGTTGGCATCATTTGGACGGCAACGGTGTGCTGGGATATCTGCGCATGCGCACCGGCGTGACCGACGGTCTGGATTCCGCGCGAACGGATCGGCAGCGGAGGATGATGGTTGCCGTATTCAAGAAACTGAAGGACGAAGGAAAGCTGTCCACCGTTCCGGATCTTTTGAAGATCGTCGACAAACATGTGTATACGAATACGACCGTGGATCAGACAATTGCTTTGATCAATTTTGCGATGCAGATCGATCCGGAGAGCATTCGCATGTACGGCATTTCAGGCGATATGATCAGAAATTATACATGGCGATTCTGTTTCCTGGATCAGCAGAACCGCCTGGATATTCTGAAAACCGTCTACGGAATCAATGCGACCCCGATCGGTGTGGATACGGCGGACTATGAGCACTTCCTGTACGACAGCGGTTTTGCTGCGATGAAGTATCTTAATATCACGAAGAAGCTGTTTGCGGAGGTGAACAAAACGCCGGAAAGTGAAATGAGCGAAGAGCAGAAGAAGGCGTATGCGGTATGCTGGCAGGATTACACAAACCTGCAGGAGTTGTTTGACAATGTAGATGCATGGACGCAGGATCACTGCATCGTCGGCTTGACAAAGGCCGATAAGCAGCAACGGAAAACCTACTATTCGCAGTTGAAGCAGCTGGAGGCTAAACTGGAAAAATCGGCGGATGCGCTCAACGAAGCGTTCGGGAAACCGATCAAGCCCAGATGGAATCAGAGAGTCGATGAGTTTTATATGCAGGTAAGCGATATCAACGAGGTATATGTCGACTTCCGTTAACGAAACGGAGAAAAGCGGGGCGTTTCATTATGAAAAAAACGGGCGAAGGGCAGAACGAATACAACCAGAATACCAGGAATCAGGATCGCCGTTGGCTCGCCGTCGTTATGACGGTATTGTGCGATGCGGCGGCGGTCTGGGCGGCCTTCTTTCTTGCACTTCTGACACGGTTTGATTTTCACTATTCCTCCATACCGCAACACTTTTTGACACCGTATCGTCGGTTTATACCGATCATGATACCGGTTGCCATCCTGATTTTCTGGCTGTTCAGACTTTACAAAAGCATGCTCCGGTATGTGAGCGTTACGGAATTGGTTCGCGTTCTGGAGGCATCGCTTGTTGCCGGTGTTGTCCACGCAGTCGGCATTACCCTGTTGTACGGCAGAATGCCTCTATCCTATTATCTCGGCGGTTTGCTTTTGCAGACAGCGCTTTTGGTCACGATCCGGTTTGCATACCGACTGTTCGATTACAGCAGGAAATCGCTGAAACGCAACTCCGAAACGATCAATCGCGTGATGCTGATCGGCGCCGGCAATGCGGGACAGATGCTGCTGAAGGACATGAATCTTTCGCCGAATCCGGAGAACAAGGTTGTCTGCATCATCGACGACAATCTCAATAAACAGGGACGATACCTTGAAGGCGTTCCGATTGTCGGCGGGCGCGACGATATTTTGAGAAATGTCGAAAAATATCATGTCAACAAGATTTTTCTGGCCATTCCTAGCGCATCGATAGAGGATAAGCGTGACATTCTGAATATCTGCGGCGAAACGAACTGCGAGCTCAAACAGCTTCCCGGTCTGTATCAGCTGGTCTCTGGTCAGGTGACGGTCAGCGCGATGAAGGACGTTTCCGTCGAGGACCTTCTGGGCCGTACTCCGATCCGAGCGGATCTGGATGAGGTATTTCGTTTTATCAACGGGAAGACCGTTCTTGTCACCGGCGGCGGCGGCTCCATCGGCAGCGAACTCTGTCGGCAGATCGCCGCGCACAGTCCGAAGCAGCTGATCATCTTCGATATCTATGAGAACAATGCGTACGATATTCAGATGGAACTGCGCGAGAGATATCCGAACCTCAATCTTACCGTTCTGATCGGCTCCGTTCGTGACAGCCGGCGTATTCTCAAGGTGTTCGAGACCTATAAGCCGGAGATCGTTTACCATGCGGCGGCGCACAAACATGTTCCGCTCATGGAGGACAGCCCGTGCGAAGCCATTAAGAACAACGCGCTCGGCACCTATAAAACGGCATACGCCGCCATGGCGAACGGCTGCAAACGTTTTGTGCTGATTTCCACAGACAAAGCCGTCAATCCAACCAATGTCATGGGTGCGAGCAAACGTCTTTGCGAAATGATCATTCAATGCTTTGATCGGAAGATTAAAGCAGGCAAAGCAGATGAAATCCCGTATCTGTCTTCTCATGAGGAACACGGCGAAACGGACGGAATCGAAAGGATCACGGGAAATCCGAAAACCGAGTTTGTCGCCGTCCGATTCGGCAACGTTCTGGGCAGCAACGGGTCCGTGATTCCGCTGTTCAAAAAGCAGATTGCAAGAGGCGGCCCGGTCACCGTGACGCATCCGGATATCATCCGCTACTTTATGACCATTCCGGAGGCGGTCAGTCTGGTTCTGCTGGCGGGCACCTATGCCAAGGGCGGCGAGATCTTTGTGCTCGATATGGGCAGTCCCGTCAAGATCGATACGCTGGCAAGGAACCTCATCAAGCTTGCCGGCTTTAAACCGGACGAGGACATCAAGATCGAGTATACCGGTCTGCGTCCCGGCGAAAAGCTCTATGAAGAAAAACTGATGGCGGAAGAGGGGCTTGAAAAAACGGAGAACGCGTTGATCCACATCGGGCACGCAATTCCGTTTGATACAGACACGTTTATTCAAAGTCTGGAAGTGCTGATGACCGCCGCATACTCCAATGACGACCGTATTCGGGACAAGCTGTTGAAAGTCGTTTCTACCTACCATCCCGAAAATGGCGCTGTCGAATCGGGAACTACTGAAATCACTACGGATAACACACAACAGGGAGAAGACCATGCAATCGTTCTTAACCGATCCGCGATTTAAAGGGATCAAGCCGTTCGAAAAAAAGATATGGCTGTCCAGTCCGACCATGCACGGCGATGAGCAGAAATGGGTGGACGAGGCGATACGCACCAACTGGGTCAGCACCGTCGGCGCAAACATCAACGAGGTTGAAAAACAAATTGCGGCGTACGTCGGCGTACGGTATGCCGTCGCGCTTTCCGCCGGAACTGCCGCGCTGCATCTTGCAATCAAGCTTGCAGGGGAAACCCTATACGGACAGGCGCGTCCGGATCGCGGAACGCTGCAGGGGCACCGCGTTTTTTGCTCGGACATGACGTTTTGCGCATCGCTCAATCCGGTCGCCTATGAAGACGGAGAAGCCGTCTTTATCGATACGGAGTCCGATACCTGGAACATGGATCCCGTCGCCTTGGAGAAGGCATTTGAACTGTATCCGGACGTTCGGTTGATCGTCGTTGCGCATCTTTACGGGACTCCGGGCAAGATGGAAGAGATCAAGCGCATTGCGGACGCGCATCATGCGTTGATCGTGGAGGATGCGGCGGAATCGCTCGGCGCAAAGTATCTTCTGAACGGGAAATGGGTCGAAACCGGCACGCTCGGAAACTATAACTGCATCTCTTTCAACGGCAACAAGATCATCACGGGCAGCTCGGGCGGGATGTTTTTGACGGATTGCGAGGCGGATGCGAACAAGGTCCGCAAATGGTCCACGCAGAGCCGTGAGGCAGCACCGTGGTACCAGCACGAAGAGATCGGCTATAACTACCGCATGAGCAATATTATTGCGGGCGTTGTTCGCGGACAGATTCCGTATCTCGATATGCACATCGCGCAGAAGAAAGCCATCTATGAACGTTATAAAGCGGGATTAGCCGATCTGCCGGTCAAAATGAATCCGTTTGATGCAGAAAAGTCCGAGCCGAATTTCTGGCTTTCCTGCATGATCATCGACGAGAACGCCATGGCGCCGCAGGTGCGCGGTGAACAGGATTATCTGTATAAGAGCGAACCCGGCAAGAGCACTCCGTCGGAGATCCTCGACGCACTTGCCGCGTTCAATACCGAGGGTCGTCCGATCTGGAAACCGATGCACATGCAGCCGATCTATCGTTCCAATGCATTCATCACTGCCCAGGGAAACGGACGCGCGCGCAGCAACGCCTATATCGCAGGAAAGGGCGTCGACGTCGGCGCCGATATCTTCCGCCGCGGGCTCTGCCTGCCTTCGGACAACAAAATGACCCCGGAGCAGCAAGACGTTGTGATGGATATTATCCATAGATGTTTTCGGTAATTCGCGGTTTCGGAAGGCGAAAAATCGCAGGACTGTCGGACGAATAATCGCTTGAGGAGAGCATGCTATGCGCGGAAAGAGATTAAAACAAACACTTAGGCTCTGTACCATTCTGACCAGTTCAGGTCGAACCAAATACCTAAAGAAGAAGGGCATATTCGGCGGGATTGGCGAAAACTGCAACGTGATGAACAGAACGGTTCCGCTATATGCAAGGCTGATTAAGTTGGGTAATAATGTCAAACTCGCTTCCAATGTCACTTTTGTGACGCACGACGTAACACATGTCATGCTGAACGCCAATCCAACGTTGAACGGAGAAAAGTTCAATGAGAAGATCGGATGCGTTGAAATACAGGATAATGTATTCGTGGGCGCGGGGACAACCATCCTTTACGGTGTTCGGATCGGTTCAAATGTGATTATCGGAGCGGGAAGTCTTATCAATAAGGACGTGCCGCCAAATGTTGTTGTGGCGGGGGTGCCGGCGAGGATCATCGAATCGTTTGACGAATATATTGCAAAGAGGAGATCGGAAGAATCTTATCCAGAAACACTCGGACCAAAAGAAGAGAACATTGATGATGCGACGGCGCAATGGGCATGGCAGAAATTTTATAAGGAACATAACGCGCAATAATCGAAATCAGGTTGTGGCAGGAATGGCTTTATGATTTATGCAAAAAGAATAAAACGGATATTGGATTTCGCCTTATCCTCGTTTGCGTTGTTGCTTTTCAGCCCTGTTTTTATGATATTGACGGTTGTGGGGTTTTTCGCCGTTAAGGGGAATCCGTTCTTCGTTCAAGAGCGTCCGGGGTTACAGGAAAAGATTTTTAAACTGATCAAATTTCGAACGATGAGCAATGAAAAGGACGAGGCAGGGAATCTTTTGCCGGATGAAATGCGTTTGAATTCCTACGGCAGGTTCCTTCGAGCGGCATCTCTTGACGAGTTGCCAGAGCTTCTCAACATTTGGAAAGGCGATATGGCGATAGTTGGGCCTCGCCCGTTGCTCACAAGATATCTTCCGTTTTATACGGAGACGGAGAGGAAGCGCCACACGGTTAGACCTGGGCTCACGGGACTTGCCCAGATAAGTGGAAGAAATGCATTGGCATGGGATTCAAGATTAGCTTTAGACGTCAAATATGCTGAACATATCACCTTCTTGGGAGATGTAAAAATCATCCTAATGACTGTTGTAAAAGTAATTAAGCGTGAAGATGTTGTAGATGCTGGCAGCTTTGAAATGCTGGATCTTGATCAGGAAAGGAAATCATCCGTTGCAGATCATAAGAGTAACCCATGATATATTCTCTCTATGGAGAAATCAAATAGCGGAACTGTTCAACAGTTCCGTGAGAATTAACTTCCCTGCTGCCGAAGTAGATGAAACTTACGGAACGTTGAAATGCGGGGAAGTAGAAACATTTTTGGAGGATGGTTCAGCAATTGTTTTCGCTGCTATTGAAGGTGAAAAACTTGCTGGATGGGTCTGGTGTCATCAGATTCATCGAATGGATGGTTTGAGGATTCATATTGCGGAAATTGCTGTGACAGAAGAATGGTATCGGCGAGGCATTGGAAGCAAACTGTTAGAAGAAGTTGAACGATATGCAGCAGAAAACGAATATCAGGCGATAGACCTGCTTGTGACATCCAGTAACATGAGTGCTGTCAACTTTTATGAAAAAGCTGATTTTAAACCGGAACGGTATCTGATGAAAAAAATAATAAAGAGAAGTTTTCCGGCGGGGGAGAATGTAGATGCTTAATGTTTATTCAATGATGCAAAGAGATGAATGGGACTCCGTAGTTAAGAGTTTCCATCAGTTCGATATTTATTATTTGAGTGGATATGTTAAAGCGTTTGAGCTACACGGCGATGGGGAACCGCTTCTTTTGTATTACAATTCTGAAACTCTGCGCGGGATCAACGTCGTAATGAAGCGTGATATTGCCCATGACAGGCACTTTGCAGGAAGAATTGCAGAGGGAGAATTCTTTGACCTTGCAACTCCGTATGGCTATGGCGGATGGTATTTTGAAGGAGATCAGACGGGAGCAGATGCCGCGGCCTTTCAAAAAGAGTATTCGGCATGGTGCAGAGAAAACGGTATTATCAGTGAATTCGTTCGCTTTCATCCGGTGTTGGAAAATGCGGTCGGAATCAATGCGGAATTGTATGAGTTGGTTTTTCTTGGAAATACTGTGGCAATTCGGCTGGATTCTGAAGAAAAAATCTGGGAACGATTCAGTTCAAAAAATCGAGGACATATTCGTGTTGCGGCAAAAGAAGGCGTTACGGTAAGAATCGAGACGACAAAAGATGCTTTCGATGTTTTCCAACGGATCTATGAAACTACGATGATTCGTGATGATGCATCTTCATATTATTATTTTGACAAAGCATTTTTCGAAAGCATCCGGAACGACCTGAAAGGAGCGTATACCATATTTACATCATATTTGGGGGAGACAGCGATCGCTTCCGCCATCATGCTATATGCGGGGAAGTATATGAACTATCATTTAAGCGGTCAACTGTTTGATTATAGGCGGTATGCGGGAACCAATATGATCCTCTATGAAGCCGCCAAATGGGGATGCAAGAACGGATATGAATGGCTGCATCTCGGCGGCGGGCTCGGTGCTCAAGAGGGATCTCTGTACGATTTTAAAAAGAGTTTTTATAAAAAGGGAGAGGACAAATCTTTCTATATCGGGAGAAAGATTTTCGATCGGGAAAAGTACCAGTATTTGCTTCTGATGCGGGACGGTGAATTGCCGGAAGGGTTTTTCCCGCAATACAGAGCATAAGTTCATCGGGAAGGGCATTAGATCAGATGATAGATCCGGACGATCGGTACAGAGTTGCAGAAAGGCAGCGGGTTTTGCTGTCATTTCTGATCGATTTCCATGATTTTTGCATAAGAAACGATATCGAATATTCCATTATCGGAGGAACGCTTCTCGGAGCGATTCGTGAAAACGGCTTTATTCCGTGGGATGACGATATTGATGTTCTGATGGACAGAACGAATTTTGAAAGATTCAAAGATAAGGCGGATGAACTGGAAGCGTATCGTTTAATTGAGCCGCTTTGGGTTTTTAAAATAATAAAGAAGTCCGTTAATGAACAGTCTGAAAGCGAAGAAGACGCACCTGCTTTGGATATTTTTATTGCCGACAGGGTTCCTTCGGGCAGATTAATAAAGAAAATCAAGCTTCTTGGATTGAAAATCCTGCAGGGCATGATGAAAACAAAAACAAATGAGAGGAAGTCTTTTTCCGTTGCATACAGGATCGCGCTTGCGGTTACGGGATGGTTGGGAAAGCTCTTTTCGGCTGAAAAAAAGCAGAAGATGTATACAAAGCTTTCGACCTGGGGGAATGCGGAAACCGGTCAGCCGCTGATGATCTGCAATGATATTTTTCAAAGCCTCGGATGCGAATACGATTCCAAACTGTTGGACAAGTTCGTGCGCGTCGGTTTCGAGGGCACGGAGCTTATGGCTGTTGCAGACTGGGACAATTATTTGAAAGAGCAATACGGGGACTATATGAAACCTGTCCGGACGGAGCATTGATCATGGAAAGAAATCCTGAGGACGTAAAAGCAGAACTTCTTGTATTGGCTAGCGCGTTTCATGCGTTTTGCGTAGAAAACGGGATCCGCTATTCCATACACGGAGGAACAATGCTCGGCGCAGTCAGGGAAAAGGGGTTTATCCCTTGGGACGATGATATTGATGTGACCTTTACGCGGAACGAGTATATTCGATTTGAGAAAGCTTTTTTCGACTGTCCGCCCGAAGGAATCAGGCTGAACAGAAAAGGGCTATACCCGCGCCTTTTGATGAAGAGAAATGACCGCCCCGTTGTATGGATCGATATCTTTATCTATGATTATATCACCGATAATTCGTTGCTCCGGAAGTATAAAATCGCAAGATTAAAGATGTTCAATTTGATGTTCCGCGATCCGGAAACATTGGAATTTACAAAGCAAAACAGTAAAGGCAATGCATTGAGATATGCTTTTGTCGCCGCACTCGTGAAATACGGCAGCAGAACAGACAAGGCAAAACTTCTGAAGAGAGCGGAAAAAGTGATGGTTTCCTTTCCCGGTAAGAAGAATTGGCTTTGCAGAACGAACGATACCGTTATCGGCATGCCGAAGCTTGTTCCGGGACATGCAATGGATCGATATGAGATGATTTCGTTTGAGAATACGGAACTAATGATTTCATCCGATTGGCATGAAATTCTGGTTTCGAGTTACGGAAACGATTATATGATACCGAGAGTAACGACCGAAGCGAATACGCACAACGCCTTTGTCAGCAGGGAAGCGGAGAAGGCGGAGGAAGAGTTCCGGGAATTCGTTATATGAGGATGTTTTGCGGTACGGTTTAGGGAGAGAGTTCTTTGAGCAGTAAGCGTCTAGGAAGAGAATCAAGAGTGCCGTTAACGGTTTGCATAACAGTATTTCTTGTAACTTACTTTCTTAATAACGATTTTAACATAAGGTATATTTGGAATTATGCCTTTGTGGCTGCGGTTATCGTTTGCAGCCGGCTTTTTGACGGAAACGGCATGATCCGTATGGGAAAGGTGACGGTGGTCTATCTCCTTTTGTCGGGGGTTGTAGTTGCTTTTTCCTTTTTGCCGAACTCGGTTTTGGATCCGGAATCAAACAACCATGCGATTTCTATCATGCTGTTTGCCTTGTGTGCCGCTTTCTCAAAACCGAGCAGAAATGAATTGCGCATATCGGAAACCCTGTTATTGTTATTTGCTGTCATTTTGACCGTTTACATTATAGCCGTTAAAGCGTTTCCGGATTTCTATTGGGATAGGATTTATCCATATTTATCCTCCGATACACAAAATGAAGCGGTAAATCTCATGAAAACCTACAACTACGGGGTTCCGGTCGGAGGATCGGCAAATTATGCGGATTATATCCTCGCTTTGGGTCTGTTTATATGCTTAAGCAAGCTTTTCAGTAATTTTGCAGGGAATATAAAAGCAAAGATTTGCTTTGTTTTATCCTTTTTATTCATTCTCGGCATGGTGATCGAAAACAGAAGAGGCGAGCTTATTGCGGCTGTTTTGACGATTGTTGTGATGTATCTTCTGAGCATGAATTTCGGGCGTATTGAAACAAACAGATTGTTCCGTGCGATGGCGGCAGCTGCAATCATTGCTGTCGGACTTGTTTTCATGTATGCCAGGGGAATGCTTGACAGGTATATCAATACGATCGTCAGTTTGAGCTCGAGAAAAGCGGGCGGAATCGAAGAGGTCGGCAATGGACGTATTGCGCTGTGGAGTTTGGCCATTGAGAAGTTTTTCCGGTCGCCGATCATAGGAATCGGATGGAATCAGTTCCGTGCAACAAATGACATCCCGTTTATGGAAGGAATAAATGTGCACAACGATTATCTGCAGTGGCTGTGCGAAACGGGCATCATCGGGTTTATACTGATTTTGATTCCGACGTTGTATTTGTGGTTTAAAACAGCAAAAAGATGTCGCTTTTTATTTGCAAACAGAGCATTTTATTGCAATGAAGCAAGATCCTATGCGCTTATTTCATTTGGAATCCAGAATTTCTTTATTCTTTTGCATTTCATGGATCCTTGCTTTTACAAACTGATTTTCTGGCCCATATACGCGCTTTCTATTATTCTTTACAACCGGAGTACATTCTTTGCTACGCGGACTGCAGGAGCTTTGGAGCAAGAGTACGCTTATAATTGTCTGATTGAAGAAGCGCGGGCCGTTTGAGAGAGGTTTATGCATCGGATAAGAACCAACTTCATATTAAATACCATATCACAGCTGTTGAGGATTATTACACCCTTGATTACAACCCCGTATGTTTCGAGAGTGTTGGGGGTAGACAAGGTCGGCACCTTTAGCTTTTCGCTTTCCATACAATCATATTTTTGCTTGTTTGCTGTTCTCGGAACAGTCGTGTACGGATCACGCGAAGTTGCGCGTGAAAGGGAAAACGTTTCTAAAGTAAGCGAGATATTTTGGGAAATAACCGTTCTTAGAGCATTGACAACAATGCTTGCGTTGATCGGCTGGTTTATATTACTCTCTCTGCAATCGGAAAATCGAATTGTTTTCTTGATTCTGACAGTATATGTCATAGCCTCTTTCTTTGACATCTCCTGGTTATATACAGGATTGGAGAAGTTCCCGTACATCGTTACAAAAACAATCATTGTGAGGGTGCTGGAAGTTATCTGCATCTTCATTTTCGTCAATTCACCGGACGATTTGCCCATCTATTGCGCCATCATGGGCGGCGGGATGCTCCTCGGTAATATATCCCTCTGGCTGAATCTTCATAATTGCATTGGAAGGGTCAGGATTCGGGAATTGAAGCCCTGGAGGCATTTCAAGGGCGTAATTATTTATTTTCTTCCGTCCGTTGCTACGACCATATATACCGTTTTGGACAAGACGCTAATCGGTGTTATCACAAAAAGCAATTATGAAAACGGGATCTACGAACAGACAACAAAAGTAATCGAAATTGCAAAGGCGATTACGTTCACGTCGTTGAATGCTGTTTTGAGCCCGAGAAGCTCCTATTTGTATATTAAAAAACAGTTTGATATCATCAAACAAAATCTGTCTCTTTCAATAGAAATTATGCTGGCGATCGGATTTGGTTTTGTTTTCGGTATTTCTGCTGTAGCCAATCGCTTTGTTCCGGCTTTCTTTGGAGAGGGGTATAGTGGGACCGTTCTCTTGTTAAGACTGCTTTCTCCAATTATTGTTATCATCACGATTAGCAATGCACTGGGCGATCAGTACTATAATCCCGCCGGACTCCGGTTAAAAACCTCCGTTTATTTGATTATCGGCGCAGGGACCAATTTGCTGTTCAATTTGATTTTGATACCGTTCTTCAAGAGCGCCGGAGCTGTCGTTGCTTCATTGATTGCGGAAGCAGTCATTACTGCGCTGTATTTGCATAACTGTGAGAAATATGTTACATTACGGCAGGTGTTCATGCTCTCATGGAAAAAAATACTTGCAGGAATTATTATGGCGGGATTCATTGTCCTTCTTGACCGACTTGTGCCGAACACGATTATCGGACTGGTGGGAATAATAGCAGCCGGCGGAACAGCATATCTGATTTCTCTTATCGTGATCAGGGACCATGCAACATTGTATGTAATAAATGAAGTTCTTTCAAAAATAAAGAAACCCAGACAAGAACAGTCATAAAAGCCGGAGAATCAGTATGGAAGAGTATGGTTTTTGTGTTAGCGATAAAAGAAGGGCAGTATGGAATGCGGAATTGGAATTGTTCTGCGCTTTTCGCGAGATTTGTGACAGACACAATTTGATGTATTATGCCGAAGGCGGCACTTTGCTTGGTGCAGTCAGACACAAGGGCTTTATCCCTTGGGATGATGATCTGGATATTTCTATGCCGCGTGAAGACTACGAAAAATTCTTGATTGTTGCAAAAGAAGAGTTATCCGGGGACTTTTATCTTCAGATACCGGAACGCGAGAACGACTATTTTTATGGACACGCGAAAATCAGAAAGAATCATAGCACGGCGATTCGGTATGTGCAGTACCCTGAACGATATTTGCATCACCAGGGCGTTTTTATAGACATTTTTCCGCTTGATAACATTCCCGATAATGCGATTTGGCATAAAATACATAAATACGTATCAATAAAGCTTCTGCAGATTATTTATTATGCCAAATATTATTATAGGGTAAATGAACATGCTCTGATAACGAGGGTTAAGCATAGAATCGGGCAAATGCTGCTGCCGACAAATAAGAGTCTTTACCGATTCTATCGGATGTATGAATGGTGGATCAGACTTCCGAACAAAAAAGAGAGCCGAAAAGTTGGCACGATTTCTATTTTTTATTACCTTGAAGAAAACAATTCGTGGCTGCGCGAATGGTTTGACAATCCTCAATCTCTTGATTTTGAATCAACGAAAATCAGGGTACCGGGTGAATATGATAAGGTTCTCAGGCAATCCTTCGGTGATTATATGACACCGGTCATCGCGCCGAGTCAACATGGAGATGTTTATTTTGATTTATCAAACGATTATCGCGCGTATTATGATGGTTCATTGACCTTTTCGAAAGAGGATTGCATACTGTAATTCGTTTGAAGAAAACACTCTTCGCAACAGTCAAAAGGAGAAAAAATGAAAAGTGTTGCAGTCTTGTTTGCAGGCGGAGTCGGGAGACGAATGAATTCCGGAGATATTCCAAAACAGTTTTTGGAGGTTTCCGGCAAACCGATTTTGGTGTATACAATAGAAGTATTCCAAAACCATCCTCTCATTGATGGGATCATATTGGTTTGTGTCTCAACTTGGATCGAGCGCGCTAAGGAACTTGTCGAACACTATAAGCTTACAAAAGTAAAAACGGTAGTCGCGGGCGGCAGTACGGGGCATGAATCCAGATTGATCGGATTGCGCGCGGCAAAGCAGTATTATGACGAGGCAGTCTCATTGATTCATGATGGGGTCAGGCCGCTGATTGATGCGGAAACGATCACAAAGGCAATCGAGTGTACTCGGCAGAACGGATCTGCTGTCGTATGCTCGCCGGCAATTGAAACAATCTATTATGAAAAAGACGATTCAAAGATGATCATTCCCCGCGAACAGTGTTCTTTGATGCGAGCGCCGCAGTGCTTTTACCTGACGGAGATCCTTTCACTGTATGAAAAGGCATGGGCGGAGGGCAATAAAGACGTCATTGATTCGGTAACGCTGATGCAAATGTATGGAAAAAGTGTGCCGAAGGTGACTGGACCGGCTGAAAATATCAAGATAACGACCCCTCTTGATTTTTACATGTTTGAAGGAATCATGCGGAGCAGAGAAAAGAACGATCGGGAGAAATAGCAAATGGTATTGGATGAAGATATTGCACAGATCGCTGCGGATAATAATATTGACTGGAAGCGGCTCAAAAACAGTACGATACTGGTAACGGGTGCGACGGGACTGATTGGCTCCCTGTGCATTCGGGTTTTGCTTTCGCTGGACTTCCCGGTCCGTGTGTTCGCCCTCGTCAGAGATCGGAAGAAGGCGGAAGCTGTTTTCGGAGATCGAATCGGCTATCTGACCGGAGACGTCAGAACGCAGGCAGACTATGACGTCGATCCGGATTACATCATTCATTGCGCTTCTGTTACAAAATCAAAAACGATGGTGGATGCGCCGGTAGATACTTTGGATATTTCGTACACCGGAACGATGAGCATTCTCCGCTTTGCACAGAAAAAAAACGTAAAAAGCTTGGTTTATGTTTCTTCCATGGAAGCGTACGGGGTAACGGACGAAACCCAAAACCCGGTAACGGAAAAAGAACTCGGATATCTTGATTTGACGGCTGCCAGAACATCCTATTCGGAAGGAAAACGTGCAGCAGAGTGCCTTTGTTCCGCGTTTTTTCATCAATATGGATTACCGGTTAAGATTGCACGGCTTGCGCTGACGATGGGACCGGGGATTCCGATGTCAGACAATCGCGTTTCCATGCAGTTTGCAAAGAGTGCTGTGTATCACACCGATATCGTTCTCCATACGGCGGGCGGATCCCTGTCTAATTTCTGTTATACTTCGGATTGTATCAGAGGACTTTTCACCGTGCTTCTCAAAGGAGCGAACGGTGAAATATACAATATTTGTAATGATAAGGAAACGAGGAGCATTCGGGAAATCGCGCAGCTTGTGGCTGAAAAAGTTGCAGATGGTTCAATAAAGGTTCTTTTTGACATACCGGAAAGCAACATCTTCGGTTATGCACCCGATACGGTATTAAAACTGTCTTCGCAAAAGATCATGAAACTAGGATGGAATCCAAAGGTTAATCTTGAGGATGCCTACCATCGGCTTGTTCGATACATTAAAGGAGAGTGATGCAAGATGCTGAGCAGAATCGAATTCGATGTACTGGATTGTTTATTTGAAAACAGGAACAGCGTTTTGAACGAACCTTTGTCGTCCGTCTTGAAAAGGGATCCAGACGAAGTGAAATCCACTTTGAAACAACTGACAGAAAAGGGCTACATTCAAGAGAATCAGATTACGGATGCGGGGTATGCCGCACTTGATCCGTATAAGGTCAAACGTGCCGTTTTTATTGCGGCAGGATTCGGATCCCGTTTGGTACCGGTTACGCTGAACACCCCTAAACCGCTTGTTCGCGTGCATGGAAAGAGAATAATAGACGGATTGATTGATTCAGTCCTTGCCGCAGGGATTGAAGAGATCTACATTGTACGCGGTTACCTGGCGGAGCAGTTCGATCAGCTTCTGTATAAGTATCCGATGATCAGATTTATTGAGAATCCCGCCTATAATGAAACAAACAACATCAGCTCCGCGCTTTGCGCGAGATATCTGTTTTCAAATGCGTATCTGTTTGAAGCAGACCTTCTGATCAGAAAACCGGAATTGATAAAACGCTATCAGTATTGCTCAAATTTCCTGGGCTTTTTTAAGGAACGTTCCGATGACTGGTGCTTCACGGTAAAGGACGGTTATATCACGTCTCAGAAAATCGGCGGCGTGAATTGCTATCAGGAATACGGAATTTCTTTCTGGGATGAAGAATCCGGCAAAAGGTTGGCAACTGATATCAAGGAAGCGTTTGAGCAGCCGGGAGGGAAAGAAATGTTCTGGGATCAGATCCCGCTTTTGCTGCATCGCGACAGTTATAAAGTTGAGATTCGGGAATGCAGTGAGGGGGATATTGTTGAGATCGACACATTCCGTGAGTTGAAAGAGCTTGACAAGAGTTACGATGTATAAAGACCGCACAGAAAGATAAATGGACCCCGGCGAAATACACCGGAAGCTTTGCAGAGCAGATGGATTTCGGCCAATATGGAGACTTTGACATGTCATTGACAAAAAAACAATTTGAACTGTTGGAAAACTATTTTAGCAGAGGAAAGCTGACGCAGCGCCAGCTTTGCGAATTGACGGATCAGTCCCTGGGCAATATCAATAAGCAGGTGCAGGAATTGACGGAATTGGGCTTTATTGACAAAGGAATGATAACCGCCCTCGGGATTTCTGCACTTGAACCGTACAGAGTGAAGAGAGCGGTATTTCTTGCAGCCGGCGTCAGTGCTCGATTGCTGCCGATCACACTTAATACGCCCAAACCGCTGGTCAAGGTGAAAGGACAAAGAATAATTGACGGTCTGCTTGATGCGTGTCTGGATGCGGGAATAACGGAAATATACATCGTACGCGGCTATTTGCCGGATCAGTTTGATCAGCTTCTGCACAAATATCCCATGATCCGGTTTATGGAGAATCCCCTGTACAACGAATCGAACAACATCAGTTCCGCGATGGTTGCCCGGTATATGATTCCAAACGCTTATGTGTTTGAAGCGGACCTGCTGCTTTCCAAACCAAGTCTCATCAAACGGTATCAGTACAGTTCCAATATCCTCGGCATTAAAAAAGACCGAACGGATGACTGGTGCGTTGCCGTGAAAGACGGATTGATTGTTGAGGAGAAGGTCGGAGGAGAAGGCGACAATATTTGGAGACTGCTGGGTATTTCATACTGGTCGGAAGCTGACGGGCACAAACTGGTCAATGATCTTTTGGAAACGTATCAGGCGCCGGGCGGTAAGGAACGCTACTGGGAGCAAGTACCTCTCCTATACTGTAAAAAACATTATAAGGTTGAGATTCGCGCATGTGCAGAGGAAGACGTCACGGAAATCGACACATACCGCGAGCTCAGGCAGATAGACAAGACATATGATGTGTGAAGAAAAGCACAGAAGTTCTAAACCGTGCCGATGAGATTCCTGATATTGAACATTATATTATTATTTTTGCATTTAATGGTTGACAGGTGTTCATTTTATTGGTATAATGTGCGAGCAAACGAACAACGAAGAACAAATGGAGGAAAATATGAAGCATAAGGTTTCTTTGATCGTTATTCTCGCATTGGTTATGGCAATGCTGCTTGCTGCGTGCAGCAATCCTTCGACACAGAGCAATGCGTCAGATGCTGATAAATCGAGCAACAAGGTTGTCATCTATTCCGGCGCGGAAGAGTATCGCAACGAATACTTCCTCAAGAGAATCAAAGAGGAATTCCCGGATTATGACGTAACCATTGAGTATATGCCCACAGGCAATCTTGCTGCGAAACTGGCAGCGGAAGGCACTGCAACGGACATGGATATTTTCTATGATCTTGATTTCAGCTATGCCGGGCTTGTTGAACAGTATCTTGCTGATGTATCTTCTTATGATCAGTCGATTTATGTAGATGATTGCAAAGTCAGCAACGCACATTATCTTGCTGCGACCCGTAACGGAGGCGCGATCATCGTGAATCCGGATGTTCTGGCTGCAAAGGGAATTGCAGAGCCGACCTGCTATGAAGACCTTTTGAAACCGGAATTCAAGAATCTGATTTCCATGCCGGCACCAAAGTCTTCCGGCACAGGATATATGTTTGTCAAGAGCTTGGTCAATGCATGGGGCGAGGAAAAGGCGTTCGAGTATTTTGACGGGCTTGCGGAAAACGTTCTTCAGTTTACTGAGTCCGGATCCGGTCCGGTAAACGCGCTTGTGCAGGGCGAAGTCGCAGTCGGTCTCGGCATGACCGCGCAGGCCGTCACGGCAATCAATAACGGCGCAAATTTGAAGATCCTGTTTTTCGAGGAAGGGTCTCCGTATTCTCTCTATGGATATGCAATCCCCGAAGGGAAGCAGACCCGCAAAGCGGTTGTCGATGTATTTAACTTCTTCTACAACACGTTGGTCATGGAAGATAAGGAACTGTATTATCCGGAGCAGGTGTTTGTAAACCAGGTGAATAACATCGAAAACTATCCGACCAACATTAAATATGCGGATATGCACGACAACACGACCGAAGAAAAAGCACGTCTGCTGGAAAAGTGGGCGTACTGATCGATCCCGAATGTGACAGCGAGGGAGGAAAGATTGCCTTTCCTCCCTTTTATCTAAAAATGTGTTTGTGTATTTGACGGAGATAAGCCATAACGGAAAAGCCAAAGGAGAAGAGTATGAACAAGATTACAGTTGAACATTTATCAAAAGCATTTGGGCAGGCTGGCGTGCTCCACGATGTCAGCTTTTCTGTTAACGACGGCGAGTTTCTGTCGATTCTCGGACCTTCCGGATGCGGGAAGACAACAATTCTTCGGATTCTGATCGGGCTGGAAACTGCAGACAGCGGAACGATTATCAAAGACGGTAAGGACATTACGTTCGCACCGTCCGCACAGCGCCGCATGGGAATTGTTTTCCAGAACTATGCGCTTTTTGAAAACATGTCTGTTTTAAAAAATGTGACATATGCATTATTGAACAGCGCAGCTACAAAAGGGCAGTATAAAAAAGCGGATGCGGATCGGAAAGCAAAGGAAATGCTTGAATTGGTCGGATTATTGGAGCATGCCGATAAAAAACCGCGGCAGCTTTCCGGCGGCCAGCAGCAACGTGTGGCGATTGCTCGAACGCTTGCGTTGAATCCGGATGTGATTTTGTTTGACGAACCGATGTCCGCATTGGATGTGGATACCAGATTAAGCCTACGTTCTGAGATCAAAGAACTTCAAAAACGATTCGGCACCACAATGATCTATATTACACACGATCAGGAGGAAGCATTTGCAATGTCCGATCGTATTATGGTTATGGATGCAGGCGTGATCCATCAGCTGGATACGCCGCAAAACATTATCGACCATCCTGCGGACGATTATATCAGACGATTTGTCATAAAAAACATTAATACGAAAATTAACAGTTTGATTCAGTTTGCACGCACTGAGCCGTCAGATGATTCGCTTTCGGCCCTTTGCGGAACCGAGGAAACAGCGGAGGAGCGGAAATGACCAAACGAAAATGGACAATGTCCGGCTCGCTGAAAATCCTGCTTTGTATTTTTTGGCTTTTTGCGATCATTCTGCCGCTGATTCGGATGTTGTCAACAATGGCTTCCGTGAACGTATTGGCGGTTATGGGAACAAAAAAGTTTGTAAAAGCTCTTGCGCAATCCCTTTTGGTCAGTTTAACGGCAACATCGATCTCCGTTTGCCTTGCCGGTGTTCTCTCATGGTCTGTGGCGCGGACGAATCTCCGCCATAAGACGATTTTGAACACACTGCTGACGGTACCGATGCTGATTCCTTCCATTTCGCACGGAATGGGCTTGATTATCATTCTGGGTGCAAACGGTTGGCTGTCTCGAATGCTCGGATTAGAAGCCGGCATCTACGGTTTCCGGGGGATTGTCCTCGGGTCGGTAATGTATTCTTTCCCGGTTGCCTACTTAATGCTCTACGATGTTCTGCGTTATGAGGACGGAACGCCGTATGAAGCGGCAAACGTCATGGGGCTTTCTGCAGGAAAGAAATTCTTTGCGATCACGCTTCCGTATCTTCGCAAGCCGCTGATTTCGGTCATATTTGCCACGTTCACAATGATCATCACTGACTATGGTGTTCCTCTTATGGTCGGCGGGAAGTACATGACCCTTCCCGTCATGATGTATCAGGACGTCATCGGCATGCTGGATTTCGGCAAGGGCTCCGTTATCGGAATGATCCTGTTGATTCCCGCATTGATTGCCTGTATCCTGGACATGGCAAACCGGGATAAGGGAAACGCCGCCTTTGTGGGAAAACCGTATGGGATCAAGAAGAGTGTCGGCAGGGATTTGATTGCAGGCATTATTTGCGCGCTTGTTATCATATGCGTTTTTCTGCCGATCGGATCGTTTGCGGTTCTCGGATTTGTAAACAAGTATCCGATCGATATGGCATTGTCCCTGAAGAACATTAAACAGGCCGTACATATGGGCGCATTGAAGTATCTCGGGAACTCATTGATCATCGCTGTTGTTGTATCGTTCCTCGGTACTGCCCTTGCCGTTCTGAATGCGTATATGACCGCCAGGAATAAAACGAAGCTCAGCTATGTGTTGCATCTGATGTCCATCACATCGTTGGCGATCCCCGGTCTTGTCCTCGGCCTTTCGTACGTGATGTTCTTTAAGTCTACACTGATCTACGGAACAATCGCAATCCTGTTCCTTGTAAACTCAATGCACTTCTTTTCATCACCGTATCTGATGGCATACAACACATTCGGCAAGATCAATGAAAATCTCGAAGACGTTGGTGCAACGATGGGGATCAGCAGGTGGAAGGTAATCCGGGATGTGCTTCTGCCGCAGTCTGCGGGAACGATTGTGGAGATGATGAGTTATTTCTTTGTTAACTGTATGATGACCATTTCCGCTGTTTCGTTCCTGGCAAACGTCAGCAATAAACCGATTGCCCTAATGATTACACAGTTTGAAGGACAGATGCAGCTCGAATGTGCGGCATTCGTCTCGTTGATCATTTTCATTGTCAATGTGATTATGAAATACGTTGTCTTTCTGGTCAAAAGGGAAATAATTCGAAGAAGTGTTTGAAAACCTGTACTATTCATCTGAATGATTTTTGACAGCCGTCCGAAAGGGCGGCTGTTTGATATTTAGAGGGCAGTCTGTACCGAAACCTTCAGAACGGCAGGATCGCGGGGGGCTTGTTGCTTTTCAAAAACAAACAGATTTTTAGGGCGCATTTTATATGTTTTGATACTTCATATTTAGGTTGACAGGAGACGCTGATGCATGATAAAGTATGAATGTTAGTTTTGCGGGCAGGGGAGGATGTGTTATGACGCAGAGGGGCTTATTGTGTGGGTTTCCCAAAGACGTCAGAACGTTCAATCCGCTTATTCCGACAAGCATTCTGCCCGTTTCCCACCACTGCGCGGTTTTTCCCGGCTTTTGCGATGTGCACGTACATCTTCGCGAGCCGGGTTTTTCTTATAAAGAAACGATTTCAAGCGGATCCGCTGCGGCGGCAAGAGGGGGATATACCGCTGTATGCACGATGCCGAATCTGAATCCGGTACCGGACAGTACTGAGCATCTTGCGGTTCAGGAGAAGCTGATCGCAGAGCAGTCCGTTATCCGCATATACCCGTACGGCGCAATCACCGTCGGCGAGCAGGGAAAGGAACTTGCCGAGCTGACAGGTCTAGCGCCGCGCGTCGTTGCTTTTTCCGACGACGGACACGGCGTGCAATCCGATGAAATGATGCGCGAGGCAATGATTACCGCAAAGAGACTCGGGAAAAAGATCGTCGCGCACTGCGAGGACAATCGCTTGCTTCGGGGCGGATACATACACGACGGCGCTTACGCGTCGTCGCACGGTCACGCCGGCATTTGCTCGGAAAGCGAGTGGGGACAGATCCGCAGAGATCTGGATCTGGTGCGGGAGACGGGGTGCGCGTATCATGTTTGCCATATCTCCGCAAAGGAGAGCGTTTCCTTGATTCGACAGGCAAAACGCGAGGGGCTGGATGTGAGCTGCGAGACCGGTCCGCATTACCTGGTTCTGGACGAGAATGATCTGCAGGAGGACGGACGATTCAAGATGAACCCGCCGCTGCGGTCTTTCGCCGACCGTGAGGCACTGATCGAGGGGGTTTCAGACGGCACCATAGACATGATCGCCACCGATCATGCGCCGCACAGCGCGGAGGAAAAGGCAAAGGGACTGCGCGGAAGCGCATTCGGGATCGTCGGACTGGAAACGGCTTTCCCGGTGCTGTACACAAAGCTGGTCGTTTCGGGCGTGCTGCCGATGGAGAAGCTTCTGGATCTGCTTGTTTACAATCCGAGAAAGCGGTTCGGCATTCCTTTGGAGGAAAAGGATTATTCGGTATGGGATCTGGATGAGGAATATACCATAGATCCGAGTGACTTTTTGAGCATGGGACGTGCGACGCCGTTTGCGGGCATGAAGGTCCGCGGCAAGTGCCTTGCCACGGTTTGCGGCGGCCGGATTGTGTATTTGGCTGAAGGGCAAAGGGAATGAAAGACAGTTTGTTTACTGTTGCCTCACAGAGGCGGCTGACGGAAAACGTATATGAGATCCGGCTCAAAGGCGACACTTCTGCCGTCGTACTGCCGGGACAGTTTGTAAACCTGAAACTGGACGGGTTCTTTCTCCGGAGACCGCTGTCAGTCTGCGATCTGGAAGGAGATTTCTTGACGCTGATCTATAAGGTCGTCGGATGCGGAACGGAACAGCTCAGCCGAGCGGAGGCGGGAGAGAAACTTCAGGTGCTGACCGGATTGGGCAACGGGTACGACACGGCGCTCTCCGGGACTGCGCCTTTGCTGCTCGGCGGTGGCGCAGGGGTTCCGCCGCTGTATCTGCTGGCGAAGCGGCTGCGAGCCGAGGGAAAGGCCGTTTCGACGGTTCTCGGATTCAATACGGTCGGAGAGGTCTTTTACGAAGCGGAATTCCGGAATCTCGGATGCGCTGTCGCCGTCACGACCGCAGACGGTTCATATGGGATCAAGGGCTTTGTCACGGACGCCCTCCCCGAAACGTATACGCACGTTTATACCTGCGGCCCGGAGCCGATGCTTCGGGCGGTATATCGCAAGATCACAACCGGCGGGTCCTTCAGCTTCGAGAAACGCATGGGATGCGGTTTCGGTGCGTGCATGGGCTGCTCGTGTAAAACCGAAACCGGTTATAAGCGCATCTGCAGGGAGGGACCGGTTCTGCAGAAGGAGGAGATCCGATGGGAAGACTGAATGTAAACCTCTGCGGCATCGAATTGGATAATCCCGTTATCCCGGCTTCCGGAACGTTCGGCTACGGCTGGGAGTTCGCAGAGCTGTATGACATCAATATTTTAGGTACGTTTTCCTTCAAGGGAACCACAAGAGAGCCGCGCTTCGGAAACTCTGCGCCTCGAATTGCCGAATGCCCGGCAGGCATGCTGAACGCCGTCGGATTGCAGAATCCCGGCGCAGACCGGGTTATCGATACCGAGCTTCCAAAGCTCGCGAAAGTCTTTCACAAACCGGTGATGGCAAATGTCAGCGGATTTTCAGTTGAGGAATATGCGGAAACCTGTGCAAAGCTGGATGCACAGCCCCAGATCGGCTGGCTGGAGGTCAATATCTCCTGCCCGAACGTCCATGGCGGGGGTATCAGCTTCGGCACCGATCCGGATTCAGCGGCATCCGTGGTTCGTGCGGTCAAGGCTGTTGCGACCAAACCGGTCATTATAAAGCTGACGCCGAATGTCACGGATGTTGTGTCCGTTGCAAAAGCCTGCGAGCAGGCGGGCGCGGACGGGATCAGCCTCATCAACACCCTGTTGGGAATGCGGATCGATCTCAAAACCCGCAAGCCCGTTCTGGCGAATATTACAGGAGGACTCTCCGGACCGGCGGTTTTTCCGATAGCGCTGCGAATGGTGTGGCAGGTTGCCCGCGCTGTGCGGATCCCCGTGGTCGGCATGGGCGGCATCAGCAGCGCAGAAGACGTGCTGGAAATGATGATGGCAGGCGCAGCCGCCGTAGAAGTGGGCGCGGCAAACCTCATCGATCCGTGGGCGTGCAAAAAGATGATTGAGGGCTTACCTGCGGCAATGGACCGCTACGGCATCCGTGAACTGCGTGAATTGAGAGGAGAATAACATGGGAAAAGACGTTATCGTTGCCTGCGATTTCCCGACCGCAGCGCAAACCTTATCCTTTCTGGACGGATTCCCGGGACGGAAGCCGTTCGTGAAGATCGGCATGGAACTGTTCTATGCGGAAGGTCCTGCCGTTATCCGGCAGATCAAACAGCGCGGACATAAGATCTTCCTGGATCTGAAACTTCATGACATCCCCAATACCGTTAAAAGAGCGATGGCCGTTCTTTCGGGGCTGGATGTGGACATCTGCAATCTCCATGCCGCGGGAACGGCGGAAATGATGCGTGCCGCGCTGGAAGGATTGACCCGGCCCGACGGTTCCCGACCGCTGCTGATTGCCGTGACGCAGCTTACTTCCACCAGTCAGGATGCTTTGGAAAGCGAACTGCTGATCCATGCGCCCATGGAAGAAGTGGTCATGGCCTATGCGGAAAATGCCAAGCGTGCCGGTCTGGACGGGGTGGTCTGCTCGCCTCTGGAGGCGGCCGCGGTTCATGCGCGCTGCGGTGCGGACTTCCTTACGGTGACGCCGGGCGTCCGTTTCGCCGACGGCGACCGGGGTGATCAGAAACGGGTTATGACGCCGGCACAGGCAAAGACGGGCGGATCGGATTACATCGTGGTAGGACGTCCCATCACCGCCGCTTCGGATCCTGCGGCTGCTTATGCGAGGTGTCTGACAGAGTTTGTCGACTGATCACGCAAAGCGGTCGACTTTCCCCGATATATGCTGAATAAAGGAGGCTGACGATGGATCTTTCAACTAAAATTTCGCAGGATCTGCTTTCCGTTCGGGCGGTGTTTTTCCGACCGGAGGAGCCCTTTGTTTGGGCAAGCGGAATCAAAAGCCCCATCTATTGCGACAATCGTCTGACGCTGACGGCGCCGGCGGTACGAAACGATGTGGAAAACGGTCTCACGGAGCTTGTTCGCACCTATTATCCAGAAGCGGAGGTTCTCATGGGAACATCTACGGCGGGCATCGCGCACGCTGCAATCGTGGGGCACATCATGGGGCTGCCTATGGGCTATGTTCGCAGCGGAAACAAGGACCACGGACGGCAGAACCGCATTGAAGGACGGCTGGAACCCGGTCAGAAGGTCGTTGTGGTGGAGGATCTGATTTCCACCGGCGGTTCTGTCATTGAGGTTGTGGAAGCCCTGCGGGAGGCAGGCGCACAGGTGCTTGGCGTGGCATCCATTTTCACTTACGGAATGAAAAAAGGCCTGGAGCGGCTGGCGGCCGCACAGGTCGAGAATCATTCTCTGACGGACTTTGACCGGATCGTTGCGGTCGCGGCTCATGAAAACTATATTAAAACGGAAGATGTGGAACGGCTGATCGCCTTCCGCAATGATCCTTCCGATGAAAGCTGGATAGGAGGTATCAAATGAAACGAAGCATTATCGACATTTTGGATCTGAGCACACAGGAACTGGAGGAGCTCATCGCCACGGCGGAGGACATCATCGCCAATCCCGACAAGTATGCGCATGTGTGCGACCGCAAGAAGCTGGCAACGCTCTTCTTTGAACCGTCGACGCGTACGCGAATGAGCTTTGAGGCGGCTATGTATGAACTGGGCGGACATGTTATCTCCGTTTCCAGCGCAATGTCTTCTTCCGCCGCAAAAGGGGAGAGCGTGGCAGACACGGCAAAGACCGTTTCCTGCTACGTTGACATCATCGCTATGCGGCATCCGAAGGAAGGCGCTGCGTACGTGGCGGCAACCAACGCTACAATCCCGGTTATCAATGCCGGTGACGGCGGACACTGCCATCCCACGCAGACGCTGGCGGATCTTTTGACCATCTGGCGTGAAAAGCGCCGCTTTGAGGGACTGACCATCGGGCTGTGCGGCGACCTGAAGTTCGGACGTACGGTACATTCTCTCATCAACGCGATGTCCCGTTACAACGGCAATAAGTTTGTTCTGATCTCGCCCGAAGAACTCAAAGTGCCTTCCTATGTTAAGAAAGGCAGTCTGAAGAAGTTTAACATTCCCTATACGCAGACGACCGATCTCGAGGCGGCACTGCCCGAACTCGACATCCTTTACATGACACGTGTTCAGCGCGAGCGCTTCTTTAACGAAGAGGACTATCTCCGCCTGAAGGACAGCTACATTCTTACGCCGGACAAGCTGAAGAATGCCAAGCCCGATCTCTCCATTCTGCATCCGCTGCCCCGTGTCAACGAGATCAGCGTCGCCATCGACGATGATCCCAGAGCCTGTTATTTCAAACAGGTGCTCAACGGTAAATACATGAGAATGGCTTTGATTTTGAAACTGCTGAAGGAGGCCGGCACACTATGAACATTGATTCCATCCAGAATGGCGTGGTCATCGACCATATCACCGCAGGACAGGGCATGAAACTCTATCATCTGCTTAAACTTGACGAAACCGAACTGTCTGTAGCAATCATCCGCAACGTTGTAAGCCGCAAGATGGGCAAGAAGGACATTATTAAAATTGACGCCGACATCCCTGTAAATCTGGACGTAATCGCCTATGTGGATCCCGGCGCAACGGTTAACATCATCCGCAACGGTGCGCTGGTAGAAAAACGGCAGATGGAACTTCCGGAGACGCTGACGGACGTTCTGACCTGCAAAAACCCGCGCTGCATCACTTCCACCGAACAGGAATTGAAGCACATCTTCCGCCTGACGGATCGGGAAAACAAGGTCTATCGCTGCATTTACTGCGAGACCAAGGCAGGAAGCTGATCACAGCTCTGCAGCGGAAGTATCGAAGACGGTGCATGCTGCGACATGCTTCAAAGGAGAAAGTATGAAGAAAATCGGCATTATCATGGGCAGCAAGAGCGATCTGCCGGTGGTACAGAAGGCAATCGAAGTGCTGAAAGAACTGGAGATCCCGTTTGAACCCCACATCTATTCCGCACACAGAACGCCGGTTGAAGCAGCGGACTTTGCCCGCACCGCGCGTGAAAACGGCTTCGGCGTGATCATCGCCTTTGCGGGCATGGCGGCGCATCTGGCGGGCGCAGTAGCCGCCAACACCACGCTTCCGGTCATCGGCGTGCCCTGCAAGGGACCGGTGTTCGACGGCATGGACGCGCTTTTGTCCACGGTCCAGATGCCTTCCGGCATTCCCGTTGCAACGGTAGCGGTAAACGGCGGGGCAAATGCCGCGCTGCTGGCTGCGGAGATCCTGTCCGTCGAGGATGAGGATCTGGCGCGGCGATTGACGGAAAAACGCAAAGCTGCCGCTTCCGCGATCCTGAAACAGGACGCGGAGCTGGCTGAGGAACTCAGATAAACGCAATCGGATACAATATCAAAAGTATCAGGAAAGAGGTATATCAATATGGAGAACAAGCTTGTTTACACCGGCAAGACCAAGAATGTCTACGCGCTGCCCAACGGAAATTATCTCCTGAAATTCAAGGATGACTGCACCGGCAAGGACGGCGTCTTCGATCCGGGCGAGAACAGCGTCGGGCTGACCATCGACGGCGTGGGCGACGTGAACCTGCGCATGTCCGTTTATTTCTTTGAGAAGGTCAACGCGGCGGGTATCCGCACGCATTACGTTTCCGCAGACCTCAAAAACACGACCATGGAGGTTCTGCCCGCCAAGGTCTTCGGCAAAGGTCTGGAAGTCATCTGCCGCCACAAGGCAGTCGGCAGCTTCCTGCGCCGCTACGGTGAATATATCGAGGAAGGCGCGGACCTGCCTGCGTACGTGGAGACCACGTTCAAGAACGACGCCAAGGGCGATCCGCTGGTCACCAAGGACGGGCTTGTGGTTCTGGGCGTTATGACCGCGGAGCAGTATGACGAGATCAAAGCCATGACGCAGAAGATCACGCAGATCGTGGCGGATGAAATGGCAAAGCGCGGCATGGTTCTCTATGACATCAAGTTCGAGTTCGGCTATGATGCGGACGGCAAGGTCATGCTGATCGACGAGATTGCTTCCGGCAATATGCGCGTGTATAAGGACGGCAAGTATGTCGATCCGATGACGCTCTCCAAGCTTTTCTTCGCATAAAAGCGTTCGCATCTGCCGTTCCAACGGGGCGGGGATGTGCAACCCCGCCAAAGGTTATTTTTTTCAGGAGATTTCCACATGGGAGGATTTTTCGGCATCACATCGAAGCGGGACTGTCTGGCCGACGTTTTCTTCGGAACCGACTACCATTCTCACCTCGGCACGCGCCGGGGCGGAATGGCGGCATACGACCCGGAGATCGGTCTGCAGCGCAAGATCCACAGCATTGAGAATGCGCCTTTCCGCACCCGCTTCGAGCATATCTTTGAGGAGATGTACGGCACGGCGGCCATCGGGTGCATCAGCGACAGCGAGCCCCAGCCGCTGCTGATCCGTTCCTGTCACGGCACCTACGCCATCTGCGTGATCGGCCGCGTCAATAACGCGGAGACGCTGATCGATCAGTACCTGTCCTGCTCCGGCGGACACTTTGACGCCAAAACGGGGGGCAGCGTCAATACCGTGGAACTGCTCGCCGCGCTGATCGACCAGAAGACCGACTTCGTGGAAGGCATCCGCTTTGCGCAGGAGTCCGTTGAGGGCACGGCTTCCATTCTGATCCTGCGCGAGGACGGGACTCTGCTCGTCGCACGCGACCGGCTGGGTCGGCTTCCCGTCACGGTGGGCAGGCGGGAGGACGGCTATGCCGTTTCCTTTGAGTCCTTTGCGTACGAGAAGCTCGGCTTCATCTTTGAGAAGGAGCTCGGTCCCGGCGAAATCGTTGAGCTGACGCCGGAGCGCATGACGCAGCTTCGCGCGCCCGGCAGGGAGAAGCGTATCTGTTCGTTCCTCTGGTCCTATTACGGCTACCCGACGTCCACCTATGAGGGAGTCAACGTGGAAGCCATGCGCTACCGCAACGGCGCGATCCTCGCCCGGGCGGACCGGGACAGGGAGGACGTACGGGATATCGACTATGTGGGCGGCGTTCCGGATTCCGGCACCCCGCACGCCATCGGCTACGCCAACGAAAGCGGCAAGCATTTTGCCCGTGCCTTTATCAAGTACACGCCGACGTGGGCGCGCAGCTTTATGCCGCCTGCGCAGGTGGATCGCAACACGATCGCCAAAATGAAGCAGATCCCCGTCACGTCCCTGATCAAGGACAAGAATCTGCTCTTTGTGGACGACTCCATCGTTCGCGGCACCCAGCTTCGGGAGACCGTGGAGTTTCTCTACGAGAACGGCGCCAAGGCCGTTCATATGCGTTCCGCATGTCCGCCCATCATGTTCGGCTGCAAGTATCTGAACTTTTCCCGCGCCACTTCGGACCTGGAACTGATCGCGCGCCGCGTGATCCTGGAGCTGGAGGGAGAGGCGGGCTTCGAGCATCTCAACGAGTATGCCGACGGCGGCACGGAACGCGGCAAAAAGCTGCGTGCCAATATCTGTGAACGCTTCCACTTCTCCTCGCTGGAGTTTCAGTCGCTGGAGAGCGTGATCGAGGCAATCGGTCTGCCGGAATGCGATCTTTGTACCTATTGCTGGAACGGAAAGGAATAAGAGCATGAACGAGTTTTCCAAATCCGACGCATACGCGGCCGCGGGAGTGGACATCACCGCCGGTTATCGTGCCGTGGAGCTGATGAAGCGGCATATTTCGAGAACGATGACGCCGGGAGTCTGTTCCGACGTGGGCGGTTTCGGCGGCTTATTCGAACTTGACCTGACCGGGATTCGGCGTCCGGTTCTGGTCTCCGGCACCGACGGCGTCGGCACCAAGCTGAAGATCGCCTTTTTGATGGACCGGCACGACACCGTCGGCGTCGACTGCGTTGCCATGTGCGTCAACGATATCATCTGCTGCGGGGCAAAGCCGCTGTTCTTTCTGGACTACATCGCCTGCGGCAAAAACGTTCCGGAGCGCATCGAACAGATCGTCAAGGGCGTCTGCGACGGCTGCGTACAGGCGGGCTGCGCTCTGATCGGCGGGGAGACCGCCGAGATGCCGGGCTTTTATCCCGCGGACGAATACGACCTCGCGGGGTATTCCACCGGCGTCGTGGACAGGGACCGCATTCTGAACAATGCCGAGACGGAGCCGGGCGACGTCGTCATTGCGCTGCCTTCCTCCGGCGTTCATTCCAACGGGTTTTCGCTGGTTCGCAAGGTTTTCGACGTGGAGCACGCCGATCTCAAAAGCCCGGTGGAAGCGCTGGGCGGAAAGAGTCTGGGCGAGACCCTGCTTACGCCGACCCGCATCTATGTGAAGCCGGTGCTGGCGGTGATGGAGAAGATTCGCGTCAAGGGCGTGTCCCATATCACCGGCGGCGGCTTCTATGAGAACATTCCGCGCATGATCCCGGAGGGGCTCTGCGCCAGGATTCGGGAAAAGGACGTGCGCGTTCTCCCGATCTTTGAACTGATCGAAAAGACCGGCGGCATTTCCCGCCGGGATATGTTCAACACCTTCAATATGGGCGTCGGCATGTGCCTGACCGTGGCGGCAAAGGACGCAGACACCGCGCTGAACATCCTGCACGAGCAGGGTGAGGACGCTTATATCCTGGGCGAGATCGTTCGCGGCGAGCGGAGGATCGAGCTATGCTGAACGGGAGCGGAAAGGTCCGCACCGCGGTGCTGGTCTCCGGCGGCGGAACCAACCTTCAGGCGATCCTGAACGCCCGCGGCGAGATCATCCGGCATGCGGAGATCTCGCTTGTGGTTTCGAACCGCTCGAAGGCGTACGCGCTGGAGCGCGCAAAAGCCGCGGGCATCCCCGCAACGGCGATCTCCGCGAAGGCGCTGGGAGGCAGGGAGGCCTTTGAGCAGGAACTGCAGCGGATTCTGGAGATCCACAAAATCGAACTGATCGTCCTGGCGGGTTTTCTGGCCATTCTTTCTCCGGATTTCACGCGCCGCTGGGATCATCGCATTCTCAACATCCATCCCGCATTGATCCCATCCTTCTGCGGGAAGGACTATTACGGGCTGCACGTCCATGAGGCGGCGCTTGCCCGGGGCGTCAAGGTCACAGGCGCCACGGTCCATTTTGTCAACGAAATACCGGACGGGGGCGAGATCCTGCTGCAAAAGGCGGTGGAAGTGCTTCCGAACGACACGCCGGAAACGCTTCAGCGGCGCGTTATGGAACAGGCAGAGTGGATTCTGCTGCCGCAGGCGGTCGAAACGGTTGCCGCCGGCATGCTTGCCGACCCGTCATAAATCATTATAAGGAGCCGCAATGAACGTTTATCAAACACCGGAGTTTTCCGAACTTGTCCGCGGGAACACCTACCCGGGCAGAGGCATTATTTTGGGACGCACCGAAGACGGATCGCGCGCCGTCGCCGCGTATTTCATCATGGGGCGCAGCGCAAACTCCCGGAACCGGGTCTTCACGGTGCGGGACGGAGCGGTCTTTACGGAGCCCTTCGACGCTTCCCGGGTGGAGGATCCCCGCCTCATCATCTATGCCGCGCTGCGGCAGTTCAAGAACATGCTGATCGTAACAAACGGCGATCAGACCGATACCGTCTATGAAGGACTGCAGGCGGGAAAAACCTTCTCCGAATCGCTGGAGACCCGCTGCTTTGAACCGGACGCGCCGAACTTTACGCCGCGGATCAGCGGGCTTTTCACGCTGGATCCCTTAAAACTCCGGTACGAGATGAGCATTCTGAAGAGCATCGATGCGGAGGGCAGCGACTGCGCGCGTTTTGTTTTTTCCTATCCGGCAAAGCCCGGGCTCGGACATTTTATCCACACCTACGTCCGGGACGGAAACCCGCTTCCCACCTTTTCGGGCGAACCGGAGCGCGTGAAGATCGACAGCGATATCGACGCCTTTACCGGAGCGCTTTGGGAGAATCTGGACGCGGATAACCGGATCTCCCTTTACGTCCGTTTCATCGATCCGGCAACGGGAACGTATGAGGAACGTCTGATCAATCGAAACAGATAAGGAGCGAACATGAAGGAATTTGAACTGAAATACGGCTGCAATCCCAACCAGAAACCCGCGCGCATCTTTATGGAGGACGGGAGCGAACTGCCGGTGGAGATCCTGAACGGTCGTCCCGGCTATATCAATTTTCTGGACGCGCTCAATTCGTGGCAGCTGGTCAAGGAGCTGAAACATGCGCTGGGACTGCCCGCCGCGGCTTCCTTCAAGCATGTGAGCCCGACCGCCGCCGCGGTCGGTCTGCCCTTGCCGGAGCGGCTCAAAAAAGCGTGCTTCGTGAACGACATTCCCGGTCTGGATCAAAACCCGCTGGCGTGCGCATACGCAAGAGCGCGCGGCGCCGACCGGCTCTGTTCGTTCGGCGACTGGGTTGCGCTTTCCGATCCGTGCGACGCGCTGACCGCGTCGCTGATCAAGCGGGAGGTTTCCGACGGCGTGATCGCGCCGGACTATACGCCCGAAGCATTGCAGATCCTGAAAACCAAGCGCAAGGGCGGCTACAACATCGTTCGGATCGACCCCGATTACGTCCCCGCATCGCGGGAGCGGAAGCAGGTTTTCGGCGTAACCTTCGAGCAGGGACACAACACGTGCGAGATCGATCGCTCCCTGCTGCAAACGGTCGTCACGGCAAATAAGGACCTGCCCGAGACCGCCGTCCGCGATCTGATCGTTTCCATGATTACGCTGAAATACACCCAGTCCAATTCCGTCTGCTATGCCGTGGACGGACAGGCAATCGGCGTGGGCGCGGGGCAGCAGTCCCGCATCCACTGCACCCGGCTTGCGGGCTCCAAGGCGGATACGTGGTTTTTGCGTCAGGCGGACAAGGTTCTGGATCTGCCGTTTCTGCCGAAGCTGGGTCGACCGGACCGGGACAACGTCATCGACGGCTATATCAATCGGAATGAGGAGGACGTCTGCGCCGAGGGCGTCTGGCAGCGATTCTTCACGCGCCGCCCGGAACCCTTTACTTTAGAGGAACAGCGGGCGTATCTCAGCGGGATTCAAAACGTTGCGCTCGCTTCCGACGCTTTCTTCCCGTTCTCGGACAATATTGAGCGCGCATTCCTGAGCGGCGTGAAATACGTTGCCCAGCCCGGCGGTTCCATCCGCGACGATGCGGTCATCGAATGCTGCGACAAATACAATATGGTGATGTGCTTTACCGGATTGAGACTGTTCCATCATTGAGGAGTAAGGTATGAAGGTTATGGTTATCGGCGGCGGCGGGCGGGAGCACGCCATCGTCAAAAAGCTGAAAGAAAACAGGAAAATCACCGAACTTTACTGCCTTCCCGGCAACGGCGGCATTGCAAAGGACGCGGTCTGCGTTCCCGTTGCCGCTACGGACCTCGAAGGCATCGTGCGCTTTGCGGGCGAAAAAGGCATCGACTATGCCGTTGTGACGCCGGACGATCCCCTTGCGCTGGGCGCGGTGGACCTTTTAGAAGCTGCGGGCGTGCCCTGTTTCGGTCCGCGGAAAAACGCCGCGATCATCGAGGCGTCCAAGGTCTTTTCAAAGGAGCTGATGAAGCGGCACGGCATTCCCACGGCGCGCTATGAGCGATTCGACAAGGCGGACGACGCCCTTCACTACCTGAAAAGCGCTTCGCTTCCCATCGTGATCAAAGCGGACGGACTTGCGCTCGGAAAGGGCGTCATCATCGCTCAGACGTCGGAGGAAGCCGAAGGAGCCGTCCGTGCCATGATGGAGGACAAACGCTTCGGCAAGAGCGGCGAACGCATCGTCATCGAGGAGTTTCTGGAAGGACCGGAGGTCTCCGTCCTTTGCTTTACCGACGGCAAGACGCTGGTTCCCATGGTTTCTTCCATGGATCACAAGCGGGCGGGGGAAGGCGATACCGGATTGAATACCGGCGGCATGGGAACGGTTGCGCCGAATCCGTATTATACCCCGGAGATCGCGGATCGCTGCATGCGGGAGATCTTCCTGCCCACGATCCGCGCCATGGCGGAGGAGGGCAGACCGTTTTCGGGCTGTCTGTACTTCGGATTGATGCTGACCGTGGACGGTCCGAAGGTCATCGAGTACAACTGCCGCTTCGGCGATCCGGAGACACAGGTGGTTCTGCCGCTTTTGAAGACCGATCTTTTCACCGTCATGCAGGCGGTGACGGAGGGAACGCTTGCGGACTGCCCCGTGGAGTTTGAAGACGGCGCTGCCGCCTGCGTGATCCTCGCGTCCGAGGGCTATCCGGGCGCATACGGAAAGGGATATCCGATCGACATTCCCGATTGCTTGGACGCCGAAGTTTACGTGGCGGGCGCAAAGGAGAAGGACGGCGGGCTGGTTACCTCCGGCGGTCGCGTTCTCGGCGTCACGGCCAAAGCGCCGACGCTCGGGGAGGCGCTGAAAAAGGCGTACGCCGCGGCAGAGCAGATCCATTTTGAAAACGTTTACTATCGCCGGGACATCGGAAAGCGCGCCCTGGCGGCATTGGAGGACTGACATGGTCTATCGCGTTTATGTTGAAAAGAAGCCCGGCTTCGACCGGGAGGCGGAAGCACTGTGCGGCGAGCTGTGTTCCTTCCTCGGGATCGCGGGGCTTAAGCGGGTTCGCGTTCTGAACCGTTACGACGCCGAAGCGATCACCCGGGAGCAGTTTGAAGCCGCCGTTCCGACGGTTTTCTCCGAGCCGCAGACGGATGTTGCCGCAGCGGATCCCGATCTCTCCGACGCCGATGCCGTCTTTGCCGTGGAGTATCTTCCCGGTCAGTTCGATCAGCGGGCGGATTCCGCCGCGCAATGCATCCAGATTCTTTTCCAGTCCGAACGCCCCGTCATTCGCTCCGCAAAGGTCTACGCGCTTTACGGCGCGCTCGACGCAGGGGAACTGGCGCGGATCAAGAAATACGTCATCAACCCAGTGGAGGCGCGCGAGGCCGCCCGGGAGCTGCCGGATACGCTGCAGATCCCGTACGAGATGCCCACCGCCGTCCGCACGCTGGAAGGGTTCCGGGCGCTGAACGAAGCGGCGCTTTCCGACATGATCCGCACGTACGGGCTTGCCATGGATGAAGCGGATATCGCGTTCTGCCAGGCGTATTTCCGCGGCGAGGACCGCGATCCCACGATCACCGAACTTCGCATGATCGACACCTACTGGTCCGATCACTGCCGGCATACCACCTTCCATACGATCATCGACAGCGTTCGCTTTGCGGACCCGGAACTGCAGCAGACGTACGAGGAGTACCTTGCGCTGCGCCGGGAACTGGGTCGTACCAAGCCGCCGTGCCTGATGGACCTTGCAACCATTGCGGTGCGCGATCTGAAACGAAAGGGAAAACTGGATCAACTCGACGAGTCCGAGGAAATCAACGCCTGTACCGTGAAGATCACGGTGCACGTGGAGGGCAAACCGGAGCCGTGGCTGCTTCTTTTCAAAAACGAAACGCACAATCATCCGACCGAGATCGAGCCGTTCGGCGGCGCGGCGACCTGCATCGGCGGCGCAATCCGCGATCCGCTTTCCGGCAGAGCATATGTCTACGGGGCAATGCGCGTCACCGGCGCGGCGGACCCCACGGCGCCGGTCTCCGAGACCATTCCCGGCAAGCTGCCCCAGCGCAAGCTGGTCACCACGGCGGCAGCGGGCTATTCCTCCTACGGCAACCAGATCGGACTGGCGACCGGGCTCGTGGAGGAACTCTATCATCCGGGTTATGCGGCAAAGCGCATGGAAATCGGCGCGGTCATCGCAGCCGCGCCGCAGGCAAACGTCCGTCGGGAACGTCCCGTTCCGGGCGATATCGTGATCCTTTTGGGCGGCAGCACCGGCAGAGACGGCATCGGCGGCGCAACCGGCTCTTCCAAGGCGCACACAGCGCGTTCCGTAGAGGTCTGCGGCGCCGAGGTGCAGAAGGGCAACGCGCCTGAGGAGCGCAAGCTCCAGCGCCTGTTCCGGAATCCGGAAGCGGCAAGACTGATCAAGCGCTGCAACGATTTCGGCGCGGGCGGCGTCAGCGTTGCCATCGGCGAACTCGCGGACGGCGTGAAGATCGATCTCAACGCCGTTCCCCGCAAATATGAGGGACTGGACGGCACCGAGCTTGCGATCTCCGAGTCGCAGGAGCGCATGGCGGTCGTGGTTGCGTTCGAAGACGTCGATCGCTTCCTTGCATTGGCGGAGCAGGAGAACCTGCAGGCGTGTCCCGTGGCGGTCGTCACCGAAGAGCCGCGTCTGGTTATGGACTGGAACGGCAGACACATCGTAGACCTCAGCCGTGCGTTTTTGAATTCAAACGGTGCGGAAAAGCATATCAGCATCGAAACCGCCGCGCCCCGGAAGGAAAAGCCGATCGCGGAAACAAGCTTCGAAGCTGCCTGCGAGCATGTTGCGGAGGATCTGAATCTTTGCTCCCACCGCGGTCTTTCGGAGCGCTTCGATTCCACCATCGGCGCGGGAACCGTGCTCATGCCCTTCGGCGGCAAAAACCAGCTGACGCCCATTCAGGCGATGGTTCACAAGATCGCCGCGGAGCAGGGGCACACCGATGACTGCTCCCTGATGGCATACGGCTTTGACCCGTATCTTTCCGAATGCAGTCCGTATCATGCCGCCTATCTTGCGGTGGTGGATTCCGTCTCCAAGCTGGTCGCCTCCGGCGCAAAGTTTGAGGACGTCTATCTGAGTTTCCAGGAATATTTTGCCAAGCCCGGACGCGATCCGAAGCGCTGGGGACAGCCCCTTTCCGCATTGCTCGGCGCCTTCCGCGCCCAAACGGAACTGGGCGTCGGCGCCATCGGCGGGAAGGACTCCATGTCCGGCAGCTTCGAGAATCTGGACGTTCCGCCTACGCTCGTCAGCTTTGCGGTCACGACCGACAAGACGGCGCATATCGTTTCGCCCGAATACAAGGCGCCGGGTCGTTCCGTGATTCTGCTGTCTCCCGAGCGGGACGAAAACGGCCTGCCGAAAGCCGCGTCGCTGCTCGCGCTGTTCGACCGGATCACCGCTTTGCAGCGCAAAGGGATCGTCACGGCATGCTGGGCGGTCGGCTCCGGCGGCATTCTGGAGGGCGTTCTGAAGATGTCGTTCGGCAACGGCTTCGGATTCCGGTTTGACGAGAATCTCTCCGTTGCGGAGCTGACGCAGAAGCAGTACGGCGCATTCCTTGCGGAAGTCACAGAGACCGTCTCGGATGCAAAACCGATCGGCGTCGTCACCGCGGAACCGTGTTATGGATACGGCAAGACGAGTCTGGACGCCGACGCTCTGCGCATGCGCTGGGAGCGCCGGTTGGAATCCGTCTGGTATGCCGGTCTGGACGAAAAGGTCGAAACCTATGAAGCGCTCTCGTTCCGTGCCGCGCAGCGGGTTGCACCTGCCGTTCGCTGTGCGCGTCCCCGGGTGCTGATTCCCGTTTTCCCCGGCACCAACTGCGAATACGACAGCGCGAGGGCCGTTCGCGAGGCGGGCGCGGAGCCCGAGATTCTGGTCGTCAACAATCTCTCCGCCGACGGCATCCGCCGTTCCGTGGATCGCTTTGCGGCATCCCTGCGGCAGGCGCAGATCGTGTTTATTCCCGGCGGCTTCTCCGGCGGCGACGAGCCGGACGGCAGCGGCAAATTCATCACGGCGTTCTTCCGGAACGCGGCGATCCGCGAAGGCGTCACGGAGCTTCTGGAACGCCGCGACGGATTGATGCTCGGCGTCTGCAACGGTTTTCAGGCGCTGATCAAGCTGGGACTGGTCCCGTACGGCAGGATCACGGACCCGACGCCTTCGAGCCCCACCCTGACGTTCAACACCATCGGCCGCCATCAGTCCCGCATCGTGCGGACCCGCATTGTTTCCGACAAATCTCCGTGGCTCTCCGGCTTGAAGGTAGGGGAGATCGTCAGCGTGCCCATTTCCCACGGCGAGGGGCGCTTCATCGCCTCCGAGACCGTTCTTGCGGAGCTGATCCGCAACGGACAGATTGCGACGCAGTATGTGGATCTGGACGGCGTCCCGACCTCCGATCTGCGGTTCAATCCGAACGGCTCCGTTCTCGCCGTCGAGGGCATCACTTCGCCTGACGGCAGGGTCCTCGGCAAGATGGGACATTCCGAGCGCGTCGGTTCGGATCTGTATAAAAACGTTCCCGGCACCTACGACAGTCACCTGTTCGAATCCGCGGTGCGGTATTTTCGCGGGAACTGATTGACCGGAACGGGGAAGGAGATAGATATGGATTATTTGAGCTTACAGAACGGCAGCGATATCCGCGGCGTGGCAATGGAGGGAATTGCCGGTCAGGAAGTGAACCTGACGGAGCAGGCGTGCCGCGATATCGGACGCGGCTTTGCCGTGTGGCTGAAAGAACGTCTGAAAAAGGACGCGCTGCGCGTGGCGATCGGGCGCGATTCGCGCCTGTCCGGACCCGCGCTGTCCGGTTGGCTCGGCGAAGCGCTCGCGTCGGAAGGCGTCGCGGTGACGGACTTCGGAATGGCTTCGACGCCCGCGATGTTCATGTCCACGGTCACGGAGGGCTTTCTTTTCGATGCATCCGTGATGATCACGGCAAGCCATCTGCCCTTTAACCGCAACGGCTTCAAGTTCTTTACGCAAAACGGCGGTCTGGAAAAGCAGGACATCAAGGCGATTCTCACGCTTGCGGCGTCCGACGAACATACCGGGTTGCCCGCCGCGCAGGCGTCGTGCGGCAGCTTCATGCCCGTATATGCCGGTATTCTGTGCCGCAAGGTGCGCGAAGCGACCGGCCTTGAACGTCCGCTGGAGGGTCTGAAAATCGTTGTGGACGCGGGCAACGGCGCGGGCGGATTCTATGCCGCCGAAGTGCTGGAGCCGCTGGGCGCGGATACGACCGGTTCGCGCTTCCTTGAGCCCGACGGTGCGTTTCCGAACCATATCCCAAACCCCGAGAATGAGGCGGCGATGGCGGCGATCACGGAAGCGGTCAAAGAGAACAAGGCGGACCTCGGCATCATTTTCGATACCGACGTGGACCGTGCGGGCGCGGTGCTGTCGGACGGCAGCGAGCTGAACCGCAACCGGCTGATCGCCATGATGGCGGCGATCCTTCTCAGGGAGCATCCCGGCACGACGATCGTCACCGATTCCATCACATCCACCGGACTGGCGGCGTTTATCGCGGCGCACGGCGGCGTGCATCACCGGTTTAAGCGCGGCTACCGGAACGTCATCAACGAATCCATCCGCCTCAATGCGGAGGGACACGACAGTCAGCTTGCCATGGAGACCTCCGGTCACGGTGCGCTGAAGGAAAACTATTTCCTGGACGACGGCGCATATCTGGTCACGCGGCTTCTGATCGAGCTGTCGAGAGGACGCAGGGAGGGGTATACGCTCCAGTCCCTGATCGCGGACCTCAAAGAACCCGAAGAGAGCAGCGAGTTCCGCATGAACCTGCTGCTGCCGGACTTTGTGCCCTACGGCAACGATATCCTTGAAAAGCTTCTTCCCTTTGCCGCTGCACAGCCCGGATGGACTCTGGCGCCGAACAACTTCGAGGGCGTGCGCGTCAATCTTGACGGGGATCACGGCAACGGCTGGTTTCTGCTGCGCATGAGTCTGCACGATCCGCTGATGCCGCTGAACATGGAATCCGACAGCGCGGGCGGCGTGAAGGTCATTGCGCGGGAGCTTTATCCGTTCCTTGCGCAGTTCGACCGCCTCGATACCGCATCGCTGGCGGAGTTTATCCGCTGACCGAATCATATCGTACAATGTGAAAGACCGCCCGCAGGGCGGTCTTTGGCGTCCCCGGCGCGTTACGGCATCGCTTTAATTGAAAAGACATGGGACGCGATGCCGGCGACGCGGCAAAGCCGCGTATACGAACGCGCGGCCTTTCGCTTAGGATCGGTTTTTATTTGTGAATGAGAGACCTCTGGTTCGGAAGACGGTTTTGCCCCGGAGATTGAACCGGAGATAATAAAACCGCGATTTTGAACTGCGAGTTCATTGTCAACAAGGTCTGAAGCGTATATAATGGTTCTGTCATGTGCGTTCGCATGGTTTGTATTCCTTATTATGCTTTCGAAAGGGTCAGATGTCGCCCGGCAGTTGACCTTTTGGGCTTTTGACCGAGTATAATAGAGATATAAAAGATCAAGAGATTGAAAAACGAGAGGAGAATGTAAGAATGTTAGGCGCAATCATCGGGGATATGGTTGGATCCATTTACGAGTTTCATAATCACAAAAGCAAGGACTTCCCGCTTTTCAGCGACCGGTGCTTCCCGACGGACGACAGCATCATGACGATCGCGATCGCTAAGGCAATCTTGGAGAACGGCGGCAAGTCAGAAGGACTCAGTGAGAAGACGATCGAGTGGATGCAGAAAATCGGGCGGCAATACCCGAACTGCGGATACGGTGGACGCTTCTACAAATGGATGTTTGCGAGAAATCCGCATCCTTACGGCAGTTACGGCAATGGCTCGGCAATGCGTGTGAGCGCCTGCGGTTGGGCAGGAGGCACGCTTGATGAGGTAAAAGCACTTTCTCGAGCGGTGACAGTGATCTCACACAATCATCCTGAAGGGATCAAAGGTGCGGAAGCAACAGCGTGCGCGGTCTTCTTGGCACGTAATGGACATAGTAAGGAGGAGATCCGCTCCTTTATCGAGGAGAACTACTACACGCTCGATTTTACGATCGACGAGATCCGTCCGATCTACGAGTTTAACGAGTCCTGTCAGGGGACCGTTCCACAGGCGATCGTCGCGTTTCTTGAATCGAATTCATTCGAGGATGCGATCCGCAACGCGATTTCCATCGGGGGTGACAGCGATACGCTTGCTGCAATCACCGGGGCGATCGCAGAAGCATACTACGGTATATACGATGACGTTCGTGAAGAGGTGATCAAGCGATTCAGATTCGCGTGCAAAATGTTCTACCCCGGGCCGTATATCAAAAAAGACCCGGATCTGCTTTCTGTTATTGAAGCATTCGAAAAGCAGTACGGCATTCCGGGGAATACACGATTCCCAGGTGACGGAGAATGGCTGGATGACCGGGACTTTCCTGATTCATGGTAAGGAATGATACAGATTGACAACAGGGAGGTTACCGCATGAGTCGGCAAAAGGAGCCGTGTCCTAGTCAAAACCAAAATAAGAGTGAAACGGGACATAAAAAGACCGCCTACATGGCGGTCTTTGGCGTCCCCGGCGCGATTTGAACGCGCGGCCTTTCGCTTAGGAGCTCTCATTTTTGCGATGATCAACAAACCCAGACTATACCTGCAAAAAACCAAAAAACCCAGTAATTTAGGGATTTTTTGGCTATGTTCATTTTGTATTTTTGTTTTTTTCAAATCATTTCGAGTAACCTTTCGAGGCTGTTTGCGGTCAAAAATGTAGTCAAAAAAAAAATAT
>JAEEGF012507655.1_pt1 | contig 74835 bp, 47 predicted proteins | sample 9134171 | NCBI WGS metagenome assembly JAEEGF01 (sample SAMN16246542, study PRJNA631951) | gut metagenome | biome: gut microbiome; feature: rumen; material: AP-attached | host: Bos | place: Iran: Karaj | collected 2018-10 | reverse complement strand
GTTCCGAGCAGATTGGAGAACCTGCCGTAGTAGTACTCGACGCCGTTCGTGAGCTGCATCCACTTGGCCGTGTGGAGCCCCATGGCCCGGAGGCCCGCGGGGAACTTCGCAATGGCGGCGTCACCCGTGAGGAGCTCGCCCGCCGGAGAGATTCCGGCGGCGCAAGCCACGAGCGCGGCCATCAGAAACCGCGCGTTTCGCAATGAAATGTGCATCGTTGTGCCTCAGACGTTGAGTGCGCTCTCGTCCTTCTTGACGTCGCCCGCGTCGAGTCCCATCTTCTTCAGGTCGACGTTCACGACGCCCCACGGCTTGACGTTGCGCCAGTTTCCGCGGGTGAAGTCGGGAATCGACACCGGCTTCGAGCCGCTGCGCACCGACGTCTCGGTGAGCTCGCACAGACAGCTCGTCGCGGCGAGGTCGTAGACGTCCATGTCGAGGGGCTCGCCGTTCTGCAGGCACCACGCCCAGCGGAGGTCCATGATGAAGTCCATACCGCCGTGCCCGCCGACCTTCTTCGCCATCTCGGAGACGTCGCGCCACATCGGATGCATGTACTTCTCGCGCACCTTGGCGGCCTCCTCGTCGGAGAACCAGTTGTGCGCCTTGCGGTCGAAGCACTTCTCCTCGAACGCGCACTGGAACGGATAGTCGCGGACGATTCCGCGCGTGCCGCTGATGAGGTTGACGCGGCTGTACGGACGCGGCGAGCTCACGTCGTGCTGCACCATGATGGACTTTCCGTTCACGGTCTTGATGAGCGTCGTGTTCATGTCGCCCATCTCGGCGGGCGGATCCTTCTTGCGCGGATCTTCGTCGCCGAGGACTTCGCGCTTGAACTTCTCGAAGTTGACGTTGTGGGGTCCGTTCTCGAGCGAGACGAGGAAGTCGAACCTGTCGCCGCGGTTGATGCCCATCGTCTGGCAGATCGGGACGAGTCCGTGCGTCGGATAGCGGTTGCCCTTGTGGACCATGTTCTCGGCGTAGCGCCACTCGTGCTCAAGGTTAAGGCTGTTGTTGACGGACGGGATCATCTCGCGGAGGTCGTGGATGTACGCGCCCTCGGCGTGGTTGATCTCTCCGAACATGCCGAGCCTCGCGAGGTTGAGCTCGAGGAGCTCGATCTCGCCGTACACGCAGTTCTCGAGCTGCATGCAGGGGATGCGCCACTTCTCGCTGGCCTCGACAAGCTCCCAGCACTCGTCGACGGTGAGCGCACTCGTTACCTCGACGAGCGGAATCTTGCCTCCGTTGAGTGCGCGCAGAGCCACGGGCTGGTGGAGCGCCCACGGCGTCGCGCAGTAGATGACGTCGCATTCGCCGAAGTCGCAGAGCTCCTTGTACGCCTCGTCGCCGACGTACTTCTTGGGCACGGTCCTGTACTTGTTCTCCGCGAGCCACTTCACGTTGTCCTCGACGCGGTCGGCGATCCTGTCGCAGAGCGCGACGACCTCTACGCCCGGGATCATCGACACCCTGTGGACCGCGGCAGAGCCGCGCTGTCCGACGCCGACGAATCCAACGCGCACGGTCCTGCCCTTCAGGGCCGAGTAGGCGTAGTTCTGCATCATTCCGCCTTCGCCGAAGCCGAACCTGTTCAGGCGGCAGCCTGCTGCCAGCGCCGCGGCGCCCATCCAGGCCGTTCCCTTGAGAAAATCACGACGTTTCATGTCAACCTTCATCTTGCGCTCCTTTCGTTTTCGAAATATTACGTGTTCATCCGCGGACTATCCGCTCGTATTCGTCCTTCTGGGCCTCCATGGACTCCACCATCTTCAGCTGCGTCCTGCAGCGCACGAGGTTGTGCTCGTCGTACGCCGTGTGGAAGTAGACGTCGCCGTTGAGGTAGTCGGTGAGGAACCTTATGCCGATCGTCAGCGTTATGATGCGTCCGGCGAGGGCCATGTTCGCGCGCTCCGCCTCGGTGAGGAACTTCGCGTGCGCGAGGTATCCGCGCACAAGCGCCTCGAAGTACTCCTTCTTCGAGTAGACCTTCGAAAGGTCCTTCTCGTCCTCCGCCGCGGCCGCGGTAGAGGTGCGCACCATATCGCCGAAGTCGTAGAGCGCCGAGCCGGGCATCGTCGTATCGAGGTCGATGACGACGTTCGATCCGTCCGGCGCGAGCATCACGTTGTTGATCTTCGTGTCGTTGTGCGTGATGCGCTCGGGAATCTCCCCCGCGCGCATCATGTCGACGATCGTCGACGCCTCGGCGCGGCGGCGGTCGATGAAGGCGAGCTCCGCGGCGACGGACGCCTTGCGTCCCTTCACGTCGGCCGCGGCGGCCTCGTCGAGAAGCCGCAGCCTGTCGACCGTGTCGTGGAACTTCGGGATTATCTCGCCGAGACGCGGCGCGGGAAGCTCAGCGAGGTCGTTCTGGAACTTCGCGAACGCGCCCGCGGCGAGCTCCGCCTCCTTGGGGTTCGTCACGAGGTCCACGGAAGTGTATCCCTCGAGGAACGCGTAGAGCCGCCACGGGTTCTCGTATCCCACAACCTCGAGCGACTTGACGCCGCGCGACTTCAGGAACTCCGTCACGCGGATGATGTTCGCCTTGAGCAGCTCGGGCGGGAAGATGTCGGTGTTGACGCGCTGGAGTATGTAGCGCACCCCGCGCTTCGTCTCGACCTTGAACGTGTCGTTGATGTGTCCGGAGCCGTAGCGGCTCACGTCCGTCTGGTCCGTCACGCCCATCGACGCAAGCGCGGCGGAGAGCTCCTCTTTCGTGTAGGTGCGGTTAGACATGGCATCGGCCTCCTCAGGACTTCGGGAAAAGGCAGGACGGATACTCCCCGGCGGAGACGAGCTTGGCGATCTCCGCCATGACGTAGGGCTTGTCCTCCCTGTACGTGACGCCGAACCAGCTGGAGTCGGTCGGCAGCACAGCGCAGTCCGCCTTCCCCTCCTTGATGAGCTCGTCGACGACGAACGGGATGTACCACTCGCTCTTCATCTCCGTCCCACGCGCTGCGAGGAACTTCGGGAAGCGCTCCTCGAGCTCGGCGAAGAGCTGCGGGGTGAAGCCCCAGCAGTTCATCGAGACGCGCGCGTCGAGCGGAACCTTCACCGGGTTCGCCTCGTCCTCGCGGTTCTCCGCCATGTCGCCGGCCCTGACGAGCTTTGTCATCTCGGTGACGCCGACAAGCGTGCCCTCGGACGACACGTCGCAGATCCCGCGCGCGACGGATCCGTTCTCGGAAAGCGTCAGCGACAGCCTGTAGCCGACCATTGCGAAGTGGAGCGACGAGGGGTCTACGGACGAAAGGAACGCGCCCAGCTTGGCCATCGCGTCGCGCCCGTAGAAGTCGTCCGCGTTGATGACGGCGAAAGGCTCCTTGACGGTCGCGCGCGCAGCGCGCGTCGCGTGCGCAGTGCCCCACGGCTTGGTGCGCCCCTCGGGAACGGCGTACGGCGAGGGCAGGTCGTTGATGTCCTGGTAGCAGTAGTCGACAGGCACGACGCCCGCGTACTTCGCGCCGACCTTCTCCTTGAACTCTGATTCGAAATCCTTGCGGATCACGAACACGATCTTTCCGAATCCGCCGCGGATCGCGTCGAAGACGGAATAGTCGAGGATCGCCTCGCCGGAAGGTCCGACGGGATCGACCTGCTTGAGTCCACCATAGCGCGAGCCCATGCCCGCTGCAAGAACTACCAGTGTTGGCTTCATTTTTGTTCTCCTCATTCAACGTTAAGCTTTTCGTACGCGTCGAGCTTCACCGAGTCGACTATCCGGAACTCGCCCGGCGCCAGGACCACCCGCTCCTTGTCGCCGAACTGCTGAAGGACGCACCCGCGCTCGCACTCGTAGTCGAGGTTGAGCATGTAGACCTTTCCTTCGTCCGGGAAGTAGGAGTAGAGTATCCAGCCGCAGTCCTCGTCGGGATTCTCGAAGTCCTGTCCCGTGATCCAGACGTTGCCGCGCCCGAGCTTCGCACAGTACCTGTAGAGATAGCCGACCATTCCGACGTCCTCCAGCTCCGAGCCGCATCCGACGTCCATGTTCGCAGCCGCCGGATACGCCCACCAGTTCATGAAGAAGACCTCGCCCTTTCCGTTCCTGCAGCGCAGGATGAACGGCTCGCCGTCTTCGTCGTCCACCGCAAGCTCCTCGAAGTTCTCCGCAGGCGCCGCGAACTCGAGCTTGCCGAGCGGAAGGCACATGTAGCCGAAGCGCCTGCGCGCGACGAAGCCGAGGCAGTTCCTCTCCGTCGACGGACCAGTCGCCCAGTACTTGCGCGACGTCTCGCCGGTCACCCTGAAGCCGCACAGCTCGGTGAAGTCTCCGCCGTTGACGAGCTTCTCCACGGAGGGGTTCGTGTATTCGCGCTTGTCGTCCGTCGAGAGGTGGGCGAGTCCGATGACGAGCTTTCCGCCGCCCTTCACGTAGTCGCAGAGTATCCTGTACTGCTTCGGCGAGCAGGTGTTCCATCCGGCGAACATCAGCACCTTGTAGTTCTTGAGCAGGTGCTCGGCGGTGACGTTGTCGCACGCGAAGGACACGACGTCGCACAGTCCGTAGGGCGACGCGGAGAAGTGGATGTTCTTGTTCGGAGCGAGCATCGGAGGCATCGGCATAACGGCCTTGCGCACGACGTCCCAGCTCATCTCCGGCAGGCCGTACATCCAGTTGGGGTTCGACTTCGCGAGGTCGAAGGCGCCGCATACTGCGTTGCCGGCGACGTATGACGGACCGCCGAGGTCGAGGTTGCCCTTCGCTATCGCCCAGGTCGCCTCCGGCTGGCCCTTCGGCGCGGGATGCTCCCTGCAGAACGCCGTGAAGTCGCTGATGGCCCTGCGGTACTTGACCGCCACGGGCGAGCGGTAGTCGATCCAGGAGAAGCGCTTCTTCGCCTCGCCGAGGACGGGCTTCTCGTACTTCTCGCGCGCCTCTTCGTTCCACGGCGTCGAGAGCTTCCGGCAGGTGACGGGCATCTGCGACATCGGCGAGTCCTCGCAGAGCGAGCTCTGGAGCTGCCAGTTGCCGCTCTCGTTGATGATCACCTTCGCGCCGGTCATGTACTTGAGGAGGAACGCCGTCTCGAGGGTCTTCATCTTGTACGGATTGCGGTGGGGGATCCAGCTGTACCACTCGTGCGCGAGGTGCGAGCCCCACATGGGCAGGTCGTACTGGCGGTAGAGGCCGCGGTTCAGCGCGGAGGCGAGCGTGAGGTCGCCGAACGGAAAATCCTCCGTGCAGGGAATCTCCGCGCCCGCCGCCACCTCGTAGTCGAGCGAGAAGTTGCTGGACGTCGCCATCACGTTGCCCCAGCCCGCCGCGTGGAGGTCGCCGACGTGCTTGTGGACGCGGTTCATGTACTCCTCGACGAGCGAGCGCAGCGACGCGCCGCGGTTCTCCCAGTCCGTGTACAGCGAGAAGGTGAAGCGCTCGCCGAAGTCGTAGCCGAGCCAGGTTCCGCCAAGCGAGGTCGTGATCTTCTTCGAGATGCCGTTCGTCGCCGACGAGTAGATGCATGTCGAATAGAGCCCGCGCGCCTTCGCCTTCTGCGTGAGCTCGAGGAGGTTCTCGTTGTTCTGCCAGAACTGGAGAGTGTTTCCGACGCCCTCCTTTACGCAGAGGTCGATGAGCTCGTCGTAGTCGAGCTTCTCCGGCTCCCAGTAGGTGAAGCAGAAGCCGCCCATCTTCATCACGCCCCTGTTCGAGTATACTCCGGAGCCGATGTAGAGCCCGGCATCGGCGGGGACTGGGGTCTTCGCAGTCTTCGGACGCGCCGCGGCGACGATCTCGTCCACCGCAAGCGTCCTCTCCGGGGTGTCGGACGCGACGCGCGCGTCTTCGCCGCCCCACGCCGTCGCGCAGAACGCGACGGACACAAGGGCCGCGCAAAGCGCGCCGCAAACAGGTCTCTTGTCGTAAAGCTTCATGGTCTCGCCCTCCAGTTTTTTTGACGAGACTATTATAGCATACCGACCTGTTTCCAACAATTATACATAAGTATAGTCAACTTTCACCCCCATTCGCAAGCCCTCATTCCATCCGGCGTAGCACCAGAACGGAAATCTCGGGATCGTCGAAGAAGCGCACAGGAAAACCCGCCCACTGTCCGCATCCGGGCGAGACGTAGAGACGGCCCTCCCGCCCCGGCGCCGCGTCGCCCGAGGATATCGCGTACTCGCCGCGGACGAATCCGTCGTTCGCGCGGTAGACGAGCAGATTGAGTCCCGGCATGACGCCGCCGTGGGTGTGTCCGGACAGCTGGAGACCGACGCCGTGGAGCGCGTTCGTCCGCGCCTCCTTCGGATTGTGCTGCAGAAGGACGCGGAACTCCCCGTTCGTCGCCGCGGCGAACGCGCCGCGGACATCCGGCGCTGTCGCCTTCGCGCGCCACCTGAATATCGCCTCGTCGTCCACTCCGCCAAGCGCGAGCCCTTCGTGCGGAAAGACGCACTCGTTCCTGAGAAAGCGCATTCCCCACTTCCCGAAGATTTCCGACCACGTGGCCCATTCCCCGTAGAACTCGTGGTTCCCGGTGACATAGTAGACGCCGTCCTTCGCCTTAAGGTCCTTGAGCGGCTCGACGTCGCGGCGCCTCCGCCGCGGAGCGCCGTCCACTATGTCGCCAGTGCACACCGCAAGGTCCGCGTCCACCGCGTTCGCAAGCGCCACTATCGCCTCCGTGCGCCAGCGCGGCGCCGCGGCGGACACGTGGATGTCCGCAACCTGCACGATGCGGTATCCGTCGAGCGCCGCAGGAAGTCCCGGACACTGAATCTCGACTTCGCGGACCTTCGGAATCTTCACGCCGTTCCACACGCCCCACGCAGCGAGCGCCCAGGCGAGCGCGGGCAGCAGGACCGCCTTCACGCGACGCGGGACGAAGAACAGCGCGACGGACAGCGCGAAGAGAAGCATGGCGCCTGAGTAGAGCCAGTTCCATGTCCAGATGAGCCACTGCGGAAGCTCTGGATTGAACGCGTCGCCTCCGAACGCCTGGTAGCAGAGGAACTTGGAGCAGCAAAGAAGAAGAAAGGCGGCAATCGCAGCCTGAGCGCGCGGTCCGAACTTGAAAGCGCGGCAGGCGGGGAGAATGTAGACGAAGGCAAGCAGGACGAATACGGCGAACGGGAAGTAGGTGAAGACGGACTTTATCATCTCATTTCCTCCACCGGTGCGTCGACTCCCCCTTGGCGCGGACAAGCTCCGCCTCGCCCATGATTCCTATCTCGCGTATGCCGGGAGTGTCGATGACCATCGCCCCCGACGGAAGCATCGAGAGCTCTCGGCTCGTCGTCGTGTGGCGCCCCTTCCCGCTCCACTCCTGTATCTCCTGCGTCGCCGCCCATTCCTCCCCGGCGAGAGTGTTGAGCAGCGTGGACTTTCCGACGCCCGAGGAGCCGACGAGCGCGAGCGTGCGGCCGGGCTTCGCGTATTCGAGGACGGACTCCATCCCCTCGCCCGTGAGGCACGATATGCGCAGCAGCCGCGCCCTTCCCGCAATCGTCTCCTCAAGCTCCTTCACGAACTCCTCGTCGCCGTCCTGCCAGAGGTCCATCTTCGTGAGGACCACGACGGCCTCCGCATCGCCAAGGTCCTCGGCAAGCGTGAGATACCGGTCGACGCGCGCCGTGGAGAAGTTCTCGTTCAGCGACATCATCACGAAGAGCGCGTCGAAGTTGACGGCAAGCGTCTGCGAAGTGCGCCGCGCCGTCGGGTCCTTCCGCTCGAAGTGCGAGAAGCGCGGAAGGACCTCGAGTATCATCGAGTCGCCCTGCTCGTTGTAGCGGAACCGCACGAAGTCCCCCGTTATCGGTGAGAGCGGGGCGGAGGCCTGCACCTCGGACCTCTTCGCGCCCTTCATTGAGTCCGGTGCGACGGTCTTCATGCGCGTGAACGCGCTCTTCTTCTTGCGCGCGAGTATCTCGCCGCCCGTCTCGTTGCAGACGAGGTGGTAGTAGTCGCCGTGTGCGCTCACGACGCGCCCGATCCCGGGCGCGACCTCCCCCCTCCATCCGAACTCCTCGATGCGCGTCATGTCTGGTACGGACCCAAGAACGCCTCCTCGAAGTCATAGCCTCCGACGAACGCCTCGAGTGTGTCCTCCTCGTTTCGCTGCACGCGATGGAACTCGGCGAGGTTGAACATCATCTCGCCGAGATCCTCGCACGACTTTAGACCCCACTCCGTGAGGACGCGGTATGCGAGCGGACCGAACTGGTCGAGCGCCGTCTCGCGGAACTCGTCCATGATCTCCTCCGCCCCGAAGTGCCCGCCCTCCCGGCCGAGGTAGTGGACGACGTCCATCAGCAGCGCGTAGGCGCGACCGTTGTAGCGGTCGTCCTTCGCGACGATGTCCTCGAACGTGTCCGACTCGAAATCGATCTCTTCCATTTCTCTCAGAACCTGCTCTCTGCGCCGACCTCGACCGTCGCCCTGCCGCGGATGACGCGCGACGATGTGCCGACGAGAATCTCGTACCGTCCGGCCTCCGTCACGAAGCGGTGGTCGAGCTCGTCGAAGTATGCGAGGTCGCGCGCGGAGAGCGGAATGCTCACCGTCTCGCTCTCGCCCGGCGCGAGGAGCTTCGTCTTCGCAAAGCCGCGAAGGTCCTTCACGCAGCGCTCGACCTTCGCGTCCGGATACGCGACGTACATCTGCACAACCTCGCGTCCCGCGACCTTGCCCGTGTTCGTCACCTTCGCGGAGACGGTCCATCCGCCGTCCTTCTCGGCCTCCACGCCGACGAGCGAGACGTCGAACTTCGTGTAGCTGAGTCCGTGTCCGAACGGGAACATCGGCTCGATGTTCTTCCTGTCGAACCAGCGGTACCCGACGTAGAAGCGCTCGTTGTAGACGACCTCCTTCTCGTTGTACGTGCCGAGCTGCGCGACGCCCGTGTCCTCGTAGCGCTTCGGCCACGTGTGGCAGAGCTTGCCGGACGGGTTGACGTCGCCGAACACGACGCGGGCAAGCGAGCTGCCCTCCTCCATGCCGAGGTACGAGCTCATGAGCAGCGTCGGGGCCGCGTCGACCCACGTGTAGCCGACGGGCGTGCCGGCGCGCGAGATGACCACGGTGTTCTTCGCGTTCCACGAGAGTATCGCGGCGATCGACTCGTCCTCGCCAGGGTCGGCGAGCATGTTGGAGCGGTCGCGCCCCTCAGACTCCATGTTGCCGTCGTAGCCGAGCTCCGTGCCGGTGAAGACGATCGTCGCGTCGGACGCGAGGGCGACGGCCTTGATCTCGTCGAGGCTGGGCTCGGAGGACTTCGCCTTCTTCGCCTCCTTGTCGAGATGCCCGCCGGCGCGCTCGACCCCGCTGAGGTCCACGGCAAGCTGGCTGTCGTCGGACGCCTTGACCGCGTCCTTCGGAATCGGCATGAGCACGATCTCGACGCCGTCGCCGAGACGCGCCTTGAGTCCGTCGATGAACGTCACCTCGTACGGCACGTTGCCCTCGCCCGAGCAGCCCTTGTGGCACTGCTTCTCCGCGGCGTTCTTGCCGACGACGAGAATCTTCCTGACCGACTTCGCGTCGAGCGGCAGGACGCCCTTCTCGTTCTTCGCGAGGACGACCGACTCCTCGCCGATGCGGCGAGCGATCTCCTGGTGCTTCTTCGTGTTGCGCTCGCCGGCCTTGCGCGGCGCGCCGGTAAGGAAGCCCGTCTTGGCCATCACGTAGAGGACGTGGAGAGCCATCTCGTCGACGGTCGCCTCCGAGACCTTCCCGGCCTTGACTGCATCGACGAGGGGAAGGGTTTCCTTCTTCGGATTGAAGTGGTACTTGATCTCGTCGCCGCGGTCCATCTCGATTCCGCCGCCGTTGTTGGCGGAGAACTCGTTCGAGTGCTGCCCGCCCCAGTCGGTCTCGAGAAGGCCCTTGAAGCCCCACTGGTCGCGCAGGACGCCCGTCTGGAGATACTTGTTCTCGGAAGCCCAGATTCCGTCGATCTTGTTGTAGGACGTCATCACGCAGAGAACGCCCGCCTCCTGCACGGCCGCGCGGAACGCTGGGAGGTAGATCTCATGGAGCGTCCTCATGTCGCAGTGCGTGTCGACGTTGTTGCGGTTCCACTCCTGGTCGTTGAGGCAGAAGTGCTTCACCGTTGCGGCGACGTCGAAGCTCTGCACGCCCTTGATCATCGGCACGCACATCTTCGCGGCGAGGCAGGGATCCTCGCCCAGGTACTCCCAGTTGCGCCCGTTGAGCGGCGTGCGCGCGATGTTGACGCCTGGTCCGAGAAGCTCGTCGACGCCGCGGTCGCGCATCTCCGCGCCGAGCACCTCGCCGTGCAGGCGCGCCATCTCGGGATCCCAGGTGGACGCGAGGGCGGAGAGCGACGGAAGCTTCGTGTTCTCGCTGCGCGGATCGGTGTAACCCCAGTCCCAGCGCTTCATCTGCGGACGCACCGTGGACGAGTTGTCGCTCATGGTCCACTCCTTCGCGATCCCGACGCGCGGTATCGCGGAAAGCGTCATCGTCCCGGAGCCGCCCGTGAGAAGGACCTTCTCCTCGAGCGTCATCTTCGCAAGGGTCTCGCGCGCCGCCTTGGAGGCGGTCGCGTCGTCGAGCATGGCAAAACAGGCAAGCGACCCGAAGGCCGCCGCCACGGCAAAGGCTGTTTTAGTGTTCATGGCACTATTATACCAAAAACTGACGGCCGCGGTCCGAAGACCGCGGCCGATTTTCAATGTCCGTTCGCCGGCGGAGCTCAGCCGAAGAACGCCTTGTAGAGCGCGCGGACGGCGTTGTCGCGGTCCTGCTTCCTGATGGCGATCATGAACGAGACCTCGCTGGAACCCTGGTTCACCATCGACATGGAGATTCCAGCGGACGCGAGCGCGAGGCACGCCTTGGCGAGCATGCCGGGCGTGTAGCACATTCCCTCGCCCACGACCATCAGCATCGTGAGGTCGCGCTCGACCGTCACGAAGTCGGGCTCGAGCTCGCGCTTTATCGTCGCCACCACGCGGCGCTCGACCTCCTTCGGAAGATACTGCTCCTTGATGACGATGCACTGCGAGTCGACGCCCGAGGGCATGTGCTCGTAGGGGATATGCTCGCTCTCGAGGATCTGCAGAAGCCGGCGTCCGAAGCCGATCTCGCGGTTCATCAGGTACTTCTCGACGACGATGTTGCAGAATCCGTCCGCGCTCGCGACGCCCACGACCGTGCCGGGCACGACCCTGCGGGACTGCTGGATCATCGTGCCGGGCTCGCCCGGGTGGTTGGTGTTGCGGATGTTGATCGGGATCCTCGCCCTGACCGCCGGAATCACCGCGTCGTCCGCGAACACGCCGAAGCCCGCGTACGCAAGCTCGCGCATCTCGCGGTAGGTCATCGTCGGAATGCCCTCCTTCACCTCGGGAACGATGCGCGGATCGACCGGATACACCGAGTCGACGTCCGTGAAGTTCTCGTAGACATCCGCGCACACAGCGGCCGCGAGAATCGAGCCCGTGATGTCCGAGCCGCCGCGCGGGAACGTCGCGACCTTGCCCTCCTTCGTGTAGCCGAAGAAGCCGGGGTAGATGACGATCCCCTCGAAGTTGGAGAACGCGCGCGAGAGCGTCGCGTAGCTTTCGGGATCGAGCGTCGCGTCGCCGAACTCGCCGCGCAGGATCATGCCCGTCTCCTTCGGACCCGCATAGCGCGCCTTCTTGCCGCGCGCCGCGAACGCGACAGCGACGAGCTTCGCGTTGTTGTCCTCGCCGGCGGCCTTCATGAGGTCCTTGAACTCCGCGGGGCTGAGCTCCGCGCACTGCGCAAGACGTCCCCTTATGTCGCGCGATATCTCGCTCACGATGTCATCGCCGAGCTTCAGCTCGTCCGCGATGGACGCATAGCGCTCGACGACGGCCGCGAACTGGCGGTCCGTGTTCTCGCCCGCAAGCGCCGCGTCCGCGAGCGCGATGAGGAGGTCCGTCACCTTCGTGTCGCCCTTGTCGCGCTTGCCGGGGGCGGAAACCACAACGATGCGCCTGGCGGGATCCGCCAGGACGATGTCGATCACCTTGTTTAGCTGGGTCGCGTCCGCGAGGGACGAACCGCCGAATTTACAGACTTTCATGTCTTTGGAAGTTGAAATGTTGAAAGGTTGAAAAGTTGAAAGGTCCTCGGCCTTTACAGGACCCTGAGCTTCACGGGGTCCTCGCCCGTGACGCCGGCGGCCTTGATCTCCTCGAGCGCCGCGTCGATGTCGGACGCCTTCGCGACGCGCGTCATCGCGACGACGGGGACGGGGAGGTTGCCCTCGGACGACTCCTTCTGCGACAGCGCGGAGATGGACACGCCGTGCTTGCCGAGCGCGGACGCGACGACGCCCATCGCGCCGGGACGGTCCGTGAGCATGAACCTGAGGTAGTACTTCGACTTGATGTCGCCCGCCGCGCGGAGGCGCACCTTGCCCTCCGCGTAGTTCGGCACGCCGCGCGCATAGCGCGTCTCGTCGTAGGCGAGGTTGCGCGCGATGTCGCCGATGTCGCCGATCACGGTCGAAGCCGTCGGCGCGCGGCCCGCGCCGCGTCCATAGTACATCGTGTAGTCCGACATGTCGCCCTTCACGTACGCGGCGTTGAACGCGTCGTTCACGTTGGCGAGCATGTGCGAGAACGGGATGAGCGTCGGATGCACCCCGACCTCCACCTCGTCTCCCTCCTTCGCCACGACGGCGAGGAGCTTGATGCGGTAGCCGAAGTCCGCGGCGTACTTCACGTCTGCGCCGGCGAGGTTGCGGATTCCCTCGACCTGCACCTGGTCGAGCGTCGGCTGGAAGCCGTACGCGAGCGCCGCGAGGATGCACGCCTTGTGCGCGGTGTCGAATCCGTCGATGTCGAGGGAGGGATTGGCCTCCGCGTAGCCGAGCTTCTGCGCGTCCTTAAGGACATTGTCGAAGGGAAGCCCCTCGTTCTCCATGCGCGTGAGAATGTAGTTGCACGTTCCGTTGAGGATGCCGTGTATGGACTCGATCTCGTTTCCGGCAAGGCCTTCGCGCAGCACGCGGATGATCGGGATTCCGCCTCCGACGGACGCGCCGAAGTAGATGTCGACGTCGTTCTTCGCCGCCGTCTCGAATATCTCGCGTCCGTGCTCCGCGAGGAGCTTCTTGTTCGCGGTGACGACGCACTTTCCGTTGCCGAGCGCCGTGAGGACGAACGTCTTCGCGATCCCCGTGCCACCGATCGTCTCGACGATGATGTCCACCTCGGGGTCAGCGAGGACGGATCCTGCGTCCGTCGTGAGCACACCTTCGGGGACGCTGATGCCGCGGTCCGTCGTGATGTCGAGGTCCGCAATCTTCTTGAGTACAATGTCGACGCCGAGGCGCTTCGCCATGACGTCGCGATGCTTCAGAAGACCGTCGGCGACTCCTGCGCCGACGGTTCCGAATCCGAGTATTCCGACTCCAATCTGCTTCATATTCTGCCTTTTTGCAATTGAAGCGGATATTTTACTCTTTTTTCTCCGCTCCCGTCAATCGGAAACGCCACCGTCAGGCGCGGGCCTTGAGCTGGCGGCGGCGGAGCGCCGTGGCGGAGAGGTACGCGAAGAAGCGCTTCACGTTCTCGCGCCACGTCTGGAAGAGCGCGTAGAGCCCCGGAACCAGGAGGATTCCGAACGACACGGACGCGAACATGCCCCAGAACTCGGTCGTGCCGAGGTGGTTGCGGCTCGCCGCGCCCGCGCCCGTCGCGATCATCATCGGGAGAGTGCCGAGGAGCGTCGTCAAGGCCGTCATCAAAAGCGCCCTGAGACGCTCGCCAGCCGCCGCGCCCGCGGCGTCCGCGATCGAGTAGCCCTCGTTCTCGCGCTTGTCCTTCGCGAACTCGACGATCAAGATCGCATTCTTGGAGGCAAGGCCGACGAGAAGGACGAGGCCGAGCTGCGCGTATATCGACAGCGGATACGGCGAGCCCGTCATCCAGATGCCGAACCACTTGAGTCCGCACAGCGCGCCGAACACGGCGACGAAGATCGAGAGCATCACGGGGAGCGGAATCGTCCACGACTCGTACTGCGCGACGAGGAAGAGGTATCCGAACAGAATCGCGAGCGCGATGAGCGGCGCCGCGCCGCCCTCGTTGCGCGCCTCCTGGAAGGAGAGCGCCGCCCAGTCGTATCCGTAGTCCTCCGGAAGGACGTCCCTGAAGACCTGCCTGAGGTCGTTCATGATCTTGCCGGATGCGACGCCGGGCATCGGCATCACGGTTATGCCGCACGAGACGTACTTGTCGCGCGTGTAGACCGTGCGCGGACCGAGTTCGCGCGTGATGTCACCGAGCGAGCCGATCTGCACCATCGCCCCGTTCTCGCCGCGCACGTAGAGGCGCGAGACGGCCTCGGGCGTGGCGCGTCCGTCCCAGTCTGCCTGAACCGTCACGCGGTTCACCTGCGTACCGAGGTTGACGTCGTTTACGTAGCGCGAGCCGAGGTAGTTCTGCAGCGTCGAGTAGACCGTCGCTACCGGCACCTTGTACATCTCGGCCTTCACGCGGTCGAGGTTGAAGCGGAGGTGCGGCGTGACGGCGTTGTAGCCCGAGTACGCGACCATGATGTCAGGATGCTTCGTCTTGTCGTTGAGCTCGGCGAGGACGCGGTTCTTCACACCGTCCATGCGGATCGGATCCGCCGTGCCCTTGTCCTGGAGGTCGACGCTGATTCCGTTCGTCATGCCGAGTCCGGGGATGGCCGGAGGCATGAACACCTTCCAGTTCGGCTCCGGGACCTGCGCGAGGTAGGCCTGCAGCTTCTGCACCATCGCCGCGGCGCTCTGGTCCTTGCCCTTGCGCTCCGACCAGTCCTTGAGGTCGATGATGACCATCGACTGGTTCTCGCCGCGTCCGCCGACCATCGAGAAGCCGGTGATCGTGAGGACGCTGCGCACCTCGGGGACCTTGAGGAGGAGATCAACTGCGCGGAGCGACACGTCGCGCGTGCGGTCGCGGGTCGATCCCTCGGGCATCTCCATGGATGCGAAGACGACGCACTGGTCCTCCTCGGGGAGGAACGCCGTCTGCGTCGAGCGGAACATCTGGACGGTCAGCAGGACCGTGAGCACGAGGAGCGCGAGCGCAAGGAAGATGCGCGACGCAAGCCACTTCGCGAGCCTGACGAAGAGTCCCTTGAACGAGTTGATCGCCCAGTTGAACCACGCGAGAGGTCCGTGCTTGTAGGGCCTCGCCTCGTGCAGGATGAGCGAGCAGAGCGCCGGCGCGAGCGTGAGCGCGCACACGGTCGAGAAGCAGACCGCAGCGGAGAGCGTCACGGAGAACTGCTGGTAGATGCGTCCGGTGATGCCGCTCATGAAGCCGACGGGGACGAAGATGCCGAGAAGGACGAGCGTCGTCGCGATGACGGCGGAGGTCACGTCGCTCATCGCCTGGATCGCCGCCTCCTTCGAGTTGAGGCCGCGCGTCTCGATGAGGAACTGGACGCGCTCCACCACGACGATGCAGTCGTCTACCACGACGCCGATCGCGAGGACGAGTCCGAACAGAGTGAGGATGTTGATCGAGTAGCCGAGGAAGGCCATCAGGATGAACGTCGAGGAAAGCGACACGGGGATGGTGAGGCACGGAATCAGCGTCGCGCGCCAGTCCTGCAGGAACAGGTAGCAGACGAGCACGACGAGTCCGAACGTGATGAGCAGCGTGTACACGATCTCGTCGATGCACGTGCTCACGTAGTCCGTCGCATCGTAGGGGATGACCCACTCGAGGTCGTCCGGGAACGCCTCCTCGAGCTGCGCCATCGCCTTGCGTATCGCCTTCATCGTCGCGATGGCGTTCGCGCCCGGCTTCTGCTGGAGAGCGATCGAGACGGCGTTCCCGCCGTTGAGCTGTCCGGTGAACATGTAGTTCTGCTCGCCGATTTCCGTGCGCGCGATGTCCTTCAGGCGCACGACGCCTCCGTTCGCGTCGCGCCGCACGACGATGTCGTCGAACTCCTTCGCGGACATGAGGCGTCCCTTCGCGAGGAGCGACATCGTCCACGCGGCGTGTCCGCCCGTGGGCGCCGCGCCGACGGATCCGAGCGAGGCCTGGATGTTCTGCTTCGAGACCGCCGCCATCACCTCCTCGGTGTTCATTCCCTGCGCGGCCATGCGCGCGGGGTCGAGCCAGACGCGCATCGAGAGCTTCGGACCGTACACCGTCGCGTCGCCCACGCCCGGGACTCGCAGGAGCACCGGCTGGATGTTAGCGTAGATGTAGTCGGATATCTGCAGGCGCGAGAGCGTCCCGTTCGGCGAGCGTACCGCGATGAAGCCGAGCATGTCGGAGTTCTGCGCGCGGATTCGTCCGCCGAGCTGTCTGACCTCCGCGGGGAGCTTCGGCTCCGCCTGCACGACGCGGTTCTGCACCTTGACCTGGTCCATGTCGCGGTCAGACTCGACCTCGAACGAGACGTTGAGCGAGTAGCTTCCGTCGTCGCCGCACTGGCCCGTCATGTAGAGCATGTCGTCCACGCCGTTCACCTCGTCCTCGAGCGGCATCGCGACGGTGTTCAGCACCTCCTTCGCGTTTGCGCCCGGATAGTTGTAGCTCACCTGTATCGAAGGAGGCGTCACGCGCGGATACTGCGTGACGGGCAGGTTGAAGATCGACATCGTGCCGGCCATGGACAGCACGATCGCGATGACCATCGCGAAGCGCGGACGCTCCACGAAGATCCTCGAGAACGTCTTTATCTCGTCAATGGATTTTCTTAACGATAATTTCATGATTGTGCCTCTTATTATATCAAATCAGCGCAGCCTGATTGAAAATTTCTTGTTCTCGACGGTCAACGACGAATCTATCTCGATATCGCCCGTCCCCCGCTTTGTGATCTTAAGTCGATTCCACAGTGGATTGAAGTCGCAGCCAGCGATTGACAATGTCCGCGAAACCCTCCCAGTGAAGACATCTGTCCACTCCTCGACTTCGCCGGTCGCTGTGTCGGCGTAGAACCATTTCCCGCAGTCGTAGCCCCACTCGAAATCCGCCTCTTCCAGCATCAGTGTTTCTCCCGCAGCCGCGCCTACGGCGATCGAGACTCCGTTCGACGTGCTCGCGTCCAGCTCAAGAGAAAAAGTCAGGCAAATGAGCCTTTCGGAATTGACGTCAAGCGCAATGTTCGTCACGACCTCGCTGTTGGGCAGTTCCCCTGTCGGCAGCGACGGCAGCGCAACGGTCCGCACAGCCAAGAGAGAGAGCGGCATGGCAAGCGCGCACAGCAAGGCAGCAGGAGCGAATAAATAAGATTTCAGTCTACTCATTTCATCTCCTCGGATGAGACTGGTGAATGCGCCATATCGCCCACGGCAGCCGAGGGTTTCCGTGATTTGCGCCGGATAACCCACGATATCTCCGGCGGCGTCTCATAGATTATACGCCGCCCGCCCGTTGACAACACTAACTCCTTGATCTCTTCAATCTTCTTTTTCATCTCATCGACAGTCCGTCTCTCATTACGCAACTCATTCTTCACAGATGGAGAGACCTCGCCTTTTACAATGGCTTTCTCGAGTTCTTCTATCTTCTTCTCGGACTTTTTTAACACCTGAAACTCTCTTGTTGTACCCCTGCCAATCGAAATCATGTTCTCCTCTTCCAATTGCTCCTTGACCTTATCCATGCAAAAACGTGCATACACATCAAGGGCCCTCCTGTCGCCATCAGACAGGACAAGCCTGCACGGATATACGAAGTTAGTGCTCGGCATTCCTGTGACATCGAGACGAACCGACGAGAGTACAGCCGTGATACGCGAATCAGGTTCGCCCTGAAAGGCCGAGTCTCGCTGACACCTAATGATCCCGTCTTTAGACGCGCAAAATAGCATATCGCGCCTGAAGTCATCTAAAATACTCTCATATCGGGAGTTACGATTGCTCTCGTCAGCATTGAGTGTTCCGCGCCCCGGAACATCCTTGAACGGCCTGTCGAACTCATAAAGAAAATCGACCCGACATTCAAATGAAACGGATAGACAGCGCGACAGGCAAAGCGCCGTGCCCGTCACTCCGCCAACCACCGCAACAACCATTCCGGCGGCCACTATCAATTTCCTCTTCATTCCTCGACTCTCCTTATGGTTGGAAGAACGTCTAAAATGCCCCTGGTGGCTTCGAACCAGAACTTTCGAATTGTAAAGGTCCCATTCGAACTCAACGTAAACTTTTGCGTTGTTGGAGGTGCGTCAAACTGTCCCAGCAGTATCTGATTCATGCCCCAGCCTATTGGAATTGGCCATTCCTTCCAGCCATTAGACCATGGTGCCTCATACCTACCAGCGCGACCTGCCATGTCTCGGCACCAATATCCATTCCCGTTAACTCTATTCCATTTTCCCGCTCCAGCCAACGCACAATGTGAGAGATATCCTCCTTTAGTGACATCGTTGTAATAACCGGAATGTGGGCAATTTCCGCTTTCGTCGGGTATCTCCATAAAATCTACACCCATGAATGAAACATAAAACGGACCGACAAGGAAATCCATATGAAGCAATAACCACCCTGCCTCACCGTATATCATTGTCTGGTTTTCGTTGCATCGCGGGTTTTGGACCTCAATGCGAGGCATCACCATTAGAAAATCGTTGGTATATGCCGCACCCCCGCATGTTGCGCGAAACTCGCAATGCCCACCTGATGTCTCATTTGTTGTCGCATTCAATATCATATACCCAGGGGAAAAAGGTAGCAGCTCTGTTTCACCCTCACAAAAGTACCATGCTACGGGAGCATCAGAAGGATATTGCCGATAATCAAATGCCTCTAAGACGCCAAATGTATGCCGATGCCTATCCTTATTCGCAGATGCAGTGTTGCGCGATTCCAGTTCAACCTTTACCACCGTCGCCGAGGCAGCACTCGTAGAGATCGCGCCCGTCCCATTTTCCGTCAGCGTCGCGCTTACGACGACATCGTTTGTCGTATCACTCGCCGACAATCCCACATAGTTCATCTCGTATGTGATGGAGTGGTCAGCGGGAACTGCAATCGACTGTGCGGGGAATGCGGGGCCGGAATTCTTCTGGAGCTTTGAAAGGTTCGTAGAAGACACAGACAGAACGCCGCCGTTAGACCCACCGTTTGCATGGATCGTCAGTGCCGTCGCCGATGATCTTCGCGGGACAAACCGCCCTGGTTGATCCAAATATCCATCCTCGAAGATAACGGCGTTCTTGCTGAAACCGACAGAAACCGACGCGGCATACGGCCCAGACTGCGGCACTGGATCCGGCGCATCATCACCGCACCCGCACGCGGCATACCCAAAGAACGACGTTGAATACCCTTCCCAGCGCACCGTCGAATCAAGGAGATGATCCGCGCCTCCGCATGTGCATGTCGGCGAGCAAACCCAACGTAGGGCACCGTCTACAACTTGAAGGGAGCAACATCCACCCGAACAGGAGACGACGGACGGGAAGACATTGATTGGTGAAGATGACACGCCGTAGTTGACTGCGTCCATCGCCCCTCTCATCTGGATTCGCTCAAACGAAAACTCAAGCGGCAGAGTCACGGTCAAGGACCTCTCAGAATTCGTTTCAATCGTGGCATACTCGCTTGATACGGTGGAGAGAGAGATCGGCAAATTACTTTCCACATCGTATGTCGCGCCAGCGAGGAGCGGGACATGGCAGACTTCGTTCGTTCGCGCAATTATCGCATGGTCGCCGAGATCGCTCGGTCCATCGCATGTGATGCTGATAGATGCAACGCCAAGGACCCCAGTCACCGAAATATCAAGCCAGTAGTAGGCATCCGGATTTGCGTTTGTCGGCAAGGCATTTGCCACCCCAAAGAAGTCGCCGTCGCAGACAGTCGGATTCGCGTCGGTTCCGTTCTCTTTTCCGTCCCCGTCCCAGTCGTGCGGATTTATGCGCTCGTAGACTGTCTCGACATCGTTTGAACGAGTCGCGAAGCCGCCGTTTGGATAAAGCTGTATCTGCGCGTTGACGGGCGTGTTCGTGTCGGCATTCAAGAAGAGATTCTCCCATGTGAGAAGCTTCGATCCGTCATCACATTCCGCAACCCAGAAGCGGCTCGCGCCCTGCATTGCAAGCATCGGAACACCTACAGCGCAAATCTCGTGCGCGTCATCGCGCGGTGTGGGACGTATCTTGCCGTCGTTGAAAACGGAGAACGCCGAATACGCTGTTTCGTTCGTACCAAGAGGAAAGGCGAAGCCGCCAAGATCGAGACGCATCCACTCGCTAAATGTGCCGCGTCTGTGCCAGTTGCCAACTATGGCCGCGCCTGTCGGCATGGTGTAGGAAACGCTCTCGTTTGCCGTAACACAGACCTGACGATATCCGCGAGCGATGTCCTCGCTAGTGGTTTGGACGGGGGATTGGTTTTGGACAGGATTAACAAGATTAACAGGATTTGGAGACGATGGCGGGTAAAGCAACGCCGCTGATAATCCTGCCAATCCTGTAAATCCTGTCTCAAAAGAACCTCCGCCCTGCATAATCTGCGGCGGCAGATTGTTGACGTTGTTTGTTTTGTCTCCGCCAACAAGGATTCCGACGAGAAGAAACGAGCATACGGCGGCGCGTCCGAATGTCGTCATGCCACGCCACAGCAATGTCAGCCGTGCAAGCGAGCCACGAACAAACGACGACCGAAACGCAAGTACGGCAAGCGACGCCGCCAGCCCCATAAGGCAGGCGCGCATCAACTCATGCTGGATTGTCTCCATCATCGTTGTTGTCTATTGCCTTTCTTGTCCTCTGCCGTTGGTCATTACTTCTTCAAGAACCCGTATTCGTAGACTTTCGGTTCGATCTCTTTCGCAAGTCGCTTCATCGCGGCGCGTAGATTGCCGATGAGCTCCGTGTATTTCGCGTCCTTGCTGTCGGAGTTCATCTTCGCCTTGCCCCGCGCGTCGGTCGTCACGCCCTGGAAGTGAAGCCGTATGTCGTAGTAGGAGGCGTCGGGATTCGCGCCTAACTGCGCGTGGTAGTACCGCCACAACTCGCGCCCGGCATCGAGGACAGACGTAGCAGCGGGGGATAATTTCTCACGCAGAGGCGCAAAGACGCGGAGATATTCGCTCATGAAGTGGCTCTTGAAGCAATCCTTCGCTCCAACCTCCTCTTCTGTAAACGGTATCCAGTGGTTCACGCCGTCGGCGGACTTGATGTTGTTGGCGTTGGCAAAAAGCGTGTATACAATACCATCAAGATGGAATCTCCCATCATCCTTCCAACCATCATTAGGAAAAAGGAACTGGTCGCGATCATTCAGCCAGTCAGCATCAATGCTATGGCAAACCGCTACATAGACTGACGCCTCCACAAGATTGGCATCGGTGATCCACGAGCCTCGGGCCGACTTTATGAGAGACTTCTCGTTTCGGAAGAAAATGTCGTTAACGTGTTGCACATCATGGGAACGGCAGGAGAGGAAACCGAGGTTGAGCGCTGTCGGTCTCTTCCGGGTCTCAATAAGCCAGTCGTTTATGGAGCGTTCATTGTCATACGCAAGGATCGTCTTAGTTCCAATAAACTCCCCCTTGCGATCATACACATCCGCCGTCGTCTCGGTGAACACGCCGTTAATTTTTAACTCCGATTTATCCGAAGCCTCCGCTACCGCTGCGGCGTTTAAAGAAGGCGAAGCGTTAGCGAAGCCATCGGTAGAAGTCGGAGTTGATCTTTCTCCCAGCCGCCACACAAAGAAGCCAATTGGAAACTGGCCTTTCACATTGTCGAATGTGTCGGCGGGCGTAATGAAGCATCGCGCCAGCGCACCATGGAACGCCTGCCGGAACAACTTGAAATTCGGGCCCATCAAATGTTTCAACGTTGAGAACTGCCCGACGATGCACTCTGAAATTTCGTCGTGGATCCGCATGAGGAACTGCGCAAACAACTCTCGTCCGGCGATGCCTATTTTTGCGAGATACTTATCGTAGGTTGCATGGACTACGGAGACATCAGTCTTGTTCGCACCGGTGTGGGATCTTTGCTTCGCGTCCCCCGCCTCCGCATACGGTGGGTTGATGTAGATGACGAGTCTACGGCGTTTTTCGGGGGCGTCGATGATTTCCTTGAGGCCCTTCGGCAGTCTGTCGAAGGAGTCGTTGAGGAAGTCGAACTGGAAGATGTGGCTTTCAAGCAGGTTCGCGCCGTTCTTCGCGCGCTCGCGCATCACGTCGACATCCTGCTGGTCCAAGGTCGACGCCCAGATGCGGTATTTGTTCGTGAGTCCGGCGAGGAGGTTCCCCGTACCGGCGCAGCAGTCCCAGACGTAATACTCGTCCTGCCAGTTTTCGCCAAGCGCCAGCTCGAGATAGTGCTGCGACAGCTCCACCCATTTTTTCGGCGTGAAGAACGAGCCCTTGCGCTCGCGCACGTCCTGCGGCACAAGGAGGTCGAGACGGTTCACGATGAAGTTCCAGTAGTCTTTGCGCGGCGGACGCTTGTAACGGCGCCAGAATTCCGCGTACGCATCGAGTCCGCCGGATTTGAACCCGAAGGCAAGGATATTGAACAAATCGTCCTCGTTCTTGCGCTTCACGGTATACGGCGTCGTGGATCTCGCGTCGAACGTGATGTAGAAGTCGTTGGCGACGCGATCGTCGGCGATGTCGGTCGTTCCGTTGTCGTCGATGTTCATCTCGGCGAGATAGAAGTCCCGGTCGTAGATGTTGTACTTCTTCTTCAGCACGTCCCACGGCGCGTCGATGAACGGCATGACGATTTCCCGCCACTGCCGATAGATGTGCGTGAAGTTGTTCTTGTTGATTAGTATCTTCGAGATGTCGCGGCGTCCCGACTTGAAGTTGGACTTGATGAACCGCCGCAGAATATCGCCGTCCTCCGCATATCTGAACAGCAACTTCTCACGCTCTATCACGCCCTTTGCGAGCGTGTAGAGTTCCTTGAACTCCTTTGACTCGTGGTCGCTCGGTGCGACCGTCCAGTCGAAGTCGTTCTTCCCGAGAACGCCTAACACGGCATTGTATGGGATGAACGCGATCTTCTCCGCGTCGAATGCGCCGAGAAAGTGAGGAGGGAGATTCCTGTCCGCCGTGTGCCCTCCGCCGATGGTCAGGATAAGCTGCACGAAACTGGCTACGATGTCCTTCTTGTTTCCGGCCTTTGCCTCCGCCCACAGAATGGGCTCCGCGTCATAGCCGAGTGCCAGCTCGGTCGCCGGGAGGTCGACGCAGAAGTCGATGTTCCCGATTATGCGTGTGCAGTCGAACGCGCCGAACCAGTCGGCTGCGACTTTGTTTTTCAGCTCCTCCTCGCGGAGTGACAACGGATATGCGAATGTCTGAACCATGTTGCAAATTAAGCCGCAAGCGTCGCGTACGCCTTGATGTCGCCGTTCATGGTGTTTTATGCTTTAGACTACTCCTCGATCGGGGACTTGTGGTTCGCGTTGATGTCGTCGTTGGAGGTCGGCTGGACGAGCGCGACCTTCACGCCGGGACCGAGCTTGGAGATGCCGGAGATGACGACGCGCTCGCCTTCCTTCACGCCCTTCACGAGCGGGGTCCATCCGCCAAACGCCTCCTTCGTCTCCACGGGACGCTGCTCGACCGTCATGTCGTCCTTCAGGATCCACACGCCCTGGTTCCCGCCGGGAAGGTCGACAAGCGCCTGCTGCGGGACGGACGGATAGCTCGGGGGCTCCTGGTAGTCGGTGAGGAGCGTCACGTAGCTGTTCGGAATGAGCAGGCGCTCCGGGTTCGGGAACCTGAGGCGCATCATGATCGACGCCGTCTCGCGAGACATCTGGTTGTCGTCGAAGTCCCACACGCCCTCGCGGTCGTATTCGCTTCCGTCGGGGAGGATGAGCCTCATGCGGAACGCATAGTCCTTCCCCTCGCGCTGCGCCTGCCGCCACGCGATGTAGGCGCGGTCGGTGAGCGGGAACGAGACGCGGATCGGGTCGATCTGCACGATCTTCGCGAGCGCGCCCTTCGACGGCGCGACATAGTCGCCGACGTGGGCGGACGACTTGCCGATCTGCCCGGAGATCGGAGCGAACACCGTGGTCTTCTTGAGGTCGTACTCCGCGACGACGAGGTTCGCCTTCGCCTGGAGGACCGCGGCCTTCGCCTTCTCCGCCGCAGCCTCCGCGTTGTCGCGCTCGAGCTGCGTGATGCCGCGCTCGTCCGCCTTCTCCATTCGCTCGAAGTAGCGCTCCGCCCTGCGCGCCTCTGCCTCGGCCGCCGCGAGGTCGGCCTTGCGCTGGTTGGCGACCGCCTGGTAGCGCTCGTCGTCGATCACGTAGAGGACCTGCCCCTCCTTAACGACGTCGCCTTCCTTGAACTTGATCTCCCTGACGTATCCGTCGATCTGCGGAAGGAGATCGACCTCCTGCACCGCCTCCGCGTGCGCGACGAACCTCTCGGGGAGGTTGTAGACGCGCATCTCCGCGTTCGTGACAGCGACGGTCTGCTGCATCGCCGCCATCGCAGCGAGCTTCGCGGCCTGCGCGGCCGCCGCGCCGCCGTCGCCCTTCGGCCACATGTCCTTCGCTATCCATCCGCCCGCGACGCAGACCGCCGCGAGGACAATCGTCCCGATGATGGACCCAATCGCGGATCCCGTGCTCTTCTCGTTGTTTTCGGACATTTCTTCCGCCTTTCCTTTGCCTTTTAAGCCTTTGTTTTCAAGCCTTTATGTATCCCCATACCGCGTCGAACGCATGCCGTATCGTGAGGCACATGTCCGTGCGCAGAAATCCGTCTATCCTGCCCTGCACCATCCCGTCCCACACGGAGACGCAGATGTTGGCTACCTCCGTCGCGTCCACGTCGGGACGCACGCGCCCAGCGGCCTTGTCGTTCTCGACGGCGCGGATGAACGCGTGCCACGGACCGAACCGCTGGTTGGTGAGGAGCTCCTCGCGCACCCCGTGCATCGACTCCTCGCCCCAGCGGATCTGCGTCCTCATCAGCATGAAGAACGCCCGGCCCCACGCGTCGTCCACCACGAGCCTCGCGTTCTCGACCATCATGTCCGACACCGCGAGGAACGTGAGCTCGTCCTTCGGCATGATCGCCTCGGTCTGGCGCGTGAACTTCTCGAGCATTTCGTCGACGAGCGCGATGAGGAGCGCCTCCTTCGACTCGAAATGCCAGTAGACCGCACCCTTCGTCATCTTCAGCCGCGCCGCGATGTCGGTGAACGTCGTGTGCTCGTAGCCCTTTTTCGCAAAAAGCGAGAGCGCGCTCGCGAGTATCCTCGTGCGCGTCTTCTCTGCGTCCTCTTTCCTTTTACGAGCCATTTGAACGCATATTATACATACCTTCGGGTATGTATGTCAAGTGGCGGCGGAAAGAAACATGCGCAACGCAACGCGGGAAGGCTTGTCAGCGGCGGTTCCTGGGTCCGCCAAGGGTCCGGATGTCGGAATTGCTGCCCTTCATAGTGGCCTTGGGCTTGGACTCGCGCTTCTGGGCGGACTCCTTCGCGGGCTTGTCCTCCGGCGGAGGCGTTGTGACCTCGATCTTCATCGACTTCACGAAATCGGGCAGCTCCTTCTCAAGTCTGCGCGCGATGTATTCGTCGCGGTTGTCAAGCTTGGCGGCCTCGCTGCGCAGCCTGCGGCGGAGCTGCGTCCACTCGCGCGCGAAGGCATCTGCAGTCGTCTGGTCGACGAGGAATAGCGGCAGCTTGTCGCCGTACGCGAACGGGACGGTCCAGCCGATCACGCGCGCGCCGGACTTCATCTGCCGCGCGCCCTCGGGCTCCTCAAGCCCCTTCTCTATGCTGGGCGCCACGAGCGCCAGCTTTCTCCCGCGGGCCTCTTCCTTGAGCCTCAGCACAATCGTGAAGCGCTCCGCGTCCAGATTGTCCAGGAGCTTCGCGAATGTGTCGCGGTCTGGATAGCGCGTGTCGGAGAAGCTGTTCGTCACGGACTCGCCGCGGAGCTCCTCCAGAAATTCTATTGTCTGCTTTTTCTGCGCGCGCTGGGCAAGCTCGGCCCAGCGCGTCTCGTCGACCGAAGAGTCGACGATGTCGTCTATGCCGTATCCGTAGCAGAGGTGGTCGCCAATCTGGAAACTGAGGTCAGAGACAACGCGGTCCTCGTATTTCTTGAGTTCCTGCTGCTCCGCCTTGTGCTCCTCGGCGTAGCGCCGCTCCTCCTCCTTGCGGCGGCGCTCCTCCTCGCGGGCCTTCTTCTCGGCGGCGATCTTCTCCTCGCGGGCCTTGCGCTCCGCCTCCCTGGCCTCTTCGCGCGCCTTCTTCTCCGCCTCGCGCTTCTCGGCTGCAATCCGCTCGCGCTCGGCCTCGGCCGCCTTCTTCTCCGCGGCGGCCTTCTCGGCGGCGGCTATCGCCGCCTCCTCCGCAATGCGGTCCGCCTCGCGCTTCTCCTGCCATTTGTCCCAGCCGATCTTGCCGCCTACGGCGACGGCGATCAGCAGGACGACGAGAATGACATTGGAAACGATGGAGCGGACGCGGGCGGCCTTCTTCTCCGCCTCGGCTTCGCGCCTAAGCTCGTCGAGATCGAATCTTCCGCCCACGCCCGCCATTCTGAGCCTCCCTCTGTCCGTCAGTTCTTGTAGGTGACGATGCCCGTGCCCTTCCTGATCACGCCGATGACGTGGTACGGCTGGTGCTGGGCCTTGAGGATGTTCGTCGCCTTCTCCATCTGGTTCTTGGGGATGATCACCACGTAGCCGATGCCCATGTTGAAGACGCGGTACATCTCGTCGCGATCGACCTTGCCCTGGTTCTGGATGAACTTGAAGATCGTCGGGACCTCCCATGACGCGCGGTCGATCTCGGCGTTGACCGCCTTCGGGAGGACGCGCGGAATGTTGTCCTGGAATCCGCCGCCCGTGATATGCGCCATTCCGGTGATGTTGATCTTGCGCTCGAGGAGCTTGGCGACGGGCCTGAGAAAGCTCTTGTGCACGGCGAGAAGCGCCTCGCCGAAAGTCTGGTTGGTGCCGGGCAGCTTGTCCTGCCACGAGTACTGGCAGAGGTCGAAGATCACGCGGCGGGCGAGCGAGAAGCCGTTCGTCTGGAGTCCGCCGGACGGGAAGCCGATGATCATGTCTCCGGCGCGGATCGACTTGCCGGTGATGAGCTGCGACTTCTTCACGTGCCCGACGATCGTGCCGACGAGATCGTACTCGCCAACGGGATAGAGCCCGGGCATCTCCGCCGTCTCGCCGCCCAGGAGCGCCATGTGGTTCTCCTTGCAGGCCTTGCAGAGTCCGGAAACGACGGACTTGAACACGACGGGATCGACCTTGGACGTGCCGATGTAGTCCATGAAGAAGAGCGGCAGCGCACCCTGGACGAGGATGTCGTTCACGCAGTGGTTGACGATATCCTGCCCGACCGTGTCGTGCTTGTTCATCATCGACGCAACCTTGAGCTTCGTGCCCACGCCGTCCGCCGACGCGACGAGAATCTCGTCCTTCCCGGACGGAACCTTGTGCAGGCCTCCAAATGCCCCGATGTTGCCGATGACCGCCTGGGTCTTCGTCTCCGCGACCATCTGCTTGATGGACCCGACCGCGTTCATCTTGACGTCGATGTTGACGCCCGCCTGCGCGTACGCCGACTTCTTGATATCCGTCGCCACTTGTGTAACTCCCGACTTTAGAATAGTGTGAACTGCAGAGGGCGCACGGCCTCCCGTGCGCCCTCCGTATCGTCAGGCTCAGAGCTTGTTGTTCGAGCCGAGGACCTTGACGATCTTGTGGATGTAGAGCTCCTTCATCGCGTCGCGCGCCGGAGTGAGGTACTGGCGCGGGTCGAAGTGCTCGGGATGCTCAGCGAAGTGCTTGCGGATCGCCGCCGTCATCGCGAGGCGCGAGTCGGAGTCGATGTTGATCTTGCACACCGCGCTCTTCGCCGCCTTGCGGAGCTGCTCCTCGGGAATGCCGACCGCGTCGGGAAGCTTGCCGCCGAACTTGTTGATCGTGTCGACGTGCTCCTGCGGAACGCTGGACGAGCCGTGGAGGACGATCGGGAAGCCGGGGAGCTTCTTCTCGACGGCCTTGAGGACGTCGAACGCGAGCGGAGGCGGGATGAGCTTGCCCGTCTTCTTGTCGCGCGTGCACTGCTCGGGCTTGAACTTGTAGGCGCCGTGCGAGGTGCCGATGGAGATCGCGAGCGAGTCGCAGCCCGTCTTGGTCGCGAACTCGATCACTTCCTCGGGCTTCGTGTAGTGGCTCTCCTCGGCCTGGACTTCGTCTTCGACGCCAGCGAGGACGCCGAGCTCGGCCTCGACCGTCACGTCGTGCTTGTGCGCGTAGTTGACGACCTTCTTGGTGAGCTTGATGTTGTCCTTGAACGGAAGCGAGCTGCCGTCGATCATGACGGACGAGAAGCCGGAGTCGATGCAGCTCTTGCACGTCTCGAAGCTGTCGCCGTGGTCGAGGTGGAGGACGATCTGCGGCTTCTTGCAGCCGAGCTCCTTCGCGTACTGAACGGCGCCTTCGGCCATGTAGCGGAGGATCGTCGGGTTCGCGTACTTGCGCGCGCCCTTGGAGACCTGCATGATCACGGGGGACTTGGTCTCGACCGCGGCCTGGACGATGGCCTGCATCTGCTCCATCGTGTTGAAGTTGAACGCGGGAATGGCGTAGCCGCCCTTAACCGCCTTAGCGAACATTTTCTTGGTGTTGACGAGACCAAGCTTCTTGTAGCTGACCATTTTTAGGTTTCTCCTTGTGTATTTTCCCTATTTTCGGGAAATTGCGCGCAAGTATATCAAAAAAACGTGGGAAAATCAAGGGGGACTTGGCATTTTCAGCCCTTTCCGCGCCCTCTCACAAGAAGGCGGAGCTTCCAGCTCCGCCATCATGACGCGGCGGGACGCCGCATCTCCTTGGTTCATTCACTTGCTATGCGCGGAGCGCCAGAGAAGCGCAAGACCCGCCAGGATGAGCCCAATCGAGATGACCTGTCCGATGCTAAGCCCCCAGAAGGCGGCGCGCGGATCGCCCCTCGCGAACTCAAGGCAGAAGCGTATGACCCCGTAGCCGATGAGATACGCGGCGCATGTGCCGCGCCTGAAGCGCAGGTAGAGCGCCAGCAGAACCGCGAAGAGGACAAGGAGCGCCGCAGCCTCGAAAAGCTGCGTCGGCAGGACGGACACCATCCGCTGCCCGTGCTCGTACCAGCTCGGGGAGAACTTCGGAAACACGACCGCGCACCAGGCGTCCGAGTCGCGTCCGTAGCAGCATCCGTAGAAGAAGCACCCTATCCGCCCGCACGCATGCCCGAGGGGGATCACCGTGCAGAAGAGGTCCGCAAGCGCCAGCGGACTCTCCTTCTTCCACCGGCACCACGCGAAGAACACGACGACGGACAGTATAAGCCCGCCGTAGAACATGAGTCCGCCCTGGTCTACCCTCACCACGTCCAGCGGACGCGCGGCGAACTCGCTCTGCCAGTGCTCGATCACGTACGCAATGCGGCTTCCGACCACGCCGGAGAGCATAAGCGAAAGTATGAAGTTCGAGAGGTCCTTGCGTCCGGAAAGCCGCTCGATGAGCGTCCAGCACAGGATGAAGCCCACGGCCATGCACGCGCCGTACGTCTTGAGGTGGAGGAAACCGAGGTCTATCAGGTCCGGATGCATTTCATGCTGCTCCTGCTGTGGCGGTGCGCGCGGCAAATGCGCCGCGGATCCACTCCGCGGCCGCGGCAAGCGCCGTGCCAACGCCGATGTATGCGGACGAGACGCGTCCGCAGAGGGACGCGCCGAGTTCGCGGAACGAAAGCGGCGTAACAGCCGCGAGCCAGACGAGCACAAGCGCCACGTTGGCAAGGAAGATGAACACCCACGAGAAGACTCGTCCGTACAGCTCCACGTCCGGCTGCTCGCGCGCGAGCGAGTCTATCGTGAAGAGGATGTGGAACGACCAGGTGAAGCCGATGAGGAACATCCAGAGCGGAAGCCACGGAAGCGGACGCACGAACGCGAGCACTGCGAGCGCCGCCACCCCGACGAGGAAGGTGTAGAACGGGAAGAAGTACGGCGCGAGCGTGATGAGCATGTTCGACTTCGTGAGGTTTACGCTTCCGCCGGACTTCGACACGCGAAGCTTCGACGGCATCGCGCCGAACGCGATGCCCCAGATCGCGTGCGTCAGCTCGTGTCCGAAGACGTACGCGCGCACGGGATGCGACAGCGCCAGCCAGCACAGCGCGAAGGCGAATAGCCCGCCAAGCAGCGAAAGCGCCTCGACGCTCACGCCCTCCGAACCGCCCGCCACGACAACGGAGTCAACGAACGCGCGGGTTACACCCCAGCACGCGGGAACGAGCGCGACCCCTATGAGCAGCCTCAGGAAGTTCGCCATTTTTCAGTCTTCGAACTTGAAGACGAGCTCGCCCGGGAACACACGGCCGTTCTTGCGCGCAATCTGCTCCACGTAGTCGCGGTCGGTCTTGAAGCGGCGCTGGTTCTCCTTGAGCTTCTCGATCTCGCGCTTCTTCTCCTCTATGCGCCGCGTCAGCTCCGCGTCCTGGAGCTTGAGGCTCCTACCGCGGAGATACGTCGGCCACACCGAGACCGCACCGCCTGCGCCAATCACGACCAGCAGCGCGATGGTGCAGAACTTCGCAACCTTGTCTTTGAATCCTTCTTTCATATCGCGTTCGCGACCCCTTCTTTCGCCTTTAAAGGGCCAGCGCAGAAGATTATACCAAAAAAAATGCAAAGTTTCCCATTGACTTTCTGAAAAAATATGAGATACTATACGCCCGTTCATTCAAAATAGGCTCTGCGGAGACGATGAAGCAACAAAGAGGCGCCTTCCAAGGAGACAGATGAAAGGACAACACACATGAAGATCAAGACCACCAGCAAGAAGCAGTGCGAGACCGTCAAGGTCGTCGCTAAGAAGGCGCCGGCGAAGGCTGTCGCCAAGAAGGCGGCCGCGCCCGCCAAGAAGTCGGTTACGTTCACCGTCAATGCCGATAAGGGCAAAGAGGTGTACCTCGCCGGATCGTTCAACGAGTGGAGCACCACCGCCAAGAAGATGGCCTACAAGGCTGGCGTCTACTCCGCGACTGTGCAGCTCGCTCCGGGCGAGTACCAGTACAAGTTCGTGATCGACGGCACGTGGTGCGCCGATCCCGAGAACGTGAACGCGATCAAGAACGACCAGGGCACGTTCAACTCCGTCATCACCGTCAAGTAAGACGGACGAGAAGCTGACGGAAAGGCAGCGAGCCGCGGCGAATGCGCCGCGGCTCCTTTTTTTGCCTCCGCCCTATGTGCGAAGCCGCTCCAGCCTGCGGTCAAGCGCGAGCCGCCTGCGCGACCCCTCCTTCGCAAATGCCCGCCTGACGCGCATGGAGAGGACAACGATCGCCAGCCTCAGCCGCACAAGCGGAGAGAACGGCAGCTCGAGCCTCAGGCGTCCGATGCGGGAAGCGACCGCCGGACGCAGCGCCGGGACAAGAAAACCGAGGAACGACGCGTCGTCCCACCACGCAAACCCCTTCCCGACACCTGCGGCAAAGACAAGGAAGTGGTATTCCGGACGCCGCGCAAGCCACGGGTCGATCCGCTTCGTTTCCATGTCCACAGCGAACTGGAAGTCTATGAGCTTCAGATGTCCGTCAGGCCCCACCAGAAAGTTCGCCGGCAGTATGTCGCGGTACACCACGCGCTCCGCGTAGAGCGCGTCCAGAATCGCCAGCGCGTCCTCCTCGTGCGACCCCGCAGGCTCGTCGGCAAGGGTCCGCCCTCCCCCGATCTTCTCCGTCACGACGAACGCCATCGGACCGCGGCACACCGCGAACACCTCCGGAAAGTGAATCGGATCGCGCGCATGCAACCGCGAGGCGAGCTCGTATTCGTTCCCGATCGACTCCGGCGCGCGCGAGGAGCACTTCACGACGCAGGGCCGCCCGTTGAAGAGCCCCTCGTAGAAAATGTCGTTCACGAGCTTGTTCTCGAGGAAAGCCCTGAGTCCCGTAAGACCCATCTTCGCGCCCTCCTCCGCCACGTGCGCGTCCCACGCGGCGCGCTCGCGCCACGGCAGCGGATTGTACTTCGCGGCGACGTGCTGCCACAGATAGCGAGTCACGCGCCGCCGAAGCTTCATGCGGCGCAGGAATGGGAACAGGGAATCGACCGGAAGCAGCGTGCGCGACGCTGGCTCGAAGTCGACGATCCTGAGCCTGAACTCCTCGCCCTCCTGCGGCTTCCCCGGCCACTGCACGATTACGTTCTGCGGATCGTAGAACTTCACCGCCGCGGCCTCGAACGCGTGCATGAGGTTGCGGAACGCGGCGTAGAGAAGCTGACGCACGCGCGGCGTCGCGGCGCGGTAGGTGCGCGAGAAGCGATCCGGAACCGATCCGTCCCCGTTCAGCACCAGGCTCTCCACAAGATGCCACCCAGCCGCGTCGTCGTGCCTCAGCTCGAACGTTTCGGGAAAAACGGCCAGCACGTCCGCGGGCAGCGAGGTCTTCAGCACCTGGAGGTAGTCGTACTCCTGCGCGCACGTGTTGCGCCGCCTGTCGTGGCGGCAGCGCGCGATTTCGCGCCGCACCGTCGCGCCGACAGCGTCGTCGTCGCGGTAGCGCTTCATGCAGAGGTCCGTCCCCGGAATGCGCACGCATACGCGCCTGGAACCCCTGCCGATCTCGTCCGCGGGAAGCGGCTCTTTAGCGATTGATTCGGAATTCTTCATGCGGCGCTCAGCTGGCGTGCGGGATCGGAGACTTGAAGCGGCGTCCAGAGAACACCATCGACGCAAAGACCACAAGCGCCAGGAGAGGCTGGTAGTAGAGGCACTTGAGAAGCGCAAGCGAGTCGACCCTCATGTCGAGCCCCTTCGCAACGCCCATGGCGATAAGTATCTGCGCGCCGTAGGGGATGAGACCCTGCACGACGCACGACGCTGTGTCAAGGACGGACGCGATGCGCACCGGCTCCGCCTTGAACTTATCCGCGCACTCCTTCGCAATCGGACCCGCGATCACGATCGCGACGGTGTTGTTCGCCGTGAAGCAGTTTACCGCCGCAACAAGGAAAAACACGCCGAGCTCGCACGTGCGAGGTCCGCGGATGACCTTCGCGATTCTGTCCGTGAGCCACAGTACGCCGCCGTTCGCCTGCACGGACCTGAAAAGCCCTCCCGCGAGAAGCGCGACGATGAGCGTCTCGCCCATGCCGAGAGTGCCCTTGCCGAGAAGGTCCATCGCGTCGAAGAACGCGAACTTGCCGAACGCGCCGCCTATCACCGCCGAGAGCACCGTTCCGGAGAAGAGCAGCGCCATCACGTTGAACCCGGCGAGGGCGAGAGCAAGGACCAGCACGTACGGCATGATGAGCACCACGTGCTGCCACGTGACCGCCGGCGCCTCGACAACGCCGGCGGCGGAGCCGGACATCGCGTAGAGGAACAGCGCGACGAGAGCGGCAGGGGACGCTATAAGCCCGTTGGCGAGGAACTTGTCCCTCATCCTCACGCCCTGCGTGCGCGTCGCGGCGATCGTTGTGTCGGATATCATCGACAGGTTGTCGCCGAACATCGCGCCTCCCACTACCGCGCCCATGAGGAGCGCAGGATTGAGCTGGAGCGGACCGGCGAATCCGAGCGCGATGGGCGTCACCGCGGCGATTGTGCCGCACGACGTGCCGATCGCGAGCGAGATGAGGCACGAGACGAGGAATACGCCTGCGACCATGAGCTTCGCGGGGACGAGCGACTGCGCGATCGTCACCGCGGCATCCACGGCCCCCGAGCCCTTCGCGATGGTCGCGAACGCTCCGGCGAGGATGAAGATGAGGCACATGATCATGATGTTCGGCTCGCCCATGCCGCGCGCATATATCTCGACCTTCTCGTCGAGCGTGCGGCGGCGTCCGATGATGAGGGAAACTGCGGACGCAACGACGAACGCGACTGGCATCGAGACCTTGTACCAGGGCATCTCGAAGCCAAGGTGGTCGGCATAGAGCGAAAGCCCGACGTAGAACGCCGCGAACACGGCAAACGGAATAAGCGCGAAGCCACTCGGCTTCACGGAATCTGCGTTTTCTGTCATATTTCCCCCTTAAGCTTCCTCTCCACGTCCGCGGCGGATACGCCGCGCAGGAGCAGCCGCTTCTGCTTCGAAGTCTCGCCGCTCTTGAAGACGACGGACGACTTCGCTATGCCGAACTCGTCGGCCAGCGTCTCCACAAGCTCCTTGTTGGCCTTGCCGTCCACCGGCGCGCACTTTATGCGCACCTTCACCGCGTCGCCGAGAAGCCCGTCGATCCCCGCCTTCGAGGAACGCGGCTGCGCGCGCACATTGAGGATCACTCCCTCCGCCGTCTCTGTCAGATATCCCATTGTGAGAATTATACCATATCCGCCGCGCCTCTGCACGGCGCCACATCCAACTAGCGACTTGCGGCAGACATGGGGCACCTCGCGAGGTAATTCTCGTTCACATCCGCTCGATGTACGCGCTAGTTGCCACAAAAGCAAATCGGCCGAGGTTTCCCCCGGCCGTTTGCACACACAATGAACACCAAACCACGCTCAGACGCGGCGCTTGCGCCGCAGCCCGAGAAGCATTCCACCCACGAGGAACAACAGCCCACTCGTCGGCTCAGGAACCGCCTGGAAGGAACCTGCAGGAGCAACAAACGGCATTCTTGTGGGAATCCCCATAGAGTTGTCCGTGAAAATATTGTTCTTGATGTCATTATAACCCAGCGAAGCTTTTGCCACAGGAGTACTCCCATTATACAGCTCAATGTAGTAGGTTGCCACATCATATCCTGGATTTAGCGAGGCCGTACTATATCCAATAACATCAAAGTCATCGGATGTCGCACTCGCCAAAGGAGATGTATCCTGATAGATCGTCGCAGAAGTCCAGTTGTAGTCACTAGACGCGGCATCATCCACCATCCAATAAAGGTAGTCTGCTTTAGCCACAAGTGCGGCCATCAAACCTAATGCAAAAATTGTCTTTTTCATAGGTGTAGTTATTATAACATAGTTTTAGTTTTGAGTAAGAATTCAACTGCAATCCAACAATCACCAATTGATTGCCCCGGTCCCGCCTTTGGAAACAAACCAAAATCCGCCATTAGCGGGAATACTAGGCAAGGTAACATTCTCCTTGTCGATCGTGCCATTGGGATTCACATGCCACCACACGGAACCCGAATAGACATACTCACCGGCAAAAGTAGCGCCTATAGGAATGATCTTGTCTCCCTTGGCAAGCGTAATGCCGCTAAGCTTTTCCCCTATCGCCACCGCAGAATCTGTCGGATTACAGAGAAGGTTGGAAACGGGAGTAGCCTTTGCCCCCGCTGTGATTGCAGAGGTAGGGTTGGCAACAACTTCTCCATATATGTAGACTTTCTGCGTGCCCGCAGGGGCTTGCGGGAACACAAGCCAAAGGGCCGTGCCTGCCACCGCGACCTGTCCAATGTCTGCCGTATGGAGCGAAGGATCCGAGGTAGATGTCGTTGTAAGCGGAGCCCATTCGTTGGTGCCCATAACAAACGCCTCGTATTTGTTATCTACAAATACATAGAGCTGTGTGCCGGAGGGGATGCCGACAGGATGAACCAGATCGACAGCCTTAATCGTTCTCTCAGTACCGCCAGCCAAAGAAGTAAACTTCACAGGAATGATGGTATTCTGCAGAGTCGGAGAAATCTCGGTTACGCCGATATTAGGACTGTAGCTTGTATTCTCACCGTCCGCCAGCGCAGTGAAGGCCAGCGAGGCAAATGCCGCAATTAGGAGCCTTTTCATCGTTCAGTACCTCCTTGAATTTACTTACTTGATTGTGGAAACCTTGAAGAACTGGGCGCCGTCCTTCTTGGGAGCGACCAGGTTGATCTCGTTGGACGCGCTGCCGGCCTCGGTGGAAGCCCCATCGGGAACCGCGAAGTTCGACACATCATCGCCCGCCTGAAGCGTATAGCCGACAAACGGAACCGTGTTCTTGACCGTGACGATTACATTCGCGCCGACAATCTTGATTCCGGCGACGACCGGCTTCGGAACATTCGCCCCCTCGAGATCATACTCTCCGGCGGAAACGCCCTTCGAGGCGACTGCGCTCGCGAAGCCGCTGGACTTGGCGAGTCCGTCCGCAACGGACGCCTTCACGTTCACAACACTCGGCTTGCCGCTCTCGTCAAGCGCGGCGAGCGTCTTGCCAGTCGCGTCCTTCGCGAAGTCACGAGAGTCGAGGAGGAAGACACCCCATGTTCCGTCCTTGTACTTGGGCGCGTCGTTCTCGTCGACGACGAAGAGAACGGGCGGGCACTTGCCGTCCTTGGCGAGCGGAACGGAGAGAACCGTCTCCTGCGCACCCTCGGTCGGCGTCCAGACGAGAGCATACGACTCGCCGTCGAGAACCGTCGTGCCGTCGGCGTACTTGTCAACGCCGGGAGTCGAGAACATGATCAGCAGATCGTTCGCGCCGGCGAAGGCCGCCGTGGCGGCAACCGCGAAAAGAGCAGCAATAGTCTTTTTCATTTTGTGGTTCCTTACTTAAATTTGAGTTTCATGTGGACTCAGTTGGACTTCGGACCAATCGTAGGCTGAATCCTGTACTGTCCAGTCGTCTTGGGGAGCTTGATAGCGTTCGCCGGATAGGAAGTTGAATCCGCCGCCGCCTCTCCAGCGATCTTAACAACCTGGAACCCAACAGTGACATCGTTCACCGGGTTGACTACAGTCTTAACCGTAATCTTGCCGTCATCGGCCTGCGTAGTTGGCTCAAGCGCAATTGCCGCGTTCTCGGCAATGTTGAGCGCCATGCACTCAGCCTTGGAAAGTCCATTCGCTGCCGTCTGCTCCGTAGCTGCAGCGCCGTTTGCAGGATCCCAGACCTTTACAGTGCCCGAGCCCGACGCATTGTAGGCATCAGCGATAGTAGCATACTTGGTATCGCCCTTGACCGCAACCGCGTTCTCGAACTTGGCGTCGATTGAAGTGATCGTGCCGCTGCCGATTGCCGCAACATCGGAAATCATCGCAGCGGCAGGCGTGAATGACAGTTCGGTCGCGTTAACTGCACCCGCATCTGAAGCCACCGCAACGGCAAGCGGAGTCGAACCGACCATGAAAGTCACATTGCTCGTATTGTAGTTGAGGACAATCGTAAATTCGGTATCGCTCTCATCTGAAGGAGGAGTGGCATCCTTGAGCTTTGTCCACACTCCGCTGGTGGAAGTTTTCGTGTACGCGTAGAAGCTCGTTGTCTCCGATTCCGTCGCAACCGCAAAACCGACCTGCGCATTTCCAAGGGCTGTGGCGGAGGGAAGATCGGCCACTGCGCTCGGAGCAAGATACGCCTTCGAGGCGATCGTCACGACTCCGAGAGATCCCTTCGTATCCGCATCAGCGATTGTCGGCGTCAGCGTGGCGGGCGAGGTAGCATCAGCATCAATCACCATGACGGAAGCGCCGCTTTCCACAGTAGGAGCAGAAGTTGCAGCCCACGTCGCATACGTGGCAGAGACCGCACTGTTCTCGACTTTTGTGCTGAACCAATCGTTGGTGGTCGGTTTGTTGTTGTCGATGGGCGTTGTATCAGCGAACGCAGGAGCGAGCACTGCGCAAGCCATCAGTCCGACTATCGTTTTAGCTTTCATCTAATCCTCCTTAAAAGAGTTTACGCCACATATTCTACCCCATACGGGGGAGATTGTCAAGGGGGCTAATGAAAATTTTTTTATTTATTACCCCACTTGGGGTATAGGGGTAAAAATCTCCTGAAGTGGCGCGCGGCGAATAAGCCGGATTCTGTTCATCTCCCTTGCGGAAGACTCCGATCATTCATCTGAGCAATCAACCCGAAGTCTAATGGCTCCGCTCGCGCGATGCCAGCCGGACGGGCCGCCCGTTCGACTCCCTATTTGATCTTGCTCCGAGGGGGGTTTGCCATGCGCGCGTCGTTTCAGCCGCGCCGGTGGTCTCTTACACCGCCTTTTCACCATTTCGGAACTGGCTCGTTCGCTCCCTTCGGCATACGCCTCCGCTCGCTTGCTCGCCAGACTTTCCGTTGTCTGTTTTCTGTGGCACTTTCCATCGCGCGCGATTGCCGCGCGCCTTCCGCCCTTGACAAGCGGACCCTCTGCCCTGCGGAGTCCGGACTTTCCTCTGCCTTGCGGCAGCGACCGGTCACTCGCGCGTCACTTCAGGAGAAATTTCAAAGATCAGCGGTACAGGATGCGTCCGCACATCGTGCACGCGACGATGTTCTGGGGCCTTCCGGCCTCGCCCAGCTTCTCGTTCGCGTCGACCATCTGCGAGACGCTCGGCGGCTGGACGAGATGACACCCGTCGCAAACACCTTCGTGCGTAAGCGCGACCACCACGGGCCAGCGCTTGGTCCTGAGGCGCTCGTAGTAGAGCATGTACCTGGGATCTGTGACGAGCTTCGCCTTCTCGGCGCGCTCCTTCTGCGCCTCCGCGAGAGCCGCAGTCACATTCGCGATTCGCTCGTCGATCTCGTCGCAGAACGCCTTCACGCCGCCCGCCTCGCGGTCGAACTTCGCCTGCGCGTCGGCAATGCGCGCCTCCGCGGACGGCAGATGCTCCATCGCCGCGAGCTGGTTGTTCTCCGTCGTCTCGAGGTCGTGGGAGACAAGGTCGATCTGCACCGAGTACTGCTGGTACTCCTTGTTCGACTTGAGCCCCATCTGCGTCGTCTTGAGCTGCTGGATCTTCTCGCGAAGCTCCTTCGCGTCCTCCTCGAAGCCCTTCACGCGCTGGGCAGCGTACTCCTGGCTCGCCTTTGCCGCCTGAAGATCGGCCGAAACGCCCGAAAGACGGGCCGTCTCAAGCGCCTTGCGGCGGGGAAGGTCCTTGAGCTCGAGCTCGAGCTCGCGAATGCGTCCGTCGACTTCCTGCAAATCGATCAGCGACTGCACAACTGTCATCTCTTTACCCCAATCCCTAAGTTTCTCGCCTGGGGCAGGAGACGGGACTCGAACCCGCAACCCACAGAATCACAATCTGTTGATCTAACCAATTGATCTACTCCCGCCATCTGTGGAGCCAGGTAAGGGATTCGAACCCCCGACCTGCTCATTACGAATGAGCCGCACTACCAACTGTGCTAACCTGGCCTGTGACTTGTAGGTGGATAGTATATCAAAACCTGTGCGCCGCAGTCAATGGGGTATTTTGACTTGTCGTGTAGATTTCAAAACCGGAAAAGTTGTAGCGAGCAAAACCGGAATGATTTTCATGCTCTCGCGGCGACCCAAGCTAATACAGCCGGGCTGTTTTGAAGGCCCGGCTGCCGCTTGGGCACCCCGCCGCGACACCACTCCATTCAGTCACCGACTCCTGTACACCTTCGGATTGTTGGTGAACACCACCTTCGGCGACGTTCCCTTTTCCGGCTTGTTGAGCACGAGAGACACGGTTCCGTCGAGGTGCCGGCAGATCCACACGCGGGTTCCATTTGCACATTCCGTCGAGCAGAGGGATCCGTCGACCAGCAACCGCCCGCGCGGCCCGATCGTCGAACCTTTCCATTCCGACCAGATCAGCTCCCACCATCCGTCCTGCGGGGGCTGACGCAGCTTGCACTGGCCCGACCTGATCTTGTCCGTCCAGACGTTCAGCGGCACGTCGTGAAGCTCACGGTGACGCTCGAACCCGTTGCGGTAGTCGACCAGGCAGTCCAGCTGTTCGTTTACCTCTTCAAGGGGAGTGTCTCCCGTAATGCCTTCCCTCGCCGCGTACGCCGGAAGCCTGTCCTGCCAGACCTGATGCACGCGCTCGATCTTCCCCTTCGCCTCGGGCGTGTTCGCAAAGACGAAGGAGATGTCGACGAACTTCAGCCTCCTGCCGAGCTGGGTCAACGACCCGTCGTCGTTCCTGAAGAAACCCGCCTTGTCCACGTAGATTTCCAGGGGGAGGCCGTATCTTGTGAAGGCTCTGTAGAACAAGTCCAGATACGACGCGACCGTCTCCCTCCGGTAGAGCCGGCAGCCGACCTGCATCCGGCTGCAGTCGTCAACCATGTCGATGAGCTGCAGAGCCTGGCAGGAGCGTCCGAGAAAGTAGTCGGGCGTCGCGTCCAGCTGCCACAGCTCGCCGACCGACTTGCGCTGCCAGCGGCGGACGTGCGCCGGAGGCCGCGCCCTGTGGTCGGCCAGGTGGAGGTTGTGCGCAATGGCCCAGTGCCGGACCTGGGAGCGGTCTACGGGGAAGCCGAAGCGCCTCCCGACCTCGCTGGCGGCAAACGCATACGAATACCGTTTCGCGTCGCCATCCGGCTCCAGGGCCCTGCGCAGGAACGACTGCACCTTGTCAGGCCAAGTCGGCATGTGGTTGCCGCCGGACGAACCCGGCTCCCAGTCGTCGCCACGCCCCTGAGCCCGCGCCGCGAGGTAGGACGTGCGCAACGAATACAGTTGCGACTGCCCGACCTGAAGCGACTCCATCGCCTGCTGGCGTGTGATCGCACCGGTTATGAACTGCATCATCGTGTCGCGGACATGCGCGACACCCAGTCGGTTTGATATTTGCTGTTTCATGGAGCATAGTATACTCCACATTCCGGTTTTGCTCGCTACACCGAGACTGCCGCCCCCCATGGGGGGCGTATGGTTTTCTTAACTTTCAACAATCGCCATCTTTGAAGCAAAATCCCTCGCTGAAGCCCGCTTAACAGGCTCTCTCGCTCCATTCCAGTTTTGCTCACTACAGCATTCCGGTTTTGCATTCACCGCGACATGGGGTATTTTGACTTTGCCTTATGCGCGCAGAAGGCCGAGTTCGAAGCCGCGCGCAACGGACGCCGCGGTGTTCACAGTGTTCAACTTCTCCATGATGTGCTTCAGGTGGGTCTTCACTGTCTCGGGGCTGATGCCGACTATCACGGCTATCTCGTCGCGCGTCTTCCCCTCGCTCGCGTACTGCAGGACCGTCAGCTCCTTGTCGGACAGTACGCCCGTGTTCTGCTCATAGGCGTTGGCCTCGAAGCCGGAATCCGTCTTCGCGATCCTCCGTATGAACTTGACCAGCTCGCGTCCGTCGAGGCTCTTCGGAAGATACCCGCGCGCTCCGTCCTCCCTCGCACGCGTCTCCTCGTCCTTCAGCGGCATCCCGGCGAGAAGCAGCACGCGGACACCGTGGTGGGCGTTCCTCAGCGCGGACAGCATGCCGAATCCGTCCCCCTTTGGCATATGCACGTCGGCAACGACCACGTCCGGGAGGTTCCGCGCGTTCTCCGCGCACCACGCGACCGCCGCGTCGCCGCCTTCGACCGCCGCGACGACCTCCATGTCCTCCTCGACCGAGAGCATGGCCTCGAGTCCGTTCCTCACGACCGGATGGTCGTCCACTATCATTACCTTTATCATTTTACGCCTCCAGCACTACTTTTACTTCAGTTCCGCTCCCAGGCGCGGAACGCACCGCGAACCTGCCGCCGATGTTCTCCGCTCGCGACTGCATGCTCTTGAGCCCGAGGTGCACTCCAGGCGCCCCGCCGGAAGCCGCCACGTCGAAGCCGCATCCGTCGTCCTTGACGATCATCGCGAGCCCCTTCCTGCCGAAGACGACGCGCACCTTCACGTGCTTCGCCCTTCCGTGCCGGAGCGCATTCCCGACCGCCTCCTGCAGGATCATCAGCAGCGCGCCAGCATAGCGGCGGGAGATCGGCGACTCCTCGCCCTCCGTCTCGAAGGAGACGATTCCCTCCCACTGCGGAAGCCTCGACGCCGCGTAGCGGAAGAGATCGCCGATGGCTGCCGGGCCCTCCGCCTCCTCCTTCATGGTCCAGAGCGCCGCGCGCAGCTCGTCCTGCGCGTGCGTAAGCGAGGAGCGGAGTCCGTCGAACTGCTCGTCCACCTTGCGCCACAGCGCGGGGCTTCCTCCGTTCCTCAGCTTCTCGCCGAGCGTCATCGCGGCGGTGAGGCGGAACATGCACCCCGCGAGGAGCTGCTGGTAGCCGTCGTGCAGGTCGCTGGAGAGACGCAGCCGCTCCTTCTGAACTGCATCGTGCACCTTCAGTTCGGCCGCCTTCTGGTGGCGCAGCAGGAGCGCCCAGCCGAGTATCGCGAGGAAAAGGAGCGCCACAAGCGTGATTGCGGCGGCAAGGCGTACCGGAGTCCACCAGGCGGGAGCGCGAAGCACCTGCACGTCGTCGCGCTTGGCGACGGCGATGCGAAAGTCGTCGCACTCCGGATAGCGGAACGAGAGCGTGCCGCAGACGCAGAGGCGCGCTCCGACGCCCCATTCCCGCGGCACCTTCGAGCGGGCCGGCAGCGGAATCGTCGCCACAAACGAACCATGCCAGTCGTCGAGAACCATCTGCACGGTGTCCGCACCCCGCACCACGTCCTTCACCTCGCCCGTGAAGCGGATGCGCTCGCCGAGTCCGTTCATCTTCTCCGCCGACATCTTGAGGCTGAGCATCGTCATGTCGGATACGGCAACGGCTGGCTTGCCCGCCGCCTCTTCATGCCCGAAGCGTCCGGGCCGGTGCAGCGAGGCGGCGATTCCGGCGTCAACCTCGAAGACCGTGCCGTGCCTGATGTCGCGCGGGAATTCAAACTCCGCCGTCACGTCCGCCCAAGTCCTGCCGCGGTCCCTGCTCACCATCGCGCCGTAGAAGTGGCTGCGGTAGTTCTCGTAGAAGAGATACAGGTCGTCGCCGATGAAGAACGCGGTGGGGCCCTCGGTGATATGGTCCGTTATCGGACCCGACACCGGCTCGTGGAATCCGTCCGCAAGGCTCTCAGAGAACGCGACAACGATGTTCTTCTGCACCGGCGTGTGGTTCTCGTTCTTGGCGAAGAGAATCCAGCTGCCGTCCTTCGGATCGCGCAGGGCGAAGGCGTCGATAGTGCTGAAGTCGGGGTTGAACCAGAGTCTCGGAGGGGAGAACACCGTGAAGTCGCGCGTAGTCGAGAGGTAGGTGCGGTGGTTGAGCCCGGCTTCCTTTCTGTGCATGTCGGGAATCGGAGTATGCCTTCCTGTGACGGTCGAAGACCAGTAGACGTAGAAGAGCCCGTCGTCTGGGTTGTACGTGACCTCGGGAGCCCAGCAGTTGCGCGTCTCCGGGATACCCTCCATGACCGGTATTTCGCGCTGCTCGGACCAGTGTATCAGGTCGCGAGAGGAGGCGTACCCGATGGAATTCGAATACCAGCTGAGCGTCCACACGAGGTGGAAGGTGCCGTCCGGTCCGCGGCAGATGGACGGATCGCGCATGAGCCGATCCTTGCCGACTTCGGGAACAAGCACCGGCCGCCCCTCGTTCACGACCGTCCAGCGCTTCGCATCCGGCGACGTCGCGAGCCTAAGCCCCGCCGCCTCTCCGCGGCGGCCTCCGAACGGAATGTCGTTGAAGTACGAAAAGACATAGGCCTTCTCGCCATAGGCGGAAAGGCCTGCGGCCAGCAAGATGGCAGCCGTTGTCGCTCGCAAAGTCATCACACCTGAATCTTAGCATAACCAGCGGACGAAAGCAATAGCCATTGCGAAATTTTCGTGGCGAAAATCCGCAATGGCTACTAGGGACGCGCACAGAGGCACGACGTCACCTGACTAGGAAAACGAACTTTGCGTTGCGGCAACAAAGCCCCAGAGAAGTCGCCGAATTGCACGTCCTCCAGACTTTCGTCCCGAGCCCCGTAAGTTCAGAGTCAAGCGTCGCCTTGCCGGAGACCGCACCAGCCTTAAGAAGCGGGAACACCGTCGATGCAAGCGCCGACTTTGCAGCCTCGTCTTCCCCGGACATAATGTCGTCGTTTACGAACTCGGGGTTTGCCACCTGGACATGGATTCCCGAGACGTCAACCGTTCCCTCAACCGCAGGCACCGGAGAAGCTGTGTATGTCGTCACAGTCGTCTCGCCGACAGTCTCGGACGTCTTCTTGAGCGTCGTCTTGAGTATCGACCCATTGCCGAACGTCGCCGATAGTATCTTTTGGTCGCCATTGCTGCCAGAGAGCGCTGCGCCGCTTCGAACGACCAGCGAGTCTATCTGGTATCCTGCGCGGTTGTCGCGGTAGCTCGTCCAGTGTCCATCGCCGTGCGTCGGCGCGGCGAGAACCATTTCACCGGCGACAACCTCTATCTTGCGCATGCCGTAGCTCGCATAGGTCAATTTCCCGCCGACGACCTTCAGCGTCACGTTTTCGGGATTCGTGCCAGTGTCGTAGTATTCTGCTCCGAAGAAGAAATTCCCGCCGAACTGCATGTCCTGTCCGAGTGCCCCGATTTCAATCGTCATGGAGCTGCTGGAATTCTGATACCAGCACTTCTGTCCGCTAAGGGTAAGCGAGCCGAAGCTCAGCGTTCCCTCTGTTATGGCTGATGTGTTTATGTCGCCCTGGAATTCCCACGCGGCGGCGGCAGAACCGCTTTTAGTGGCTTTGAACGTAAGCGTGCCATTCGCGTCCCTCAGCACTTTGCCCGTGAAGCCGGAGTTGTCGCCAGCGAGGACAACGTGGTCGCGAAAGATTATATAGCCGTCGCCGACAATCGGAGCGTTGATTGTAAGCGCCGTTTCTGCCGTATCTCCCTCAAGCCAACTGTCGATTGTGTTGTCGTCGTTGACCTTCACGATCTCGAGAGTCAGCGTATCGGGGATGGTCATGGCTACAGACGGAATTATGCCCACGTGATGCAGTGCGACGGTACCTGATCCGGTCATGGTCTTGGGTCGGAGGGTCCTGTCGCCGCTTGCAGACTTGAAAAGCACGCGAGCGCCAGTTTCCGCGTCGAGCGTAGCGATGCTCTTGTCTCCGTCGAGATATACAAGCGCGCTCGATGTGAACTTGGCAGTATGCGTCGCCAGTGGAGCTATGTTACGGCTCCAGTTCACGCCATCCTTCCAGTACCCTTCTTCTCCGCCGACCCACACGTTCGGCACATCTCCCCAGGCCTCCGCCGTGGCGCTGATCTTGCCGTCGGCGGACGATGTGGTCCAATCCCAGTCCGAATTGGTGACCCGTATCCTTGCAATCGACGCAGAATCCGTAGAACCCGACAGGATTTCATAAGCCGTATTTTCGAGCACTTCAAGCGAACTGCCGTCGACGGCAAGCGTCGCGCCATCTGCGACTGCAAGAGTGCCTACGCCCGTGTTCAGCGGGAGCACGAGCGTTCCGCCAAGTACAGTCGTATCGCCCGTGTATGTGTGCGCACCAGTAAGCGTAAGAACGCCGTCGCCACGCTTTGTAATGCCGACATTATCCGTCAAGGCCGTTCCCCATGTGAAGTCGTGACCGGCAGTATCAATATCGACGACAGTGGAATTTACGCAGTCGAAGCGCGGGGTCGGATCCCAGCTGTACGCCGCGTCGAAGCGCAGCGTTCCGCCAGTCCAAATGAAGGTGCTAGATGGCCCGTGATTGTCTTTCATAGCAACGGTGCCGGACTTTACTTCGAGGTGCTGATACTGGTCGCCCCAGGTGGAAAGAAGCCCCGTGCCGACCTTACGGATGGTGAGCTTGTCTTTGTTGGAGCCGAAGGAGTAGCCCGCGCCGATCGTGTCCTCGCCAGTGGAAAGCGCGCCGATCTCGAATACGACAGGGCCCGTGGCGTCGTCTATGTAGCACACGCACCAGTCGTTTTTCGTGAATTTCGCCTCGCCGAATTTGATGACGCCCTCGGCGAACTTTGTGCGCACGTCGCCCACGAAGTTGAAGCGCGCCGATGCGCTACCGGCCGAGGCAGCGGCGAAGTAGGGGTTGTGGTAGGGGCTGGACGAATTCAAATACCCGGTGAACGCGCTATTATCGCCGCTGAAATACGTCTGGCCCTCGCCATTCTTGCCAAAGCCGGTGAGGTTGATAGTCAAAGCGCCCGAAATATTCGCCGCGAAATTCGCGCTGTGGGAGAAGTCCAGCGTCCCCGAGCCGCTCAGAACCGTCCCGGCGGAGAAGGTTGTGCCGTTGGAGCGGTTTTGCAGCACGCCGTTGACGGTGACGTTGCCCTGGAACGTGTTCGAGCCGGTGATTTTCACTTCGCCGTTTTCACCGATTATCAGTTCCGAACCGGGCTGGAAGGTGACGCCGCCGGAGATGTAGTTGTCGTCGCCAAGGGGACGGTTTGCAATGAGTTTGCCGTAGATGTCGGTATGGCCGTTCAGGCGGAAGGGGGAGTTGGTGGCGCAGATGTTGCCGTGCATTTCGAGGCGGCTGTCGGCATCGTTGCCGTCGAACCAGGTATCCTGGTCGGGGTTGGTGGCCACACAGTCGCAGTCCACATATACCTTCATCGTCTTTCCCGAGGCGGGCTTGAGACCCACGGTCTGGAGTTCAAGTGTCGCGCCTTCAATGCCGATGATTTCCTCGGCGCCAAAGCTCGGCCAGCCGTTGGTGCTGTTGAACTTTACATGCGACGTTTTGATCACCACGTTGCTTGCCGTCTGGTTGCCGCCGCTTATCATGTTGACTGTTCCGCTGAAGGGCAACACCGCTGTATCGACACTCGTTGGCGCTGTTCCCAGCACCCAATGTCCGCTCGTACGCCACTCACCCGTGCCGCTGCCGGAGCCGAGGAACACGGCCACCACGCTCTCGCCCTCGGCTGCAGGATGCATTGACGTAAGCTTGATTCCGTTGTCATAATTGTAGTCAAAGACGACACGTTTGCCTTTGGGCGCGATAAACCAGTTCGGATCGGAATAGCCCTGAGGCAAAGAGATGGGACATGGCGTCTCAAGTGTCGTTGCCTCGCTCAATCCCGACACATCGACAAACAGAAGATTTCTTGCGGCGAACGACAGCGAGCTGAACTTAGTCGCATACGGGACTGTCGCGACCACAGTGCCGGACAAAGCAAGCCCAACCGACGCAGCAGGTGCCGCGCTTATCGTCGCAGTACCAGTACCGGAGAAACCAAGAGTCCCTTCAACGCTCTTTACATTCACAATCGTCACGCCGTAGCTGCCCGTATTGATAGAACCGCCGCCGGCACCGATGGCAAGTGCGTCGATTGTCACTTCCTGCGCGACTGCAACGGTCGCTCCACCAGTCAGTTTCATTGCTGGGTGCGCGCTTGAAACTGTTGCATCCTTGCCAAGGACTGCAATGTCAAAGCCCGTAAGCGATCCACCCTGCCACTGCGTGCCGTCGGAGTAATCAACAGTGCCGTTGCCGATCCACTCTACCTCGCGCGGCGCTGCAGTAAGGGCTCCGTTCGTATCCGCTACCGTCGCCATGCGAACGCCGTCTACCGAGATGTAGATATGTTCGGCGATTGTCTCGCTTTCAGGATAAGTAACCGTTCCAATTGTGGCGACACTAGCCGTCTCGCCTGCCGTGTAGGTCGAAAGCGTGTATACGATCTTGCCGTTGTCCCTGAACTCGACATCGCCCAGCTCCGTACCCTGCGGCACAACAAGCGTCGTATTGCCGCTTATGATCAGCTTCATGCTCGTCGTGTACCAAGACGGAAGCGAGACCTCGCCACCAGAAGCTAGTTCCACCTCGGCGACGCTGAAGTTCGCCGGAGCCGAGACGCTGCCGCCCCTGAGTATCAGTCGCGATGTGGTTGCCGATGCGTCGCTCAGGGAAAGGGTTGTCCCTGCTTCAACTGCAGTGGTTCCTGTATAGGTCATTCCGGCACCAAGCGCGAGCGATCCACCTCCGGTGACGACAAGATTTCCAGCTCCGTCTATCGGAACATTAATCGTCAGGTTCTGCGAAGAGGTGTCAATCGTCGAAGTAGTGTCCTCCACTAGTGATGCGGACATATGGGCTGAGCCGTTGGCCCAGATTATGTATGAATCGGACCCTGAAGCAGCCTTGAGCTTTCCTCCTCCGAAATTGACCTTGGCCGTGCCAGCTCCATTCACATACTGTATCTGCTTCGTTATATACTCACCACCGTTGAGGTTGAGTGTCCCCGTAGTCCCCGCGATGCTGTTGCCCATGAAAAACTGTGTCTCGCCAGCGGAATTGTCCACGAGCCCGCCATCCACAGTGACCGTTGCCTCCGCAGGATTTGAGGCATCGTGCGTGTGGCCCTCAGCGATGTAGATGTTTCCCGTAGTACGAAGGATACCCGTCCCCGCGACCACAAGATTGTCTTTGGAACCGTTGCCCATCGAAGATCCGAGTGTAACATTGCCTTGGTTGTACACCTCGCCGCCGTCAATGCGCAACGTCGATTCATGATAGGCATCGTTTATGCCAAGCACCAGCCAGCTCGTATTGGTGATCGTTCCGCTCGTCACATGGACAATGCCTGTCGATCCCGACGACGGCGCAAGGTGAATTTCGTTGTTCACCTTAAGGTGTCCTCCGTCCACCACAATTTCGCCTTTTGAACCCACGCCCTTGCCGACATAGAACTTCTTTGCCGCGGTTGTCTCTAGGTCGCCGCCGTTCAGGGTGACTAGCGCAGTTGAATTATCGGCGTTTGCAATATACGTCTCGGCGCCGATTGTGAGGCGTCCGCCGTTCATCGTCAACACACCTCTGCCTTCTGATGAATTCTTGGAAATGTAGGCCGTGCTCGAAATTGCGACCGTTCCGCCCTCGATAGTCATGTCGCTTGAGGTGCTGTTCTCTGCGATAAAAAGCTGGTTTGCATTCAGCGTTCCGTTTGAAATGATGCTGTATGATGCTGCTGAGTTGTTCGAGCCCTGACCCGAGATGAACGCCTGGGTAATGTTAAATGTCCCGCCTTTCTGCACATAGTATCCGTTTCCGCCTGCGCCGATGCAGACCCATGCCCCAGAACTCAATGTTCCGCCCGTTAATACAAGTGTTCCGTCGCCGCCAGCAGCCGTAGCGACATTGATATTCCCGCTCGCCAAGAGCTCTCCGCCTTTGATCGTGGCCACGGCCCGGCTAGCAGTGTTAGCTATCGTCGCCGCAGACCTCACCGTCATCTTCCCGCCGTTCTGCGTATATTCGCCATCTCCCCCATTGTTGTCACTCAGTCTGAAATTGCCGCACTCAATCACCGAGCCATCGCCGACCGTCATGCGGCCCGTGGAATTCCCGCCCCATGGCACCAAGAGATTGCCTCCGACGTTTATTGTGCCGCTGACGACCTCAACAACGCCGGTAGAGTAGTCCTGTCCGCCAACAACAAAATCCTCACCGCTGTCCGTCGTAATCGAACCGCCTGTCATGACATACCGGCCAAAGGCCTTTTGACCGTACTCATAGCGTGACCCCACCCAGAACTTCTTCGGGGTAAATGTTCCGCCTGTCTGATGGACAATGCCAGTACTTCCCTCCGTCGTTCCTATCACAAACTCGGCGTCAGTGTCGAAAGTGCCGCCATCTATTTCCAAAGTCGCATCCGGCTTGCCCGAGAAATTCGTAAAACCTTTTGACTTCAGGGTGCCGCCGGTCAACTTGATTTTTGCTGGTCCAAGCCCCTTGCCCCAGTCAAGGCTGTTGAATGTATACGACCCGCTCTTGATCCAGAGGTTTCCACGCTGGTCGACCGCATCGCACACCGCCAGCTTGCAGTCTGCATTGATGCCGCAGTCGGCGCTATCATCCAAAGACTGCCAGACGCACCAAAGCGGATTGCCTTCCGTATCGGTGAAGGTGCCTGACGTCGACCCGACCCAAAAATAGTCTGTCGGGGTTATCATATTGTTGAAAGTTGCCGTCGTGTTGCCCTTCATGAAACGCACATAATCGCTTTCCGGAACCGATTCCGGCGTCCAGTTTGCAGCAGTGCCGGTCAAATAGAGATTTTCAGTGGCGTCAAGCGTTTCACCCACCCAGTCGTGCCCCGCAAATACGAACATAGGAATGGCGAATGCTGCCGTCGCCAAAACTTTAACGGATTTAGCGTTAATGCTCATAAGTTCAGTCCTTCTTTGCTTTAATTACAAATCCATGATACCAATTTTCTGCCGATTCCGACATCCCCCATTTGGGCGCGGAGTTTTGGCCACCTTCGGTTAAGTCGAATTACAGGGGGCTCCGCCGTTCCGCGATGGACCTATACAGCGGCCTTATGCCGGCTCGACCAGCGGGTCGTCGATTCCGCGCTTCGCGGGGTCGTAGTTTACGCCCACGTAGAAAACAGGCGGCGCTCCGTCGAGCCAGGGGCCCGCGTATTCCTTCGTCCGGGCCTGTGCTAGCGCCTCTTGGGCCGTCTTGCCGTACTTGAACTCGAAGACGTAGACGCCGCTCTTGTCCTTAAGTATCGCGTCCGCCCTTCCGCGAGCGCTCTGCCGCTCGCCGGAGATCTCCGAGCCGATCAGCTTCATGAACAAAAGGAAGTAGCGCTTCGCCTCCCTCTCGCTCTCGATCTTCCACTCGTGCGGGACCGCCGCGAAAGCAGACTTTAGGTTCTTCTTCAGAAGCGTCTCAACGCCCTTCGCACGAAGCCCGGCGCGCGACTCGGCGAGCTGCTCGGTCCAGTCCGTCATGCCGCTGCCGAGCAGTGCCGCGACATAGCCCTCGGAAAGGGAGTTCGCGATTTCGTTGTTCGGTATGCCGAGACGGAACATGCTCTCGTCGATTATCTCGGAAAGCGTGAGGTAGCCGCCCTGGGAAGTCACACAGCCCCGTGGTGGGCACCTTAATCTTCTTTTCGCAAGTCGCCATGCCATTATTATACCATATCCTATCGCAAACGGACGGAGAACCCGCCGGGGGCGAAAATTGGCAATGGCTACGAGGGGCGCGCAGCGAGGCGCGGTCAGAGCACAAATTAACGCCGAGGGTATGCCTCCGACTCAACGCAGGGAAAGCGCGAACCCAGGCTTCGAATATGTCGCCGTAAGGGTCCACACGTCATAGGCATCGCCTTCCTCGGGCTGGACCGAATCCTTCCGCACACCGAGCTTCCAGCGTCCGCGGATACCTTCCGGCTGCACAATGTCCGGCTCCTTCGCCCATACCGGCTCGGAGAGCGACTTCGGTCCGTCGTACACGAGCTTCTTGTCCGAAAGATCGCCGAACACTACCTTCGTCCCGATGGAGAAGTTCAGAGACTTGAACGTGCCCGTTCCGCCGAACGCACCCGCACTAACGACAACGTTTGCGCTCGGCGAGTTTCCGTTGACGACAAGCGACGTGCTGCCGACCTTGCTGAGCGTGAACTCGGAACCGCCGAAGTAACCGTTGATTACACTATCGGCCTTGTTGCCGATCTCGACAATGGCGCCGCCATTGTTGACCCATATCTGCGTGCCGGACTCCGGCGCATTCAGCGCGCCGAAATGAATCGTAGTGTTCCAGGCGTTATAGATGTCATATGTCTGCGCAGACGCGAATTTCCATGTCGAGTTCGCTCCGCCCGCGACTTCATTCTGGAAACGGAACAGCCCGCCCACCAGCTCTATTTCCCCAGTGAAGGCCGATGCATCGCCGTACAGATACGTGGTCCGCCCGTTCGACTGGAACCGCAGGTTGCCGCCGCCCGAGAGCGTCGAATAAACCCACATGTTATTTCCGGCGCCGCTGCGCTGGTGCGTGTTGTTGAGACGGCTCGTCGTTCCGTTCTCCATCACGAAAGGCGAGGTGATGACAGTGTTGTTGTTTAAGTAGAATCCATCGAGCGTTCCGCCCGCGAAGACTATCGTGGAGTTCTGCCCGAGCGGATAAACATTGCCGTTACGGAGATCGTTGTTGAACTCCGTCTTCTCGTAAACAGTTCCACCTTGGGCAAGGCGAATATTCCCGCGGAAATTCGACAGACTCCGCAACCGGACGAGTGTCAGCCAGCCGTTCGTCACGAGGAGCGTGCCCGTTCCCGTCACGTCTTGGTCCAGGTCCTGATCCGCTAGGCAAAGCGTGGCATTCTCGTCGATTGCAACCGATCCCTCGCCCGTCACATGGCGGGTAATCGTCGACACAGCGTCTCCGGATGCGCGTATAACGCCGGAGTTAGAGATGTCCGCTCCCGCGCTGAATGTAGAACCTTCGAGCACCAGTTCGCCTTCGGACACCGTCGTCGCGCCGCTTGAGTGGAACTGCTCGTTTGCGAGGATGAACACGCCTGCGCCTGACTTGGTCAGCCCTGACGCCTCTACACTCTCCCCCGCGAGCCGATAACCCTTACCGGCAGGAACTGCTGCAAATACATATCCCGGCGCGACATCTTGGTTCACGACAACAGTATTCGTGGCGAGGACTCCCTCGCCGATTTCTGACGCGTTGAAGACGACGTCGTATCCCGCCGCATATAGCTTGTCCGAACCGTCGGCGGAGCTCTTCCAGGTGTACTCGCCCACCCAGTTTGTTTGATCGGCACCCTTCCAGACAAGCTGTTCACCGGTCACCGTCGCCTTGACCTTGCCCGACTCTGTGAAGTCGAATGCAATGCCGATCTCTCCAGAGAGTCCGGCAACCTCAATGTTGCCCACGCCGAGAACAAGCCCCTCAGCCAGCGTGCCGTATTCAAACAATGTACCAGTGTATCCCGCCATCCAAACGACCGGATTGACCGTCAGCTTGATCTTAGCGCCTTCGCCCACGGAAAGTTCGCCCGGGAGAGTCGCGCCAACAGGAATCTCCAGTACGCCCTCCCGCACTTCGGTGTCGCCAGTGTAAGCGGGCTGACTTGTGAGCGTCAGCGTGTTCGGACCAAGCTTGACGAATCCGTTGGTCGTCGTATTGTTATTGCCGAGCGCCGTGTTGAGCGTGACGTCGAGCTGCGTGTCGAGCTTGATTGCTTCAGTGTGTACGGTTGAGCTGTTGATTCGGTTGACTAGTTCGTCGAACCAGTTCATGGCGTATGCGAACTGCAGCGTCCCGCCCTGGAAAGTGAAGTACGTCCATGGGCCCTCGCTCGACTGCAGCCTTGCGACGCCCTCTTTCATTACGAGATTGCCGTAGCCAGTATGATTTGCAACAAGAGTACCGGCTCCCACTTTGTTGAACACAGACGTGTTATTATTCCAGCTTCCGTCCACCGTAGCCGTGCTCCCTTCGGGCACGACAAGTCGGAAGTTTTCCCCAAGCACCACAGCCGCACCGTTGCCGTTGATGCGTGAACCGTTCTCCATGACAACAGTCCCGTTGAAGGTGACGCCTGTCCAAATCAGAAGATAGTTTTTAACTAGCACATCGCCGTTCACGACCACGGATCCAGGAGAACCCTGGATCCACGAATCATTGCCCGCCGTTGAGGCGGTATCGTTGGCAAACGCCAGGGTGACGGAAGACGGAATGACGAGCTCGTCTCCGTTCTGCAGAGGTGCGAAACCGCAGCGGTTGAATCCTACTGTGCCATCTCCGGTGATGGACGAGAAGTTGAACTGCGGATAATTCCCTTGCTGAATGGTGTGGAACCACACCGTCGCTCCGTTCCTCACCTCAAGTCCGGACATGCTTCGTCCGTTGTTGTCTCCCGATGTGCAGACTTCGGCATCCGAAACGAAGACAGCCCTGTCTATCGCAGTCGGCACGCCGCGCGACCAGTTCGACGGATCATCATATAGCCCTGCACCGCCGGCAGGGAGTATCCATGTCGTGTCGATGGGCGTTTCCGCGTCGGCGCCGCGTTCGCCGACAGCGGATACAGATGCGCTCTCCGCAATATCCCAGTTTTCCACATTCACCAACGCCTTCAGCTCTTCGACGGTCTTCCCCGACGTCGCATTTTCTCCCTTTATGTACAGCGATGTGCCAGCGCCAAGCCTCACCGTGTTTATAGTTGCCCCTTCCGGAATCGCCACCGCGCCTTCTTCGACGCTCACCGTGCCGTCTGCCACAGTGCCGTTGATCGTGACAAGTCCAGCACCGCGTTTTGAAAGAGTACCGGTCCCGACAAAAGGCGAGGAGACGGACGCCGACATTTTGGCGTCGATGACACCTCCATGTGCGCCAAGGTTGACCGTCAGCTTGTCATTCGCCGGCAGCGCGTCGCCTATCGCCGTCGGCGTGAACGTTCCGCCGTCGAAATTGATGACCGCTGTTCCGCTCCCAGCAGTGATCGCCGGGGCCTTGAAAGTCCCTCCGTGAAGATTCAGCGTTCCCGTCGAGCCGCTACCGTTTGCTACGACGACATTCTCGCTGCGCGCCACGAATGTGCCGTTTGAAATCGTGAACGTGCCGGTGGTATTGGCGCCCTCGCATATCGAAAGAGAGCGTCCGCCAGAACCATGCACGCTCACAAGACCTCCCTTCAGGAGAAACGAAGCCTTCTTTCCGTCCGTGCGCGGTATCTCGATCCTCGCATTGTCGGCATACGCGCCATCTCGCCATCCGACGATGAGTTCGCCACCTTCAACGATCATCTCTGATGTCTGATCGGCGGGAATGTTGTCACCAGCACCCATCGGCAACCAGTACGCGACTTCGACTCGGCCGTTCTTCAATGTCATGCTCCCAACATTCCTGTCGTATCCGACAAGCAGGTCGTTTGCAAAGTGGTATGTTCCGCCATCTATGACAAGTGCGCCAGGATTGCCCCATCCGCCCACGTGCATGGACAAACTGCCCGTCATGTTCAGTCCGCAGTCCGAGGATTCCGACTTGAATGTGACGACGCCGGAAAGCTTGTTCTCAACCCAGAACCCGGTTCCGAACGAGTCAAATCCATGGGTGCGAAAGTTTATCTCCGTCTCTGGATTCCCGCTCATGTTCACCACGTAGTTTCCGCCGCCGGCGTTCCAATTGGCGGCGTCGTCCCAGTATTTCGTCTCAGACTCGCTCCCGGCAGTCCAGAATGTATCGGCGACTAATGACGACAGCGAGACAACTGTCGAGAGAAATGCGATGGCTAATGTTTTGAGCTTCATATACCACTTTCCTTTCTTGTGCTGGACCATGCCAACTATGCGACACCATTTTACCACACGCGGCGGCTCGGGAAACATCCCCCATTTGGGCGCAGGGATGGAAGTGTAGTTACTTCTCTACCACAATCGACCTAATTCGCGCGCCGGTGGCGTTTACGACGCCGATCTTGAGGACTACCGCGCCCGCCTCCAGCTTGCGCACGCCGAGCGTTGCCTTCTTGTAGTCGTCCGCAGGCGGAAGCTCCTTGCCCCTGTATCGCCCGCCATCCGCCGCAAGCGCCAGCTCAAGTCGCCTCGCACTTTTGTACACAACTGAAATGCGGTAGTCACCCGCCTCCGGTACGTTCACCGTGTAGTCGAAGGAGTCGCCGCGCTTTATGCGGCTGAGCGCACCGCTTTCAATGACGGGTTTGCACGCCGGACGGCGGTCGTAGTCGATTGCCTTGACTGTCGCAGGGACCTTCGGCACCGCGACAGGATCACCGCGCATCCACGGCGTGCGAGTCTTCGTGAGCGTTCCCCATCCCTCGAACTCGTAGTACCAGTTCGGGCCAAACCCCCACACCTCGCCGACTCCTCCGTTCGCGAAGTGGTTGTCGACCGCCTTCTGCAGCCAGAATGTCTCGTTTGTGGATACGCCGCGTCGGACCGTGTAGTGCATCAGCGCGGCGGTTCGCGGCGCGGCCGGACCTCCATCCGCGCCACGCGCGTGGAAGGACGGCTTCACAGAACTCCAGCGATTGTTGCGCGTGCGCGTGCGCAGGAACATTCCGTTTTCGAATGTCGCCTCAGCGGGGTTTTCCGTGAACCCGGACGGCTCCCAGTCGCTCAGGTTGTAGCGAAGCGACCATTCGAGTCCGCGCAGAAGCCTGTTGTCGAGGTGTCCGTAGAGATCGTCTCCCTGGTTCCAGAATATCTCGGCAATCGCAACCATCTGCGAGATGCCGTACGTCGCATGCGCCTGGTCGCGGCACGACTCCTCGCATTGTCCGTTCGGATATATGTAGTACTGGAGCAGGTCGTCGTATCCCCAGTCCGGCTCGTTGCCGAACGCCGGCGGCTTCGTGCGCTCGACGAAGAACTCGCCGTAGTGCGCGGGCCAGTCGGGCTTCCACACGCCGCCCGAGGGGAACGGATTGTCGTCCGGACGGTGCGGACGACCCGTAAGGTAGTTCCACACGCGGTCATACAGCTTTTCGTCGTCGAGGAATATCGCGATGGCGAGGAGACCGTGCCAGGCGGTCAGTCCCTGATTGCCCCAGCGCATTATGTCGCCGGAGTAGATGTGCGGAACGAAAACATTGCGAAGCATGTCGCCGAACTTCTTCTGGTCTTCCTTCGCCCAGCCGGGATAGTCGCGAATCATTTCGGCCGCCTCGACGAGAAGATATATCTTGCCGTTGTCGAGCGGACCGGTCCCGCCCCAGCTCGTCTCTGTCCAGTTCGCGTTCTGGACGAGGAAGTCGCGCGCCTTCGCCGCGTAGTGCTCCTCGCCCGTGAGCTTCCACATAAGCGCGATGTCGTGCGCGCGGCGTCCGTCGATTCCTATCGTCGCGTTGAAGCGCCCCTGGTCGATAACTCCGCCCCGCGGACGCGCCCACGCGCCGGAATTCGCATACGGACTGAACCTCAGCGCGTCGAACGACTTCTTCCACGGCTCGCGTCCTGCCGCTACCATCGCCCTCATGCGTCCGAAGTCCCCCTCCGTGTAGAATATCCCCGGATGGACGAACTTCTTGCCCTTGGAGATGCGCGGCTCCCCCTCCGCGGCGATTACAACCGCAGACATGGCAAGCGAAGCAACAAGAAGGATGATTTTCATGCCGCAATTATAACAAAACGCGAGAACCTGTCGCCATCCCCTTTTTGGGAAACGACTCTACAAGCGGATGTAGCCCATCTCCTGCGCACGAAAGACAGCATCGCCTACTTGATTGTGAAGGTGTTGAACGAATGCGGCTTGAGGTTGACGGCATAGGCCTTTCCCGCGACGGAGAACCTGACGCGCTTTTCGCCGTTGGCCCAGTTCGTCGCTACGACGACGATTTCCCCGTCCGGGTTGCGGTAGCAGAGGGCCTCGGTGCTGTCGCGCCACGGCGAGTACGCGAGCTGCACCGCGCCGGGCTTTATGAACTGCGCGAAGTGGCGGACCGCGTAATACTCAGGACGGTACGAGAACTCTTTCGTCTTCGAGTCGACGCGGATGAGCGCGTTCTGGCACCAGCCCCAGCGCGAGCGGCCCATGTCGCAGAGGATGAAGTTCCAGTTGTACCATTCGTCCGCTCCGTTGCCGAGGTTCTGGAAGATGAGCCAGCTTGTGTGCTCGCCGGCCTTCCAGTCCATGCGTCCGTTCCCGCACTCCGACTCGGAGCAGATGCGGTGCTTCCCCGGATACTTGTCCGCTATCGCCTCCATCACGTCCCGACCTTCCCACTGGAATCCGAATCCATCGACGACATCCAGCATTCCAGGCGCGTCGAAGATCTGCTCGATGTAGCTTCTGCGGTTCGTGTTGAACGTGCCGAGATACAGCTTCACGCCGGGCGCCTTCGCCTTCAGCGCAGGCGCAAGGTAGTCGCGGTTGAAGCGCACCGTCCCTTCGGCGGTCCACGGACATCCCGGATACGGAGTGTAGGAATACGCCTCGTTCTGGTACATCACCATGTCGATCGGAACGCCCTCTTTCCTGTACAGCTCGATGAACCTGACGAACATGTCCGCATATGCCTGGAGGTACTCCGGCTCCTGGATGAAATAGTTCTGCGTTGCGAGGCGGCGCGGAAAAGGCTTGCGCCTGTCGCCCTGAAGCCACATCTCGTTGGGATCGACCGCGTCGGACTCTCCGCCTCCGTAGAGAAGCGCGTCCTTTTCCTTCGGCTGGTTGTTGAACTTGCTCGAAAGGACGCAGTAGTCCTTGTTGATCTTCATCCACGCGGGCGGAGACCACGGGCTCACCCAGAACGTGAGCTTCGGCTGGAATTTCTGCGCCATCTTGATGAGCGCGATCTGGTTCTCCTTGTCGTGCTCAATGTTGAAGTGCTTCAGCTCGAAGTCGCCTTCCGTCTCGCTGCACGAATACCACTCGCGGGAGTAGTCGTTCGCGTTCATCGTCAGGCGTCCGCGCGTGAAGCGCAGCTCGCCCTTCGGCGCAAAGAGCTTTTTCAGTATCTCGTCCTGCTCCGCCGGTTTCAGCATCCGCAGCGCGTCGAGGTCGAGCTCGTTGAACGTCGTGCCCCACGCGCGCCACGGAACGGACCCCGCGCGCGGCGTTTTGCCGTCCGTTGCAAATAGCTCAAGGGTGGAGTTCGCGGCTTCGCTTCCTCCGCTTCGCTCGCTCACATTCTCAGATTGCAGCGGGGACGATTTCCACTCGTCTCCTTCGACGCTTGCAAAGTGCGTGGCGGCAACCGCCGCCAACAAGATTCCTGCCGTCATGCTCTACCTCCTTGCGCGTCCTGAACCCCTTGGCACCGTGCCGTCGGAATCCATTGAACATCACGGCTTTATTCTATCAAATGTGCGCGCCGCCGCACCATTACCCAATTGGGGGGCTGTCGCGCAGCGGTGGCGTCAGTCAAAGAGGAAACCAGTAAGCCAGCCAAGCGCGACGCCGGAGAAGTAGACGAACGCGAGGATGGAGAGGTTCTCGCGGAGGTTGCGGTTGGTGCGGAAGAGCACCAGAAGCCCGAGTCCAGAGCCCGTGAAAGACGACGCCATAAGCGCGCCTGCGGACATCGCGCCCTTGCAGTAGAGCTCCGCGCCCGCGACGGAGACGGCGCAGTTGGGGACAAGCCCGAGAAGCCCCGCGGCGAATTCCCCGAACACCGGCGTGTTGAGCCGCAGCGTCTGCAGGCAGTCCTCGCCCCAGAAGTGCATCGCGAGCTCGATCGCCCCCGAAACGACGACGATGAACGCGAATATCTCCGCGGTGTGTATGAGCGCAGGAACGAGTATGCCCTTGTGCTCGCCGCATCCGCACCTGCTGTGCTCGCACAGCTCATGCACCTCCACGTGGCGGCGCATGTGCCGCGCAAACGCGAGGACGGCGTTAAGCGAGAAGCCGATTGCAATCGCCGCGGCGACCTTCAGCGCCACGATCTTGACCATCAGCGCCGCAGGGACCTGCTTGGACACAAGGACCGGCAGAAGCTCGTCGGACGTCGACAGAAATACGGCGACGAGCGTGCCCACCGTCACCACGCCGCCCGCATACAGCGAGGCAGCCGCGGCGGATACGCCGCACTGCGGAATCGCCCCCGCGGCGGCGCCTGCGAGCGGACCTATGGAGCGGGCGCGCTCAAGCAGCTTCTCGAGCGCGCCGCCCGCATGGGCCTCCACGGCCTCTAGAACGAGGTACGTGACGAACAGGAACGGCAGTAGCGACAGGGTCTCTTTGGCAAATTCGATCATGGCTGCATATTATACCATATCGCCGCCGCGCCGTTTTCGGTCAGAACTCGAACTTCACGAGCCGCTGGGCGTCGGCCTCGTAGACGACGAGGCGCCGGTTGGAGATGGCGACCTTCGTGGGACCCTTGAGCCCCTCCGCCACGCCGACGCGCACGCGCTTGCCGCCCGCCCCCTTGGCGAACAGCGTAACCGTGCCCTTCTCGCGGTCCGTCACGGCGGCATAGTCTCCGTCCCTCGCCGCGTAGAGTACGTTCCCCTCGTGGCGGTACTCGCGGTAGAAGTCGTCCTTCGCGAACTCGCCGTTCTCGCTGACGCGGTAGCACTTGACGAGTCCGTCGGCGTAGAAGGTCCTTAGCTCGTAACCCTTCCGCCCGTCGACCTCGCCGCTCTCCGCGACATCGGTCCTCACGGGGACCTGCGCCCAGTTCCAGGATCCGTCCGGACGCTTGTGGTTGCCCGGCTCCGGGAAGTCCTTGACGTTGCGGTTCCAGTCCGTGATCTGCATCTCCCCGTCGCACAGCTTTCCGTGGTACGCCTCTATGCGCGCGCCGTGCGACTCCATGATGCGCACGAACGTGCCGTTCGGGAGAACCGCCGCGCCGCGCTCGGGCATGCGCATGAAGTGCGTGGTCGGCGGAGCGGAAGAGCGCGCCGTCCAGGGCCAGACCATGTTGTCGCAGCAGATCCATCCGTCGCGGTCGATCGCAAGGTTCCACGGATCCACCACCGGGCCGAGCCTGCGCAGCGCGACTAGCTTGCCCTTCGAGTGGTCGTACTCGAAGACATAGCAGTCCGCGTTCTCGCCCGAGCCTATGGCGAAGAGCTCCCCGCCGAGCGGACATATTCCGCTTGCGTTAAGCTCGTGGAAGTTGTCGACGCGTCCGAGGAAGTACCCCGACGCTCCGCCAAGCACGACGCCAGGCGCGGCCTGCAGGCTCTCGGCGCGGTAGCGCTTGACCGTTCCGCCGGTGAGCGACCACATGATGTCGCCGAGTATGAAGCCCTTGCCCATCTTGATCTCGCGCTCGCCGAAGATCGCCCGCACCACGCCGTTCGTGCGGCCTCCGTCGAACTCCCACAGGTTCTGGTGCATGATGCACGCGACGAGCTTCCCGGACGGCATCCAGTCGTACATGCACGTGTAGTAGTCCGCCCCGTCGATCTCAGCCTTCCCGTACGGCGCCTCGGTGCGCGTGCGGACGTCGAAGCTGGCAAGCTCCCCTCCGCGCCTGACGAGGAGGATCTTCCCGTCCATCACTTTCGACGAAATCGCCGTCACGTTGCTCGCGACGATCTCGGCGAGAGTGCCGGACGCCGCGTGCGCCGGTATGCGGTAGACATGACCGGTCAGATGGTTGCGCGCCGTGCCAGCCTCGGCAGTGCCGCCGACGTTGAGATAGACGTCGCCCGAAGCGGGATCGCGCACCATGCGGTCGAAGTAGCCGAACCGCGAGCATTCCGGAAGCGTGTACGTCGCGCGGAGGCGTCCGTCGAGCCCGATTGCGTTGACGGACCCGAACGAGCCGCCCATGTAGAGCACTCCCTCGTCCGCGTCGTAGACCGGACCCACCGTTGGCGTCTCGTCTCCCGGACGCCAGCCCTCGGCGCGGCTGGTCGTGACCCCGCCCTGGTTGAACACGTAGCCTACGCGGCGCAGCTTTACCGGCTTTGACGAAGCCGCAGTCGAGCCCTTCGACGCGTCCTTCTCCGAAGACGCCGAGCCAGCGCGGGCGAACGTGCCCCACTTCTCGGGCTGCGGGATTATCTCTCCCGGGACGTCGTTGACGAGCCCCGTCTCCTTGTTGGACCAGTACGAGCGCGAGAGGTTGATCTTGCCCTCCTCGTCGCCGTATATGACGCCGACGTCGATCTTGATGTCCCCGTTCGCGGGGAAGAGCGAGAGCGGTATGCACAGCTCGGCGTTGTACGCGCCCTGCCCGCGATGGACGACGCGCGACCAGTCGGGATACGTAACGTCCTCGGCGTGGTGCGTGCGCCACGGCGAAGAGAAGTCCTGAGGATGCGCCTTCGCGCGCTCCGCCTCCGGCACCGTGTGCCTGTAGAACGTGAGCTGCGTCTCGCCCGGATTCCCCGCCGCAGGCGAGAGCATCACGCGCACGGGGAGTCCGTTCCTGTCGATGAACTGCACATCGACGCAGTCGCCCGTCTTGAACATGAGATGGCGGTCGAGGCCGTTGTTTACCCAGGGCGACGGATCCTGCACGCTGAAGCGGAAGCGCATGTTCTCGCCTGCCACCTCGGTCTCCACGCTGACGTGGTTCGCGCCGGCGTTCCACGAGAAGCGGCCGGGCAGGGACGCGGACTGCGGACGCGACTCGCCCGCCGAGCGCGGCGGATGCTCCGCGGCAAGGCGCATCTGCGCCTCCGAGACCTTGAGATTCCCGCGTGTCTCGCGAACCTTGTCGAGTCCGATGATGTTGTACTTGCGGTATCCACCCGCCTGCAGCACGCACTTCTTGTTCACCTTGTCGTAGTGGAAGCTGCCGCCGAACGCCTCGCCGCCGACAGTCGACTCGTCCATTTTCGCCGAGACGCGGCAGTCGCTGAACATCTCGTCGATGTAGAGTCCGTCCGTCGTGATGAAGAACATCCGCCCGTGGTCGTTGATCGTCGCGAAGACGTCCGCCGTCTTCGAGTATGGGACTGTCCCCAGCGAAAAGAGAAGGCCCTGCAGCTCGCCCGGCACGGGAAGCGACGCCTTCTGCGCGCCGTGCACGCCCGGGAACGGATTGTACATCGACCAGTCGATGCGCCCCTCGGGTCCGATGCCGAGCATGTACGGCGTCATCCCGAGAAGGACCGTCCTGCCGTGGACGTCCGTCATCGCCTCGCCGCCGAGCGAGCACTCGCCCGCAGGGAGCGAGCCGGCGAGCGGCTTCTTTGCGCCGAACGCCCTGGAAAGCGACCAGTCGGGGAGCGAGTCGCCCTTCATGTCGCCCGCGTCGAAGCGGAGCAGGTAGAGCTTTCCGTCAACGGAGACGGGGTAGTTGAAGTCGAGCGACTCCGCCCAGTATCCCCAGTATCCGCCAGCGACGTCCGCCATCTCGAGCTCGATTTCGCCCTCCTGCATCTTGCCGTCGCGGTTGAGGTCCTTCCAGAAGAAGGCACGCCTGTCGTAGCGCAGGGCGCGAGCGGTGTCCGCGTCGGAGCGGTCCTTGAACTCGGGATGATAGCGGCGGTACGCTGCGATGATCGCCGGCGGACACGGCGTCTTCTCCTCGAAGCGGCCGAGCCCGACGAGATAGGCGTGTATGCAGCTCACGAGGGCGAGCGGATGGAAGCGTCCGTCCTTGAGCTCGTACATCGTCGTCGCCTTGTCGTAGCCCATGACGAACGTGCGCCCGGAGCGGCGGAACCACGTGTAGTGCATCGCCGAGACGGGGAGCGGGTTTACGGAGTCCTGCGGCTCGTGCACAATCGCGACGGGGTGGTCGGTCTTCGCCTTGTCGTCGACGTGCCAGAGGACGTCGTACGCCATCCAGCGGGACGGATCCTCGCTGTCCATTCCCATCCCGGGATAGCCGTAGGCGGAAGAGCCGAACTTCTCGTAGACGCACTTCCCCGCCTTCGCGTCCCAGCGCGAAAGGCGCTTCGGAGTGAAGCGGTTCTCGGCGACCCAGAGGAAGCCCTTCTCGTCGAGCGCCACGCCCGAGGGCGAAACGAGGCGGTCCGCATTCCACGCGCCGGTCGCGAATCCGCCCGGAACGCCGATCGTGCGCTTCTCGGCCTTCGTCGCGAAGTCGTAGACGTGGATGACGTCCGACCCCTCCTTGACGGCGAATATCTCGCGTCCGTCGGTGTCGAAGGAGATAACCCCCGGCGCTGGCGCGGTCACAAGCTTACCGTCGAACGAATCAAGCGCGCCGGGCGAGTCGAGCGCATCGGAGCCAATCTTCTCGAAGACCGTCGTGCCCTGGTCGGATTCGTCGATGCGGAACTTGTCGAGCGTCTTCGTCTCTGCGTTCGCGACGTAGAGCGTATCGCCCACGACCGCCGCGCCTGCAGGGAAGCACGGACCAACCTCGCCGGCGAAGCGGACGTTGTACTTGCGCTCGGCGGTCCAGCTGTACGCGAGTATCGACAGCTCCTTCTTCTCCTTCGAGCCGCGCACCGCGTAGAAGCGCTCGCCGGAAAGTCCGTCGACGAGATGGATCGAGTCGTTCGCGTTGAACCAGTTGTCGCCCCATCCGTGCATGTAGTGTCCGTCGAGCCCAAGCACCACAGTGGAGTGTCCGCCCTCGGTGAAGTACGTGCTCGCGGCGACGCGTCCGCGTCCGCGCAGCGTGCGCAGGAACGGAAGGTGGTTCGGCCCCCACGCGTTCCACTGGTCCGGATCTCCTCCGCACGCGAAGTAGCCGAGGTACTCGTACGAAAGGCCGGGATGAACCGCTATGCGCGTGCGGTATTCGCCCGCGTCGGCAAGCGTGCCGTCCTCGCGGTATCCGTCCCACACGACCTCGTGGCGCCCCTTGCCGTACGGGATGCCGTTGACGAGGTTGCGCACCCTCACTCCGTCCGGCGTGTCGATCGCGATCGTCGCCTTGCCGTCGAAGGGCATGTCGAACGGGATAACAATTCGCATCGCCTCCTCTCGGAGCTCGGCCTCCAGCGCCTTTGCGTCGGATGGCAGCGGATACGTCTCCTTGCGGACGACTTTCCCGCCGCGCCGCCACTCTGCGGAGATTGCGCGCCCGCCGGGCGCAAGCGGCGCATCGACCGCCTTCGTCTCCGCCTTCATCCCGTTCCAGTCCGCCACCTTCCACGCGACGGAGCCGCGCTTCACGAAGACGCGCGCCTCGGGCTGGAGCGCATCGGACACCTTCTTGGTCGGCGCCGGCGAGAACAGCCCCGCCGTCGCCGAAAGCGCCGCCGGAACGATTCCGGCAAGCGCAATCAACTTCATTTTGTTCATTTACTCCCCTTTTGTTGTTTCATCAGCGAACAGTGATGGTAAATCCTCCAGTGGCCGTCTCGAAGCATCCGAGGTCGGCGACGTTGCCCCTTCTGCGAGTTCCGCCGGAAAGGTCGAACTCTCCGCGCACCTCGGCGGCGACGGCGATGTTCTTCACCGGCGAGCTGATGAGCGGAACGTAGTCAGCGCGAAGCTGCGGATCGACCGAAAGGCAGTCGTCGTCCGGACGCGTTACATTCGCCGCGTCGGTCGCATCCGCGCCGTCAACGGTGTGCCACACAAGCGTGCGGTGAAGCGTCGCCGTGCCGTTTGCGCCTTCATTCTCCCACCAGACGATATCGCCGGCGCGCGAATGGGCGTTTATCGGGCCGCACTCGGTCACGACGCAGTTGTACAGCCGCGACTTGATGACGCGTCCGCAAAGTCCGCCGTCGGGAAGGTTGGCGAACGTGCAGTTGCGGAAGCTGAAGTCGGTGCTGTATCCGTAGATTGTGCACGCAGCGGAAGCGCAGTCCGCAAACAGAGAGTTCGATATTTCGATGGAGTCTAGCTCGCCTTCGGGAACTTGCTGGACGTTTTCGCTTCCGTTCCATGTGTAATTCCACGCGGAATACGCACAGCCGATGACGTGGTTGGCGTTCCCCTTCTCGAAGCGGCAGCGGTCGATCGTGACCGTTCCGCAGCGGAAGCCGATGTCCTGTCCGTCGAGCATCTTGTGGTGGTCTCCGCATTGCAGGAACATCGCGCTCGCCGCGTACGCATCCTTGACCATCGCGGGGTCATTGGTGTCGCGAGCGGACACTATCGGCGTAGAGTTGCCGGAGAACGTGCAGTTCGTCACGGCAAGATCGTACACCGCGCCGTCGAGCACCGCCAGCGGCGCAACGCCGCAGTAGAGGTTCTCGAAGACGGTGTCGACTACCGTGACCCGCCTGCCGTGAAGCGTCGGGAGTCCGCCTTCGGCGCAGATGGCGTAGCGGCGTCCGAATCCTGCGAAACGGCATCCCTTCACCTCCACGAAGCTGTCGCCTCCGACGGACACGCCACCGCCCGCCGTGATGTTGGTGACGGATGCAGTCTGCACGACTTCGACCTCCTCCAGGAGCGCGCTGGATCCGCTGACGGAGACAGCAGGTCCAGTCGAATGCGCGAGCGTCACGCCCGCGACGCGTCCGGACACCTCGGTGCCGAGTCCGTTCCATTCGACGACAAACAGCGAGGAGTCGCCGGCGTCTATCGTCGTGCTGTCCGCACCCGCGCCGACTATCGCGACGGTTGCGGGGTGGATCGGGAACGTCTCGCCGCTCGCCGCGTCGTATGTTCCGGCCGCGAGGTGCACCGTGTCGCCCGGCTGCGCGCAGGAGAGCGCCAAGGCAATGGTCTTGAACGGAGCGACTTCAAGTCCGGTGCCGGTCTCGTCGCTTCCGTCCGCCGAGTCGACGTAGAGATTGCCGTCGTAGGCGACGATCTCGAGATCGAAGTCGGTCGAACCGGATTCGACGAACGGGACGCCTGCGGAGAAGCGGATTGTCGTGACGCCGGGCTGACCAGCCGTGACATGGAGCGCACCGGCGGACGCGGCCGCGCCCTGCGCGATGGAGGCCGCGCCAGTCCACTGCGCCGCGCTGCCGCCGGACGGCGTGCCGACGGTGAATTCGATCGTCTCGGGAGCGACGAAGCCGTCCTGGGCCATGGAGACCGGAAGGTCGACCGAAGCGCCTGTGCGCACATGGACGCGCTTCTTTCCGGCAATCTTCACGCTGATGTCCACGACCTCAAGATCATACACCGTCGAGCCTCCGTCCTCGATGGAGAACACGAGCCGACTGAGTCCCTCCTCCGCGGTCGTTGCCGTGACCGTGACTTCGACGGGATCCGCGCTCGTGAGCTGCACCAAGTCGGGGCCGGTGATTCCCGACGGATATTCTATGTCAACAGTGACGGGCCATTCGGCGTCCGGTCCCGCGGTCACCGCAATCGTGACGCTTCCGCCTATCGCGACGGGGGCGAGCCCAGGGAACGGCAGTATCGGAGACAGCACGGTCGGATCGCCGTATGCGCACTCGAACGCGCCGATGTCGACGGTCGCGGCAGATGCGCCGGACGTATTGCGTGCGACGCGCTTGTTGCCGGCGAAATCGGTGGTCGAGACAACGCACTCGTTGTCGCCTGCATCGACTCCGGGCGAATACGGCCTGAGCGCATATCCGTCCATGATTGGCTCGGCCTCAATGACGTCCGCAGCGTTCATCGTGATCTTTCCGGAGACTCCATACGGAGTGTCGTACACGAGATTCTTTCCGAGGAACGTGACGTTTCCGATGCTGTTCGCCCAGTCTCCCTTGGCACCGGAAGCGGAAGTCTGGTAGCCCGAAATGGGACCATCGCCGACGAACAGGCAGTTCTGGAACGTCGGGTCGATGAAGCGTCCGTTGTACACGCCCGTCGTGTTGCCCTTGAACGTGCAGTTCGCGTATTTATACCTGACGCTGTAGCCATTGGCCATGGCGTAGCGCGGAGTGTTGCCGTCGAACACGCAGTCTGAGATGACCGGTCCCGGATTGGCGCTGTTGTTTCCGGTATTGAAGCCTTCCAGACCGAGAACCACACCTCCGACGTTCCGGCGGAACAAGCACCGCGCGATGCGGAGCGTCGTGTAGCTCGCGCCGTTCGCATGGAACAGAATCGCGCCAGCAGCGTAGGCGTCGTGCTGCACCTTGCCTTCGGGCGTCGTGTTGCGCTCGAACACGCAGTCCTCTACGGTGAGCGCGAACTTGGCGCTCACGTCGTATGCCTTGAAGTTCGCCAAGGCTGCCGCCTCGTACGTGCCGTCGGCGAAAGAGCACCCCGACACCGTCACGGAGCGTGTGTCGTCCGAAGCGGTGTCCGCGGACTGCAGAAGCACGGCGGCCATGCGGTACATGTCGTGGAACGAGCAGCCGGATATCGTCACGTGAGAATCGTTCATGACATGCACGCCGCCGACTTCACCGCCGTTCGCACCGGACTGGGTGAAGTCACAGTTCTCAACGGTTACATCCGCGCTGCTGATGCTTACCGCCGCCTTGGTGCTGGCGCGGAGCGTGAGGTTCGCGATACGGCACGCGAGCCCTGCGTCGGCCGCGGAATAGGCTATAAGATTCTCCGCCGTGTTGTTCGCATCGATCACGACGTCGCCGACCTCGGCAGGGCTATCTCCGTTCATTCCCACGAGAGCGACCCCGTGCGGATAAATAGGCCAAGACGAGGCGGTGTACATTCCGGGAGCGAGCACAAGCGTGTCGCCTGTGGAAGCGAACGCGAGCGCGGACTCGATTGTCTTGAACGGATGCTCGGCCGTGCCTTCCGCCGTCGCGTCGTCTCCGTCAACTGGATTGACCGCAATTCTTCCGTCTCCGGCGACGACCGTCACGTCCAGCGTAGCGGTTCCCGTCTCTTCAAAGACACCGGTCGGCGTCGTGAACCTGATGACAGACGTTCCGGCGACAGGCGAGACGACGAGGGTGCCCGCCGTCGCGTGCGCGTCGGCTGCTATGATGTTCGCGCCCTCTGCGGACCACGCGACTGTGGAATTGCCAGAGACGACCGCGGCGGCGATTGCGACATCCGATCCCGGCACGGCGCCTTCAAGCGTCAGCGAGACGGAGATGCCGTAGTCAGTGCCCGCGCGGACGAACTGCCGCGTTCCGCCGGCAACTTCAAGCTTGAGCGCATCGTAGGATACCGCCATCTCCGCAGGAGCGAAGCCCTCCGCAGAAGCGCCGATCGCGAGCATGCCAGAGCCCGCAGCGTCCGCAGGAACGGACACAGTCACGGTCTGCGTCACGCCAAGGCCGGCGATGCTGAAAGACGTCGGCGAGACTACGAACGTGTCCGGCGCGTCGAGCGTGACGGCGAACGGACCCGACGCCCCCTGGGGAATCGCGGAGATCGAAACCTCGAACGTCGCAGTGCCGCCCTTCACGAGCGAGAGGAGACCCGGTGCGGAGACACGCACCGTCGGAACAGGCGAATCCCAGAAAGTCGACTCGCGGCAGCCGATGTCGACAGTCTTCGTGCCGTCCGCGTTGTTGTCCGCCGTGCGCGGATTGCCGACGAGGTCTACGGAAGGCACTCCCTCGTTGTCGCCGGCGTCGATGATCGGTGAATACGGAAGCGGCACATAGTCGTCGTCCAGCAGCGGATCGCCGACTACGACGTTTGCGGAGTCGTAGTCCACCGCAGCTGCGACGCCTGCCTCGAAGTTGCGGAACGCCGCCTTTCCTATAACGGCGTTGCCGATGCTCTGCGCGCCGTTCCAGGAATGCCCAGTATAGTTCACCATGGGACCGGCATTGTCGAAGACGCAGTTCTGGAACGTTCCCGCGATGTCGCGCGCCACGTAGTTGCCGATTCCGCCGTTGACGAACGTGCAGTTTCGGTAGAGCATCTTCGTGTTGTATCCGCCAGCGGTCGCGATCCTGGGCGAGTTGTCCGTGAAAAGGCAGTCGCTCACGAGGAGACCGAGGACCGGATTGTTCGCGTCCTTGACACCTGCGTTCTGAGTACCGAAGAGGGACGCCGCAGTATTGCGGTCGAAGCGGCAGCGGCTGACGGAGGCGTAACCGCGGTGATTCCATCCAGAGCAGATGTTAAGCGCAGCGGCAGGAAACGCGTCGCCAAGCACGTCGTCGCCAAAATTGCCGTCGTCCGCGCCCCTGTACGAGGAAATGCCTTCGAAAAGGCAGTCTTCCACCGTGATGTTGAAGCAGGTGTGGCGTCCGGAATAGTGAACTCCTTCCTTCTGGAGCTGGTTGGCCGTATAAATGGACGCTCCTCCAACGATCAGGTCTCGGAACACGCAGTCCTGGACGAGAAGCGACCAAGCGTACTCCACGTTCGCGTCCGCGCCGATCTGGCCGATGAAGCCGAGGCGGCGCATTCCCTCGAACGTGCAGCGCCGCACCACGGCATGGCACGCCCCGACGAAGGCGAAACCTCCGGCTGCGAAGAAGCTGCCGCGCGACTGCTCCACCTTGACGTCCTCAACCGTGAAGTCCGTTCCGGATGCGACCACGGCGTCCGCCAGGGAGTTGCGGAGGACAAGGTTCTTAAGCGTGCCGGTTCCCGTGCTGACGAAGATATTGTCGACCGCGTTCTCTCCGTCAACGACGCTGGCCTCTCCGCTGCCTTCTATCGTCACATCGGTGTTAATGGGAAAAGGAGTTTCCTCGTCCACCGCGAAGACTCCGGGCAGGAGCTTTATCGTATCCCCCGGTTCCGCCACGGCAATCGCCTTCCGCAGCGTGAGGTACGGATTCGCCTCCGACCCCGTGCCGTTTGTGTTGTCGCCGTACGGCGAGACGAAGATCACGCGCGCCCCCTGCGTCGGTGCCTGAAGGCTGAATTCGCGGACCGATTCTCCTCCGGCGTCATTCTGAGCCGTTATCCGCACATACAGCGTCTCAGGTGCGCTGGCGAGGGCTATCGTACCCTTGGCCGGCACTGTCGTCGCGGAGGTGATGATGCTCTCGGACGACGTGGATTCGGACGGATAGCTGTCGCTGTCTGACCATTCCATTGTCGCGGAAGTGACCACCGAGCCGAAGCGTCCGACGTCTTTAAGCATCCACTCGATCTTTGTCTCAGAACGCGTCGCGACAATCTCGGGGCCTTCTTGCGAAATGTCGTACTGCCATGTCACGCGAGTAAGATTCGCGCTCTGCGTGTAGGCGAGCGTCGCGCCGCTGTGCTGAACGCCTGCGCCCCACTGTCCGTCGGCTCCCATTTCCTCGACAATGCAACCCGTCACCGTGTAGCCGTCTGCTGTCGCGGCGGTGAGAGTCGCCGTATCGTCGGTGGACATTTCATGGAACCCGAACGCGGGAGACAGCGCGCCGGAGACCAGAGATTCGGGAATGTTCGCGCCAACGATGAGTCCGGGAACGTTGGCATATTTGAAACGAAGGATAATGCAGCCGGATCCGCCATTGCCGCCAGCGAGCGATGCATTCTCGGAGAACGCGCCGCCACCGCCGCCGCCGCCGCGTCCGTCTTCGCCGTTGCGGACGGACTGAGGTTCCGCGATGTTGCAGTCCGTGCCGCGTCCGCCGCCGCCAAGTCCACCCCTACCGGCAAAGTCACAGTTGTTTCCGCCGCCACCACCGCCGCCGCCACCGAAGTAGTCGTCGGTCAGCTCACGTATGTCGCTGGAACGGCCCTGTCCGCCGTCTCCGGCACGGTTCTTGCCGGAATTGGCTCCGTCCACCAAGTATATGCCGTCGCCGCCGCTGTACGCCGCGCCGCCGCCACCACCGGGGGAGGAACCGCCATTGCCGCCGATGGCCGCGCCGCCATAGCCGCCCTGGAAGTCAGCAGCGCTTTTCCCTGCGTTAATCGCCTCCTCGGTAAGCTCAAAAGGCGCGCGACGCTGATCGCGCCAGTTCGCACCCGCGCCGCCACCTGTCGCCGCGGGGTCGTAATAGGCGAACGCATCCGGGTCCGGTGCATTCCATCCACCGCCGCCGCCGCCGCCGTAGGCGATGTAGGAATGTTCGCCGTCGAGAGTCAGCGTAGTGTTTCCGCCTCTGCTGCCGCGCCACCAGTTCGAGCTGCCGGGGCCGCCGCCGCCGATGTTCGCCGTCCAGGAAGTGTTGGCTGGATAGAGAGTTTCGCCTCCATTGACCTCGACGACTCCGCCACCGCCGCCACCGCCGGCGATGACTCCGCCGCCGCCACCGCCGCCGCCAACGACAAGCGCGCGATTGAAATACGCCGAGCGCTTGAGCGTCACCTGGGCTCCGCCCGCTGTCGAGAGGGTGTAGACATATCCGTCCGACACCTCCTGCCGGACGGCCGAGCCCCAGTTGAGGCTTATGAAGTCATCTTCGTATGTAGCGGCCATTGCCGCAGTAGAAACCGCGGCAAGAAGAACAGACATTGTCCTGCCCATATACCCCTCCTCTTCCCCTTTTTCGTTAGAAGACAAGACGCAGCACACACCGCATCCCCCCTTCTGACTAAAATGATACCATTATTCCGCAAGTTGGTCAATGACAAAGGCAACTGGAGGTTCCCCAATTTTCGCCGGTACTGCCTCCCCTTCACGACAACCCGCGCGGAATTTCAAAAACTCCGATGGTTAGGGTTCCCGCTACCGCTTCACTGCTTCGCGCTTTTAAACCACGATCAAGTGACTCCTTTCATAGTGTTTATAGCGGCCTTCGGACGATTTATGCGACGCAGTCGCATCCCCAAACGCGTAACCCTGCACATATACAGTCGTTGAGGGACGCGAAGCTGCGGAGCGGGAATGCGCCCGCGCCGAAGGCGTCGGGTCGGGTGAGCGCAAAGCGCGAACTGCGAAGCAGCCTCAAGGCCCCGCGCGGGAGCCCAAACGCTCGGAGTTGCTTATCCACGGGCGTGCCGATTTTCGGGCCCGGAAAATTGGGGAACCTCCAACCGGATTCTGAAAAATGAGCAGGCTATCCACAGTGCGAGCATCACACAGGAGAAGAGGAACACAGGCAGCCAGCCGTGTTCCACGACGAGGGTGAACGCGAACGCGGTCCAGAGTCCGCCACCCATGAATGGTTCGTGCAGCAGTTGCTTGTAGCCGAAGCTCGCCGCGGCGCACGTCTTGGAGTCAGGATCGACCGTCCTCAGCAGCATAAGTCCAGTAGCGGTCACGCCCGTGGCCTGTCCGAAGTCCGCAATCGCCCGCTCAAACCATGCCTCCTTCATGCACCTAGGGCCGAACCACAGCACCGCGAAGACGCTCCACGCCGCGCCGGCGACGATGAGCGCCACGAGAGGGACAAGATGCGCCGCGACTACCTTCAGGCTTATCGTCGCAACGGCGGAGACGACGAGGAAGTCGAGCGCGGCGCCAGAGATTCGCTCCATCTGCCCGTGGTCAATCATGAGGTCCTTCTTCGCGGCGCGCGCGCAGAGCTGCAGCAGGATGCCGCCGATCATGCACAGTGGAAACAGCGGGAAGCCGTGGAACACTCTCCACCCCGTCAGCCTCAGCAGCAAGAGAAGCCCAACGCCAATGGCGATGGACACGCCGACTATCGCGAGATGCCACGCAAGCGAATCAATGGAATCGCTCATGACGGTCTGGAAGCCGGCGGCCGGACGCGTCCGACGTGCGTGGACGCCGAGCCGTTCGCGGATCTTCCTTCGCTCGAACGGCACTACCTCGCTGACGATACCCTTTCTGTGCGCCCAGTTGACGAGCGCAATGCCGATCACAATGCCGACAACCATCCCGACCGTCGCCACCGTAAAGCCGAGCGCCGCGCCATCGCTCCATCCCGCCGCGGCGAAGCTCTCCGCCATTCCTCCGACGGTGCCGTGTCCGCCCTCGAAGCCAACCTCGAGGAGATTTCCAAAGCACGGAGGCACGTCGCAGAACCTCGAGAGGACGAATCCAGCGAGACCAAGTCCGACGACATATTGCCCCCATGCCATGATCTGTCCGAGGACGAGCTGCGGAAACGCGAGCGACACGACCCTTTTGAGGCTGGGAAGCTTCGTGCCGAGGAAGAGCGTGGCGAAGACGACATTGATGAGAAAACCAGGGACCTTTCGCATGGCGCCGGTTATTTCGGGATCCACCCTGTCGCCGAGAGCGGAGAGGACTGCGAGCCCTATCGCCCCGCCGATTATGGAGCTCGGCAGATACAGACGCTGAAGCAACGTAATCCTGAGCCGGGCGAACTTGCCGGCGACGAGGAGCCCGCAGAGGGATATGAACACTATAATGGCCAGGGGCAACGCAAACCTCCGTTCTTGGAATCGGCGGGGACAGTCCCCGGGAAATCTTGGATTTCCTCTTTCGCGCAATCCTCCGTCTGGCGCATATTATACAAAATTCCGCCTTGCCGCCGCAACGAGATACCGCGATACAAAAACACCGGGGACAGTCCCCCCGGGAAATCAATAACTCCGACGGTTGGCAAAGGGGCTCCGTTACCACTTCGCCTCGTGCTGCGCGCTTTCCAACCGACAAGTTAGGTCAATCCGACGGTAGGGTCGCGCTTGTCACGACCGAAACAATAGGGACAGTTCCCCCCTACACATGGAGACGCGGCTTCCAGCCGCGTCACTCCCAGACTGCGACGTGGCAGGATGCCGCGTCTCCTTGATAAGCAGCCAGCCGTCGTAGAAGTACGTGTACGTCGCCTCGGGCGTGATCTTCTGCGCGCGGCGTCCGAGGTGGTCGTAGCGGTTTGAGACGAGAACGTAAACATTCTGGGATGACCTCATATGCGCGCTTCCAATGGACCTATTCCGGCAAGTTTGCCTCGGGGTAGGCGACAAGTTCGTTGACGGCTTTGTCAACATAGTTGCTGATAAAACTCCATTGTGCGGCATAAGTAACCGATCCTATCAATATCGTCATTCCTCTGCCTTCTTTCGCTCATCGGGAGTCGCCTTCGCTCTGCGGCAGAACTCCTCCCATATCGCCTCTCGCTCCTCTTCAGTCTTGTTTTCATAGCCCTTCATGATTGCACCACGCATTGCAGCCAGCGCGGCGACACGAAATTTCGGCAGACGGTCGTTATATAGTCGCCGGAAGCGGAACTTTTCGCGACATTCTCGTCCGAACCTACCAATCACAGATACAAATGTCAGGTCGCCATACATTCTAGGTGGAGTGTTGCATCCGAAAACTAGTTTACGGTCCAACGCATCTGCTTTTGATATTTCTCGCATCTCCTCATCCCTGTCTGCTGACAATGGAACAGCTTCTGACAGGTAATCGGCAATTCTAAAAAGCGCGTTGGTGTCGCAGCGCACAACTCGAAACTGTGATATTATTTCCAAACTCTTTTGTCTTCCTCCAAATTCAGCCTTTGCTACGTTGCATTCCAGTTCCCCGGCAAACACATATATCGTAAAATTATCTATGATTGCCCTCTCGACAGCGGACGCTCTCTCTAGGCTCTCCCCATCCTGATATTGGACAGTTGCATTAAGAAGAGGCAAAAAACCTATCCAGCAGTCATAGTTTGAATCTGCGCTTCTAAAATCTTTCTGCGCGGCATTCATATGACTGCGGACTATCGCCTCGGTCGGGAATCTATCATCCCGTCCATCCATGAACGACGCGGCAATGCTCGCTGCTATCACAATAGGCAAATACGACATGTTTTTCTCCTTTATTCCGTAATTGTCCTGCAAGTTCCATCCACATCACGTTCCCATGTCACACCGTTCTTTTGGATGCGCATGGTTCCATTCGAATATATCCACACAGATTGCAAATTATTCGGCAAATTGTTTGTGATGCCACCCCCTTCCGCAAACCATTTTAGCGGAATGGCAAGCTGGTATGATCCGGCATAGTATGAATGTCTATATCCCAATAGCGAAGCGATATAATCGCCTCCTTCTGTTAAATTGTTGCTGCCGGATATACCAAAGCTAGCGTTCAGCGCTCCAGACCCTGCTCCAGCTTCGGCACCATGCTGAAACAGCTCTTCTGGGAATACGTCAAGGTCTAGACACCATCCTGTACGATTACTAGTCGGAGCAAAACCTTCAAAAAGGCGAAGATGGCAGAATGAAACATTTTGGGGCTCAAGCCACGTGTCAATGTGCATCGCCACACCGGATTCCCCAATAGCAAGAGGTGCACCGACAATTGTATTCCACTCATGCGGAAACCATTCCCTTGGACTTCCGCCTCGCAACACAGTCGGTACAATGCAGTTGAAGTTCAGAGAACACACAAACTGTCCGATAGAAGCCTCCACGTTAAACGCGCCACCTCGGTCCGGCGCAGTGACTGTTGCGCCATCCACACTGGCATAGCTTCCCGCATTCACCGACAGCGTCACCTGCGGATTAGACGTTATCGTGAAACGTTCCTTGGGGCCGAACACATGCCGCACCCTGTTGGACGGCCATAGCGCCTCCGCCT